>JAAUYA010196581.1_pt1 | contig 21515 bp, 20 predicted proteins | sample 7278161 | NCBI WGS metagenome assembly JAAUYA01 (sample SAMN14350120, study PRJNA611818) | marine sediment metagenome | isolation source: surface marine sediment (3m) | place: French Polynesia: Moorea | collected 2018-08
ATTTGTTCTTTTTTTTGTTCCATCACTTAACACTTGAACTATATTTTTTTTGAAAATATTAGAACTAACAGTACTCGACGACAACTTTTTTTTGATGTTCTCGTAAAAGCTGTAATAGTTCTTCCATTAAACTACGGCGAATAGAAATATTTTTGGGTAATAAGGGATTTTGATAAAATTCATTAATTTGTTGTCCGATTAAAAAATAGATTGAATCTGCTTCTAAAATTTCCTTTGCTAACAACACAGCTCCGTTACGAATTGTGGGTAATCTAGTAATTTCAAATTGACATTTCTTTAATAATTCTTTAGCTTGAGAAATTGTTAAAATTCCTTCGGTGACTAAATCAATTTCTGCTAACTTACCAATGGGTGGTAATTCTTTACTCATGGTTTCAATGTCCATTTCAATCGTTTCCGCCATATAGTTGGCTACAATGTTGCCTGTTGTGCCACCACAAATAACTTTTCGCCCTGGAAAACTTAATAATTGTTCTGCATATTCTTCATCTTTGCTAGGATCTAAAGGAGGACCAGTGAAAACCATTAAAGGCTTAGGTTTGCGCACATATACCCCTACGAAGGTAGCATCATCGCCAATGTGATTGCAGTATAGTTTTTTCGTTTCTTTAATTACTTGCTCAATAATATAACGGGAATTAGCTGCTTTAGTCAGAAAAATATTTTCCATGAATTTAGCAATATTTTCCCAACCCCAACCAAAATTCATCGTATTTCCTAAACCAGCATATAAAATTCCATCACTGATTGCACCTAAAAAATCCCCTTTTTCTAATACTCCTTCATAATAGTTAATTTTTTTGGTTAAAATAACTTCTGTTTCCTGCTTTAATTTAATCATTCTTCCTTTTTTAAACAAAAAAATAGGAGGATTATCAAAGTTAATCACTTTAAACTTATTGTTAGCATGATTGATAGTGATAATAGTAAAGGTTGCATAGGCAATTTTTCTCACTTGGCAAATAGGTAAAGTGCCGACAATAGTTTGTATGACTTCTTTTAAAGGTAAGTCAGCATTAAGCATAGTAATCAGCATTTTTGTAGTTAAGGTTGCCAAAATATTAGCTTTAACGCCGCTACCTAAACCATCCGAAAGGACGATGGTACTTTTATTTTCTCCTTTAGTAAATTTAACTTGATCTCCACATAATTCTTCATTATACTTATTTAAACTATAGTGATAAATATCAAAAAAGTTATCATGGATTCTTTGACAAAAATTTTCGTTCATGTTGTAAATTTACTTATTAAAAAGATCTAATAGTTTAAATAAATTAACTTTGGTTTCTGCGGTAGTTTCTCCTAACAAACCAGCAATTTCTTGGGCAACTTTCATTTGATTATTGACAACAGCATTAACTTTTTCAATCATTGCTGATTGCATTTTCTTTAATTCTTTTCTTCTTTGTTCTGCTTCTGTTAAATCAATCATTATAGAAAGCATTAAATCTTTTTCAGGAATAGGAAAAATCGATTCTTTGACAAAAATTTCTGCTTTAACATATTCTCTAATTTGATTTCTGACAATCTCTTTGGTTTGCCATGCTTGCTGTAAATGTTGCACATCACCTAAGATATTTAAGGCTGATTTTCCTAAAAAATCATCGTCTTCCAATTTGAATAGTAAACAAAAAGCAGGATTAACTAATTGTATTTCTAAATTAGAGTTGACTGCCATCAAAGCGTTAGGATTATCTTGCCACGCTAATTCATATAAATAATTTTGACTACTTTCTAACACAATTGTTCATCTAATATTTTTCAAGATTGAAAAGTGAGATCAGATTCACTTAATCACTTATAAAACATAAGCTTGTAGTTGGGCTTTAGCCCCACTTTTTTACCACTATTGCTCAGAACTTTATTTTACTTAATAATCATCGGTAAAATTTCCTGAATAAATTTATCTTCTAAATTTTGAGGACTAATATTAATAAAGCGTTGATTTTTGAATTTCATGACAATTCCCGAACTACAAGTTTCTAAACAAAAACAGCCTTTTAATTCAATCTTGTTATTAATATCATATTTACTCATTAATGCTTGTAATTTTGGTAAAACTTCATAAACTCCCAATTGATGACAAGCTGATCCCATACACAAGTATAAATTTTCTTTGCTCATGAGTATAAATGTGATTAGTTGCGCAATACTTGATTAATAATTTCCCCTTGTGCCGAAACTAATTCAATCTTTAAAGGCATTTGCCCGATCGCATGAGTAGAACAGCTTAAGCAAGGATCGAAAGCCCTAATGCCTGCTTCCACACGATTTAACATCTCTTCAGGAATTTCTGAACCGTGAATATAATGTTTGGCAATTTGATGAACCGTTTTATTCATAGCCAGGTTATTTTGCCCTGTAGCAATAATCAGATTCACTTTTTCAATCAAACCATTTTTATCCACTTGGTAATGATGGAATAAAGTGCCGCGAGGTGCTTCGCTAACTCCAATCCCTTCTAGGTAATTAATCCCTGCTTGAGCGCGAACTCGATCGGAGAGAATATCGGGATCGTCAACTAAATTTTCGATCGCCTCTAAACAAGCTACAATTTCTACTAATCTGGCATAGTGATAAAAGAATGAAGAGTTAGCGACTCTGCCCCCTGAGCGTTGACGAAATTCTGCTAATTCTCGATCGGCATTGGGCGTGCCAATGCGATCGCACACATTTAATCTCGCTAAAGGACCAACTCTGTAAATGCCATCGGGATAACCCAAAGGAAGATAATAGGGGAATTTGAGGTAAGACCAATTTTCTACTGCTTCTCCGATAAAGTCTTGGTAATTATCTTCATGTAAATGATCGGCAATAATATTACCGGCACTATCGACAAAACGTAGATGTCCACCGTAATGTTCCCAATTGCCATTAGGTGCCACTAAACTCATAAATAAAGAATTAAACTTGCCAAATACTTCCACTTCTTTACCTAATTCAGTATCTAAGAGACGTTTAAACAAATTTAAAGCTAATTCTGTGGTTTGTTTCGCCTCCGGCAGTCTGTCGATGATCCATTGACGACCATCTTCAGAAAGTGGCGATCGCACGCCACCAGGTACAGCCCAAGCCGCGTGAATTTTCCTCGCTCCTAAAATTTCAATTATTTGTTGTCCAAAAGAACGTAAACGAATGCCAGCCCTTGCCAAATCAGGATCGGCAGCCATTAAGCCGAATACATTGCGCTTAGCTGGATCGCTATCCCAACCCAAGAGAAAATCGGGGCTACTGAGATGGAAGAAACTGAGGGCATGAGATTGGGTTAACTGGGCTAAATTCATCATGCGACGTAGCTTTTCTCCCGCCGGAGGTACTTGTACCCCTAAAATTTTGTCGCCAGTTTTGGCAGAAGCTAATAGATGACTGACAGGACAAATACCACAAATTCTGGCGGTAATGCCGGCCATTTCAAACATCGGCCTTCCTTCGCAAAATTTCTCAAAACCACGAAATTCTACCACATGAAAACGAGCGTCTTCTACTTCGCCACTGTCGTCTAAATAAACAGATATTTTAGCGTGACCTTCAATACGAGTTACAGGATCGATAACAACAGTTTTACTCATAATTTTTACCTCTCGATCAATTATCTAGCTCCAACAAGTAAATTCGGGGCCTTCCCCCTCTTTGTAGGCAAATTTAGCCAAATTTAATCATTTCTCGCCCTTCCATCTTGGGTTTTTCCCCAGCTAATAAAGGTGCGATCGCTGCTTGAATCCTTGATGCTGAAGGAGGGCACCCTGGTAAGAACAAATCCACATCAACCACATTATGAACGGGAAGAACTCGTTCTAATAATTCGGGAACAAACTGCGGATCTTTAGGAATTTGGGCAGAAGCATCACTCAACTCTAGATAACAGCGTTTCAACACCGGTTCAGTACTACCCAACATATTACGCATAGCCGGAACATTAGCAGTAACGGCACAATCGCCAAAGGAAATTAGCAATTTAGTTTGTTTTCTGACTTTCAAAATCAATTCTAAATTCTCCTTGTTAGCCACTGCCCCTTCTACTAAACATACATCCACATCCTGAGGATATTCTTTAAGATCGCTACCAACTGGGCTATAAACGACATCAACTTTAGCAGCTAAATCAAAAAGCCATTCATCTAAATCTAAAAAAGACATGTGACAGCCAGAACAACCAGCTAACCAGACTGTCGCCAATTTTATCTTGTCCATTCATGTTTCTCCCTTGCTACACTTAAAAATTCTACTTTAGCGCGATCGCGCTCTTTTTCACCAGTGGTGCTTCCTTTACGGAAAATTGTTCCCGTCGGGCAAGCTTCAACACATTTGCCACAAGAAGTACAAGCTTCGACTTCTCCCCAAGGTTGATTTAAACCACTAATAATTTTGGCGTTTGCCCCCCGAAATCCCACATCCCAAACATGAGCGCCTTCAATTTCGGCACATACTCTGACACATCTAGTGCAAAGAATACAACGATTATGGTCAATGCCAAACTGGGGGTGAGAAAGATCCACATCTCTTTCAGGAAAGCGATAGTTAAAACGAGTATGATCCATGCCCACTTCAATGGCAACATTTTGTAGTTCACAATTGCCATTAGCTACGCAAATAGCACAGACATGATTGCCTTCGGCAAATAATAGCTCCACTAACATTTTGCGATTTTCTTTGATTTGCTCAGTTTGAGTAAAAACTTCCATGCCTTCACTAACTTCGGTTACGCAGCTAGGAAAAAGACGATGGCTGCCTTTAATTTCTACTAAGCATAAACGACAGGCACTAACATCAGAAACCCCTTCTAAATGGCACAGAGTAGGAATTCTAATCCCTGCTTCCATCGCCGCTTTCAGAATTGAGGTTCCTTCTTCGACTGCCACATCAACTCCATCAATTTTTAAAGTTTTAACAGACATAAGCTCAATGATTAATTATTTTAACAGGGCTAAATATTCGTCTTCAAAATAGCGTAAAGTGCTCAAAACTGGGTTAGGAGCAGTTTGCCCTAAACCACATAAACTGGTTGCTTTAACCAAATAAGAAAGTTGTTTAAGCTTGGTTAAATCAGCTTCAGTTGCTTCTTGATTGATAATTTTGGTGAGTATTTGATACAGTTGCACTGTGCCCGTACGACAGGGGACACATTTCCCACAGGTTTCGCCCCGACAAAATTCCATGTAAAACCTTGCCATATCTACCATGTTAGTTTCTTCGTCAATAACAATCATACCGCCTGAACCCATCATCGTCCCCAATTCTTGGAGGGAATCATAATCCACAGGGGTATCAAAAGCATTTTCAGGGATACAACCTCCAGAAGGTCCTCCAGTTTGTACAGCTTTAATTTTGCCATTGCCAGGTACACCTCCTCCCATTTCTGATACGATTTGGCGAATAGTAGTTCCCATCGGCACTTCGATCAAGCCGGTGTTATTAATTTTGCCTGTCAGAGCAAATACTTTTGTCCCGTTACTTTTTTCGGTGCCAATACTAGCATACCATGCTCCACCTTCACGTATAATTGGGGCAATGTTCGCAAAAGTCTCCACATTATTGATTAAGGTAGGACAACCCCATAAACCTGATTCAGCGGGATAGGGAGGACGTGGACGAGGATTGCCTCTTTTGCCTTCAATAGAAGCGATTAAGGCTGTTTCTTCTCCACAGACAAAAGCCCCTGCACCAATGCGAATATCAATTTTGAAATCAAACAGGGTATCAAAAATTTGTATCCCCAACAACTCTTTCCTTTTTGCCTGTTGAATGGCTTTTTGCAGACGAGCGATCGCTAGAGGATATTCAGCGCGGACATAGATGTAGCCATGATTGGCGCCGATGGCATAAGCGGCGATCGCCATTCCTTCAATAATCCGATGAGGATCGCTTTCGAGCACACTACGATCCATAAAAGCACCAGGATCGCCTTCATCAGCATTACAAACCACATATTTTTGCTTCCCAGGCATTTTCGCGACGGTGTTCCACTTTAAACCAGTAGGATAACCACCACCCCCTCGACCCCGTAAACCACTGACGGTAATTTCTTCAAGCACTTCAGCCGGGGTCATTTCCTGCAACACTTTGGATAATTGCCGATAACCACCTGCGGCAATATATTCTTCAATGCGCTCTGGGTTAATTTTACCGCTGTTTTCCAAAACAATGGGCATTTGATAGGCAAAGAAAGGATGATTATAATCTCCTCTAGGTGCTGTTGCTTCCCCATTTTTCAAAGCATCTACAATGGAGCTCGCATCTTCGGGCTGAACATTTTCATATAAAATTTGCTGTGGTGATACTTCTACCAAAGGTCCTCGACCACAAAATCTCATGCAACCAACATTACATAATTCTACTTGATTTTCTAAACCTCTAGCTTCAATGGATGCTTTTAGTTGTTCTGCTACGGTATCAGAGCCTGATGATTTACATCCTGCAGCACCACAACACAAGATCCTGATCGGTTTGCGCCGCTCTATTTCTTGTTGGGCAATTTCTTGTAATTGGTTTAATTCCATATTTTTTATTCCTCATCTAACCAGGCTTGAACTTGTTCGAGCACTACCGGAGCGGTTTGTTTTCCACAAACTTTGCCATCAAATACAGCGGCAGGGGCTAATCCGCAAGCCCCGATACAGCGGGCAGTCATTAGAGAAACTTTGCCATCAGGAGAAGTTTCTCCCGGATGTAAATTGGTTTCTTCTGCTAATTTTTCTAATAATGCTGATGAGCCTTTTACATAACAAGCTGTTCCTAGACAAACAACACAGTTATGAGCCCCTGATGGCTTTAAGGAGAAAAGATGATAAAAAGTAGCCACCCCATAAACTTGACTTAAAGGTAATTTCAGTTTTTGGGCGATATATTTCAAAACATCTTCTTCTAAATAACCAAAGGATGATTGAGCTTTATGCAATACTTCAATCAATGCGTCTTGACGAGATTGATTCCTTTTAATGGTAACATCTAATACTTTTAAGCGTTTATCCGCACCAGTTTTGGCTGGAATATTAGTATTTTTTTGGGGAGGTTGTATAGTTGTAGTTGGCATCTTTGATAATTTATTTTCCTCCAAAATATTGAATCTTAACGGCAATAATTGACAAATATTCCTAATTGCTTTTATTTCACTGCAATCAACTAGTTTATTCTCATTTTTTAAGATAGCATAATAAAATTATATATTCTAGTGCTAATTAATCTTTTGTAATCTATGTTATATTTTAAGTAAAGTTTAGTTATGTTTAACTTAGATTATTTTTTCTTTAAAAAACTTAATATTAATTGATTAAAATATGTGTTTAGCTATACCAGGAAAAATAGTCAGCATTTATGGGGATAACCCCTTAGAAAAAATGGGGAAAGTAAGCTTTGGTGGGATAATAAAGAAGGTTAGCTTGGCTTATGTCCCGGAAGCACAAGTAGGAAACTATGTGATTGTTCATGTAGGATTTGCTTTGAGTATCGTAGATGAAGATGAAGCACAACAAACATTAGCTGATTTAGAAGAAATGAAATCTTTATAAATTATTAAAGCAGTCTAAGCATAGGGAATGGACATTCTCAAATACTAAAACCCTGTCACAGCGGGTATTTTACTTTTAACTTTTGAATTCTGGGGGGAAGTGGTTCAGAAGTCCTGCAAATTTGGTGGCGATCGCTACTTCCAAGCCTACACCCTCCAACAGTTGGGAACAGAGCTACACCTTTTTGGGCGCAAGCCTTCATTGGTGTCAACTTAAGCAGTCAAAGTCCAAATCTGCTGGTACAAGTGCATCTCGTTCTCGGTGTCGTTTACGTCGAAATTTGACCTTACCGAAAAGTGATGAGTAGGGTGCGTTAGACGGGGATAATCTTTGCTATGACTTGGATCTAACAATCCGTCGTAACGCACCAAATTAGGTGTGTCAGTCCAGTAGGGTGCGTGTTTGCGTTTTTGGTATTAATCAAAAAGGGATTCAGCCTTCTTACGCCGCAGGTGCACCGTTACCGTTATCGGTTGGCTTGGTGCGTTACGGTGAATTATTGCATTCAATTTTGTTTTACAGATTATCGCCACCTAACGCACCCTACTATCCTAACTATCCTACTATCCGCGGGAGCGAAGCGCTGCTGCAAGCAGATCGCACTTAATGCCGAGGTGTCACCTTAAGTTAACACCAATAGCAAATAAGAGCGCTCCTACAGTTGATCTATTGCATGATTAAATGAAATTAGTATCAACCTTGTCTAATTTTTAACTTTCCATCTTACCCAATCAGGCGATCGCTTCGCTTATTCTACCCTTCAATATAATCCTTGGGATACAATTAAACATGAGCAAATTGGAAAAACTAATCGCCCAATTTCTGCAAAAGCCTTCTGAAGTTAGGTTTAAGGATGTAACTTATGTGCTAAGGGAAGCCATCATAGTTTTCGAGATTCCCAAGGCAGAAAATTGTTGAGCTTTTAAACTTAAAGGGATAAGATAATGACAGCATCTAATCAGACAGATAATATCCTTAATAAAAGGCCGCTAGAATATTATTTGAACCTTCAATATCCCATCACTCTCTATCCTGATGCAGAGGCTACCGTGTACACACATCTCTTGATCAACCTCAAAATAATGTATTATGCCCCCCTAGCCCCCCAATTCTGGGGGGAAAAACTCCGAAAAAGTCCCCGTTAAACAAACAGCGAAGCATCTGCTGGCTTCCCCCTTTCTAAGGGGGACGGGAGGGGGATTGGTGGGGGATTTAGGGGGCGAAATAGCCTCAGCCACAAACCAGACGACTTATGTGTACACGGTAGATGCAGAGGGAGGATATGTAGCAGAAATCAAAGATTTGTCCGGATGTTTAACTCAAGGAGAAACTTTAGCAGAAACCATTAACAATATTAATGAAGCTAGAGAATTATGGCTGGAAACTGCTTATGAATTTAAAGATGAAATTCCTTTACCTCAACTATAGTGCGATCTCGAAGAGATCCGCCTAGACTTAGTCCCTGCTTCGCAGCGCGGCGGTGCGCAGATGGTAGAGTGTTGCGCCGTAAAATCTATAGCTAATTGGCTCGGTTTTTGTCCCGTTAGATCGCAGTGTTAAAATATAAATAGGGTATTTTCTCTAGGGAAGTTTATGAGGTGGACTAAGCTCATCGTTTTTGGCTTAATACTGGCGTTGATGCCGAGTCTAGCGGTGGCACAAAGTTTGGGTGAATTGGTGCAACAGGGCAACGCGGCTCAGAAGGCTGGCAATTATGCTGAGGCTGAAAGGATTTGGCAGCGAATCATTCAGAGCGACCCTGAAGATGCCAATGCCTACAATAATCTGGGTAATGCGCTGTATGACCAAGGGAAACTAGAAGAAGCCATCGCCGCCTATCGCCAGGCCATTGCCCTTGACCCTAAATCTACCTATGCCTACTACAATCTGGGTACTGCGCTGTATCACCAAGGGAAACGAGAAGAAGCCATCGCCGCCTATCGCCAGGCCATTGCCCTTGACCCTAAATTGGCCTTGGCCTACAACAATCTGGGTATTGCGCTGGATGACCAAGGGAAACGAGAAGAAGCCATCGCCGCCTATCGCCAAGCCATTGCCCTTGACCCTAAATTGGCCTTGGCCTACAACAATCTGGGTATTGCGCTGGATGACCAAGGGAAACGAGAAGAAGCCATCGCCGCCTATGACCAAGCTTTAAGTTTGCCGGATGACACCAGTGGAACTCCCACCACTGCCCATACTGCTGCTCACAATAACTTAGGTCTGTTGCTACAGGAACAGGGAAAACTAGCAGAAGCTATCAGCGAGTTTGAAAAGGCCACTCAAATTGACCCTAATTATGACTTTGCTCAAAATAACCTCAAAGAAGCGCGGCGACAATTAGCCTTACAAGAACAACCCGCCCAGCTGATCGCCTTAAACGAAACCAAATATTTGCCCACAAATGACGACCTCACTCCTATTAAACGGTCGATTGTCAAAATCAAAGTTGTCTTTTCGGGTAATGCCAAAGGAACCGCCTATGGTACAGGCTATGTGATTAAACGCCAGGGCAACAAAGTTTTGATCGTCACCAATCGCCATGTTGTCATCGACAGGGATACGGGACAAGCTGGGAGTGACCTAGAAATCGAACCCTACTATGGCGAAAATTTGCCGCCAACCCTACCCCGCGCCCGTTCCCCTGCTAAAATTGTTAACACAACCCCCGCCAACGATAAACTAGATGTAGCCCTGTTAGAAGTCACGGGCTTCCCCGCCGACATTCAACCCCTAACCATTGACCTAAACCCCATTAGATCTGGTACTAAAATTATCATTATTGGCCATCCCGCAGACCAGGATTGGTCAGAATATGACGCAACCCTTTCGGGCATCCAAGAAAGTAGCGGTAATCTGTTAATTGATGTCACCCTTGCCGTCGGGAGTTCTGGCAGTCCCGTCCTCGACCCAAATAGGCGCGTTATTGGCATCATGTTCAAAACCGTCAACGGCTCACTCGCCAACGCCATCGGCATCGCCCACCCGATCGCCCTTGTCAAGCAACAATTAGCCCAATGGGGAGTTACCATACCATGAAAAAATCACTTGTTTGGCTCAACTTACTGCTAATCACCATTGTCGCCCTGATGACTCAACCCGCCTCGGCTCAAACCTGCCGCGAGGGAAATACCCGCTCCTCTACCTATATGCTGCGCGAAGACGATAAACGGTGTGAAGGCTTGGGAAGTGTTCAGATCGCCAGTCCCTTTGAACTGGTTTCCTTCAGTATCGGACGCATGACCACCCTCAGCGATCGCCTCAAACTCGAAGTCCCCAACCGCAATAATCAACGTCCCAAAGTCCGAGTCCGCTCCTTCCCCAAAAACTACCAACTCGATCCCCTCACCCTCAATCCCAGAGGTTCCCGCTATCAATTCCAATGGTCAAACTTTGTCCTCGATCGCGAAAACATTGAACCCAATACCCTCCGCGCCACTGCCTTTGTTAGTGCGGGAAAACTCATCTACCTGCCTGTCATCTTTAGCCCCGCTGCCGGAAAATACGACATTACCCTCTACTCAAACCATCGCTCCAAAATCAGCGAATTAAAAATCCTGCAAAACAACCAAACCATTTACAGTACCAGTCGCTCCAACTTCCAGCCCAAAGGACAAATACCCTTCACCTGGAATGGCCGCACTGCTGATGGCAAAATTGCACCTGCTGGACTCTATGAACTGCGCGTCACCGCCCAACTCGAACAAGACGACGCTCCCCCCGCAACGGCTTCTATCAATATTACCTTTGCTCATAATCCCCAATGGCTGAGATAAAATGGCGCACCCTCCGCAAATACTTCAGCCAAACGCTCCAATGGCTTTGGTTCCGACTGATTTGGCCCAGTTTTCGCTGCCTGGCAGTATTCCTTAACCACCTCTGGGAGCGCATTAGCAAGGACAAACAATATGCCTTCAACTTTTTTCTTACCCTCGTTGTTATCCTCGGCTCTCTTAGTCTGGTCATGCTTAATACGCTACCCACTAGCCACAACTTTGAGGGCAAATTATTAGTCAGCAGTCTCAGTTTTACCAACAATGAAAGCGATCGCCTTTTGCTCAAAGATGTGCGAAATCTAGAAGAAATCAGTATTTCTGGCAGGCAAAAATTTACCCTCGCGGGTAGGATTAACAGTACCTCCCACCCCCAACTGAACAAACTCGATCGTCTCGACATCGAACTGCTCGATACCTATAGCTACCTGAGGATCGTCCCCACCACTAACCTGAGCTTACAAGAACTTCGCCTCCAGCCACAAACCCGCATCAAAAACCTCAAATACGCCTCCTACAGCCATAACATCGCCTTTACCCTCGAACCTGGCTCATCCTCGCCGCCCTTCCTTCTGTTTAATCCTGGTTCCTCTCTCAGCATCACCCTTTTCGGCTACCGCCTCGGTAACTCATCCCTCGCTAGTAATGATACTCCCCTAGAATTTACCTTAGATACTACCCAATTTCAGCTAACCCCCACCCAAGCGATCGACGTTAACCTGCAACTACCTCCTCAAAATAACCCAGGTGACTTATTTTGGCGAAATATCAAGGTCACAAAAGTTAAATTTGAGCGACTTGTCCAAAGTGGTAAAAATGTCGGCGATGATATTTTTGACTCTACGATTATTTCTGGCGAGATTCGCATGGCAAAGCAGGCACTCAAACTCGAAGAAAATCAATTTTTAATCATCACCGAGCCGGGCGTTCAAACCCTCAACCAGATTGAAATTGTCCAACCCGATCCATCTCAAAACTTAGAGCTGAAAACCTCCGGCGATAACCTCAAACTCTCCGAAGCCCCCCAAGGCTTAGATGTGAGTATTTCTGGTACAACCACCAGCATCCAAGCCGGACTCAACCCCAAATTGGCGATCGCCCAAATCCAAGGCAGTTTTCTATCCCCCTACGTTTCTCAAGATGTCACGATCGCCATTATTTCCTTCTCTGCCGGTTTAATCGTTTCCCTACTTTCCTGGCTCTTTAATAACTTCGGCGACTAATTGTCGCAACTTGAAAAAAACTCAAACTACATATATAATACAGAAAGTGATCTTTTGTTTTGATATTTATGAATCAAACAAACATCGATAATCGCCTTGCGTGACCAAACCTCCAAGAGCCTACATACTTAGTACGAGAGGAATAGTACTGTTGCCATGCAACAGGCGGGAAGTGAACGAGGAGCGCGAAGAACCCGAGAGGTTGGCTTTATGTAGCAATCCTTGAGAGAGTGTGTAATAACTCATCGGCGGAGTCCCTTTAGTAACTGAGAAAACGCAATGCTCTTGTAACTTTCACGCTAAGGCGATTTCAATTTTGGATTTTGGATTTTGGATTTTGGATTGAGGAATTGAGGACTTCTGCAATTTGGAACGCTTGTTCAGGAACTAGAAGATTAATTGAATATTTCAGCCTCTCTACTGAACGGTTGATTTGAGTTCCATAAAACTTCAAACTCGTGGTGGTAGGCATTATGTAGGGACGAGCCAGAAGGAAACAGCAAGAGTGGGCTATCGCTAGTCCCTCTTCCATACATATATTGTAAGCATAGGGTAGTCTTATCTGTACTCACTAGCTGGAAATGTGGCATCCCTTTCCTAATTCTACGAACCTCCAACAAGTCCTCTGATTGAGCTAAGTCTTCAAAGAAGGTACTCATTTTTGTAGTAACACTCTTTACTCCTTCTAGATCTTCGCTTGCGAGATCTGTATTGATCATAGAAATGAGCGCTGGATTCTCTGCATCCATAAAAAGCATTCGTACTTTACATCCATGCCTTAATAGTTCTAATAAAGCTTCCCGATTTGCTTGTTCGTACATATACTTCAAAGCAATACCCATAATGTCGCAAAATTGAGTAGCTTCTTTCATCAATGAGGTGAACTTAGGGGGCTCTCCATACTCTTTTGAAGCATTACTGATCCAGTAGGAATTGTGATCTCCTTCTCGAAACAGAGTACGATCTCCCAGAAGACTTGGTGGTTCGTATCCTTGACGAAGTACGTGTTCGACTTGCGATTTTACTTGATTTAGCCACTTTCTATCAAAGATGTTTCTTGGCTCGAGATCGTAGTAAACAGTACGATAATCCTTAATGTCGAATGGTATTTGCTCACCTTTCTGGATAAGAAGAACAATCGGTCTCTTGGCTGCTTGCGCGATCGCCAGTTCGTAAAATACATTGGGATTATGACCTGTCAAGAGGACGACACACAATTCTGAATCGACGATCGCCTTAATCATCTGAGGGGTAATCTGACCAGGCTTTTCCATTTCGTCAGCCCGAAAGGCATAAACATCGCACTCTTGAAGAGCTGGGCGAATGATGCAATGTAGAACATTATCCGCATGTCGCCGAATTTCAGAATCCTCTTCTCCTATGGGACTGATTACGAAGCACATTTTCTGTTTATTTGACATTTTCATCTTTGAAGAATGGGATAAATTGGCCAGAGCTATTGTAGAGGAAATTCAGCTATTCTCTTGGTTGTTAGTCAGTAAATTGGCATCAATTCTTTCGATATGCATACGGCCGGTTTCCTTAGCTAGCTGATACATATGAGCTGTTCCTCCTTTCTGTTCTCCTTGCTCTTCGCCGTCCCAAAATACAAGTAGGGTTCGCTTTGCTACATCTAAAGCTTCTACCATTTGCAATACCCACTCATTTCCTCTCTCCCATGAATTTTTCCCTGATTCTTTCAGCCAGTTCGGTAATCCAACCCGATCGCTTAATTCCAAAATTTCATGTTTGTCTTTCATGTCCAAAAATCGCGATCGCCATTTATCAAGATAATTTTCCTGAAAAATCTTGTTTGCGTACTCATCAGATGGCATTGGCAAACATATTGTACTGGGAATCTTTAGTTCTTCGCAGACTTCATGAAACAGGATATCTCCTCCAGGTGCTGCTGAGGCAAATGCATGATATTCATATTTATCCTCCTTACAAAGTTTCTCTAACTGTTTTTTAATTAGTTTTCTGACTTGTTCTTTTGTGTTTTCTGGAAATCTTGCTTCGGAACGACTAGGTGCATCAATCATATGACCTGCAAATACAATGATGTGTTTAGCCTCTAATTTTCTATCTTCCTTATCGGATTGTCTCTTTTCCTCATCGGATTGTTCAGATATTTTACTGGAATTCAATCTTTGTTCAATAGTATCAATGACTTGTCGGGCGATATCTTCGTTAATTCCTAAATCTACAAATAACTCTAGTTGACCTCTTGCCGCATCCCAGGCAAAAGGGTTATCAAGAGGAATCGCATCTTTATATTGTTGGATGATACGATTAGGATTCGAGTCATTCAAAAAACAAAAGTCTGCTTTACTAATTTCTGCCCAAACTCGATTGGGATCTGATTCTTCGAGAGAACGCAAGCCAGATAAGATAGAAGCTTTCACTGCAAATTTTAGTGACTCAACATTTTTTTCCATTTGCTTTTTATATGCTTCTGCTTCATCATCGTCGTCGAATGACGCCTTCCATAAATCTTCATTCTGGGACAGATTGAGCACAATCTCTCCCATTTGTAATGCAGTAAGTCCTGAGTAGAAATGATTGAGATTTTCACTGAAGGCTTCAAAGTAAGCTTGAAAGGAATTAAGAAGCGATCGATTGATAGCACTGTCACGACGCTGTTTCCGGTCATCGAGATTCTCAAATTCTCTTCTCCAACGAGTTTTTTTGTTTCTTCCCTTCAACGCTAGCGCCTCCACTCGAGCCTGAGAGGAGATATTGTTGCTCGCAAGCACTCGTTCGAGTGCCTGCTCAGATTTTGTTAGTAGATCTATTGTTTTCTCGTCGCGATACAGTCGTTCGTAGATATTGGCTAGAGCCAGATTCGCATCTGTATCCCACGGATAGGTTTGACGAACAAGTTCATAACTATCGCGAGCTGCTTCCAAATCTTTTAGTTTCCATTGAGCATCAGCTACATATTTAAGACCTTGCCACTGAAATCGTAGTTTTCGGACTTCTAATGAGAGTAACCGCAGCCAACCTTTAGATTTCGCTACTTTAGCGCGATCAACTTCTTCTCTATAATCAAATGGCAGTACTTGAACATGAGCAGGATCGGCCTCGGGGAGGGAAGGTAATAGTTTAAATATGGGGCTATCCGTTTCTCGATCGCTTCTTAGCGTTGAATCAATCATTGCTACAAGTTGTGGTAGCGCAGCCGCAGGATTGTCTACATCATAAGCTAAATAGCGATCGGTTAAGATGTCAAATGGGGTCGAATCTGCAACGTTCTCTCCCTTAATGAGAATCGTCCGTTTTTTTCTCAAGGCATGACGAATTCCCAATTCATAAAAGACATTGGCATTGTGAATCGTAATGTCGCAGATTACCAAGTCTGCTTCTAGAATCAACTGAAACATGTCCTCGCGGATGTTTCCCGCGTCAATTATCTCACCAGTCGTAGAACCTTGAAGCCCACAATCCTTGATAGCTGGTTGAATGAGTTTATTGTGTACTTCGTCAAAGTTTATTTTCTTACCATCTAGATCAGTTTTCTCTGAGAATGGACGAATTACGAATGCGCGAGTCATATAATTTTCCTCTATCAGAATGAATATTTAATTATTTACACGAGTTTGATTTTTTTACTACATATTGGATAAAAGAGCTAAGGCTCTACAAATGTCGATGGTACAAGACACATGAGCTTGCCAGGAAAAGTGCTTCATGGTCCCCTTAATACCCATTCTAGAATAGCAATTTAGTAATCCTGCTGAGTGAGCAATACTCGTTGATGGTTAATGGTTCATGGTTGATGGTTAGTGGGAAAGCCTCCTCTACAATTCCTCAATCAACAATCGACAATCAACAATCAACAATCAACAATCAACAATCAATTGACGAATATACCCATGCGAATGAAAGCACATCGCGTTAGTTAGTTTAAAGGACGACTTAATTTCAAAGAACTTGGTGCCAAAGCAATGTTCTTTTGAGACACAAAATCTAAAAAAGCTCTAGTAACATCGCTAGTAAATAGAGGTTCATTATAGGTAGAAGCCACATAAGCCTTTGCCGTTAGTTGAATTGCATCAGGTATTTGAGTAAGATAAATCTGCATTGGCTTAGAAGGTTCATAATATACCGATGCTTGGATCGCATTCCAAATAGCATCTTCAGCGTCTTGTCTTTGTTTTGCAGTAACAAACGATGCCAGATAAAAATTCATCACACATAAAGAAGAACGATCGCCTGCATTAGCAGAAGTCAAAACTTCATTCCATAGAGTATGAGTTGGAATACTAATCTGGTCATCATTAGGGGTTTCCAAGACGACAAAGAAGGAATCTAAGCTAACCACCTTGCCACTAATGCCTTTCAGGGTAACGCGATCGCCTATTTGAAAAGGTTGTTTAAAAGCAGCTATCGTCTTGAAAGCTAAACCGCTTAGAAATGCTTTGCTAACATCTGTGCCATTAAGCAGAACCCAAACAAATAACACCAGAAAAGCGATCGCTAAAGCACTTTTATCTGCATCTGATTTAGTTATCCCGATCAAGACAAGAGGCACAATTACGATCGCCAATAACAACAGTCCACTTTGAAATATCGCATCAAGTCGTCGAGAGGCAAGTTTTTCAGCATGATTGATTAAAATGCCATCGGGTAATTTTTGGTTCCTACGTCGCTGTTTAATATATATCCGCCTTAGATATTTCCCAAGTGCATAAATAACTTGAGAGCCAATGACAATTAGTATATAAATTAAGATCTTGGGGTTTTGTAATAATTTAACTACTTCATCCATAACTACTTCTCTTCTATATCAAGATTACTGAGCAAATCTAAACCAATGGTTTCTCGGAGGCAAAAAATAACTACAGGTAGAGCTTCAGTTGCGATCGCATATTCGAGCGCATATTTTTCTCCTTCTCTTTTTTCTACTACCTTGATGTCTTTAAAAACACCTATAGTTCTTTGTCCAAGGGAGTAGTTAAGCCCTAAATCTTCCTTGACCTCTTTTAAAGTTGAAGGACCACTGACTAATAAAGTTGCTAGAGTTCTGATTTCATCCCTAGCTGAGGGTCTGGAAACTATTTTTCTCAAGTCTAAATATTGTTTTTTCTGTTCATCGGAGATATTTTGTTTACCAAAACGTTCAAAGTTTTCCAGCTTGCTAAAAATTTCCGACCATTGCTTATATGTATCGATAAATTCGTTATTGTGTTTTTTATCAAATTGCAACAGCAAATCAAAATTTTTTGCTCCTGTCAGAAAACTATAAGCAAAGGCATCAATGTAACAAATAAGGTTTTTATCATCTGCGATCGAAGTTAAAGCTCCCACCAATCGTTTTATTGGTTTAAAACCCTGAGTACTTTTACGAAACAGTTCCTCTAGTTGATAAATCTCCTCAGTGTTATTCTCAATCAATAGACTCGAGAGGAATTGGATATAGTCTTCATCATTCAAGTCTGCTTTATATAGTTTTCTAGCAATTAATCCTGGTGGATTTTGATAATCCCATCCCGCAGTTAGTTTTGCAGTTAGTTTCATTTTAAGTTTAAACTCAGTAATCTCAATATCTCTATTACAGAAAATCTTTAAAATGACTTTCTTTTAATTTTATTATTAAATTGGCTTAATAGGAGGTAAAATTAATTAATTCTAATATAAATAGCTTGTAGATAAAGCCATGAGCAATATTTTTATTAGTCACAGTAGCAGTTGCAAAGATAATAAGGCAGGTAAGTCTTTGAGGAAAGTGCTGACAGAAGCAGGCTACCAATCGATGTTTCTGGATTTTGACGAGAAAGATGGCATTCCTTGGGGAGAAAATTGGGAGGAGGAATTATATGCCCAACTCAAAATCTGTAAGTCCGTGATTGCCCTTTGTAGCAAAGATTATGTTAAATCTTATTGGTGCTTTGTAGAGATTAAAATGGCTCGGGCAATGGAAAAAGATATTGTGCCTATTATCCTTGATGAGGACGGGTTTAATGTAATCCCAGATGTGCAAGGAAAAGCTATTGATTTCAACAAGTTGGGAGATCAGGAAGCCTACGCAAAGGTTCTAGATAAGCTCAAAAAGGATGGTCTCGATCCTAACGATTCGTTTCCCTGGGATAGAAGAAAATGTCCTTATCCAGGAATGATGGCATTTGAGGCCAAACACGCAGCTATCTACTTTGGTCGCGATAAGGAAATTGAGAGGGGAATAGAACTTCTCGATGACCTTCGAGATTGGGGTGGATCACATCTAGTCTTGGTTCTGGGCGCTTCGGGCAGTGGTAAATCTTCATTGGTTAAGGCAGGGTTGTTGCCCCGCCTTCAAAAACAGAAGCAAAATTGGCTGGTATTAGAGCCTTTTCGTCCTAGGCAAGAACCTTTTGAAGAACTGGGCGATGTGGTTCAGAAGTGCTTTGATCGATATGATGCTGGTGATGAGGGGGCTAACTGTCGAACTTTATTGGTGAACGAAGAAGCTTCTGCTAATGATAAGGCCAAAGGATTTTTGACCCATTTTAAGCAGCTAAAATCCTTGGCAGGGCATCGACACGCAACAACTTTAGTCACGGTTGACCAGATGGAAGAGTTATTAGGGGATGGATTAGAAAATCAAGCCAATCAATTTTCGGCGTTTCTGAAATCACTACTAGACAATGAAAAAAATGCAGTGATTGTGTTAGGAACGTTACGGTCTGATTTTTTGGGTATCTTTCAAACTGATCCGGTTTTTAGAAGTTTGATCCCTAAAATTCTAATGGTTAACCCCTTGGAACCTGATGCCATTGCCCAAGTAATTCAAGGTCCAGCGGATGTAGTTGGGGTGAAGTTAGAAGATGGTCTACGGGAGCGACTAGTCAACGATACAAAAAGTGGTAATGCCTTGCCTCTGCTCGCATTTACATTACAAAAGTTGTATCAAGACTACGGACAAGATCAGTTACTGAAAATTAATGAGTACGAACAAATGGGAGGGCTTACTGGTTCTGTTGCTCAGACAGCGCAAAGGATCTTGGATTTTCATACTCCGATTAACGATCCTCTCCGATCAACCATTGAGGATGCTCTACGCCGAGCTTTTTTGAAGTTAGTACGGATTAACGAAGAGGGTAAAGCAGTGCGAAAACAGGCTTCCTGGGAAGAGTTACCGGATTTGGTTCACTCATTACTGGATAGATTTATAGGAGAGAAGGTAAGGTTACTGACGGTGAGTGGGGAACAACGCCTGGTAGAAGTTAGCCATGAGGCTCTTTTCGATGCTTGGTCAACGCTGAAGACGTGGATTAATGAAAGCCGTGAACACTTACTCCAAAAGCAAAGGTTTGAGGCTACTGCTAAAGAGTGGCAAACTGCTAAAAGAAGTAAGACCTATTTGCTAACCGATCAAAGGTTGCAAGAACTCCAGGATTTTATTGATAAATATGGCGAGGACTTCCCACTGAATGAGTTGGGGCAGGAGTTTTTGGTCGCAAATCAAGAAGCTAATGCCGTTAAGAATTTCTTTATTCAGGCCTGTTCGATAGTGCGAACAATGAAATCTTCTAAAAACCAAGTTCTTAACCTAGTTGCAATTGCGAAATCTGAAGCACAGGTCGGCGAAATTGATGAGGCCAGAAATGTTCTGGAACAAGCACTTTCAATCGCCAGAGCTGCTGATGATTCCGAGGAAAAAGGCCAGATGTTGGTGGAGATAGAACAAGCATACAGACAAGTAAATGAGACGGATGTTGAAAAACTAGAGGAAGTCATAAGAGAGGCTAATGGTTTTTTTAAAACTGTAATCGCGATCGCTAAAGCTGCTAGTCAACTGCCAGACCCTCAGACGGCCCAATCATTGTTAGAACAGGCTCTCCAAGCTGCTAAAACCATAGAACTCTCCCGTTCCAGAAGCGATGCTCTAAGGGCGATCGCTGAAACTGCTATTCAACTGCAAGATACCAAGGCTGCCCAATCATCTTTAGAACAGGCTCTCCAAGCAGCTAAAATCAGAGAAGACTCCTCTGGGACAAGCTATGCTCTGAGGGAGATCGCTAAAACTGCTAGTCAACTGCAAGATACCAAGGCTGCCCAATCGTTGATAGAACAGACTATCCAAGCTGCTAAAACCATAGAAGACCCGAGTTCCAGAAGCCATGCTCTGAGGGGGATCGCTAATACTGCTAGTCAACTGCAAGACCCTAAGGCTGCCCAATCATTGATAGAACAGGCTCTCCAAGCAGCTAAAATCATAGAAGACCCCTCTTGGAGAAGCGATGCTCTGAGGGTGATCGCTGAAACTGCTAGTCAACTGCAAGACGCCAAAACAGCCCAATCATCTTTAGAACAGGCTCTCCAAGCTGCTAAAACCATAGAACTCTCCCGTTCCAGAAGCGATGCTCTGAGGGCGATCGCTAATGCTGCTAGTCAACTGCAAGACGCCAAAACGGCCCAATCATTGATAGAACAGGCTCTCCAAGCAGCTAAAATCATAGAAGATCCCTCTTGGAGAAGCGATGCTCTGAGGGCGATCGCTGAAACTGCTAGTCAACTGCAAGACGCCAAAACAGCCCAATAATCTTTAGAACAGGCTCTCCAAGCAGCTAAAATCATAGAAGACCCGAGTTCCAGAAGCGATGCTCTGAAGGCGATCGCTAATGCTGCTAGTCAACTGCAAGACGCCAAAACGGCCCAATCATTTTTAGAACAGGTTCTCCAAGCAGCTAAAATCATAGAAGACCCGAGTTCCAGAAGCTATGCTCTGAGGGCGATCGCTAAAACTGCTAGTCAACTGCAAGACGCCAAAACAGCCCAATCATCTTTAGAACAGACTATCCAAGCAGCTAAAACCATAGAAAACCCCAGTTCCAGAAGCGATGCTCTGAGGGCGATCGCTAAAACTGCTAGTCAACTGCAAGACGCCAAAACGGCCCAATCATTGATAGAACAGGCTCTCCAAGCAGCTAAAATCATAGAAGACCCGAGTTCCAGAAGCTATGCTCTGAGGGCGATCGCTAAAACTGCTAGTCAACTGCAAGACGCCAAAA
>JAAUYA010322582.1_pt1 | contig 21449 bp, 13 predicted proteins | sample 7278161 | NCBI WGS metagenome assembly JAAUYA01 (sample SAMN14350120, study PRJNA611818) | marine sediment metagenome | isolation source: surface marine sediment (3m) | place: French Polynesia: Moorea | collected 2018-08
AGAGGAATGGGCAGATGAGTCGATTGGGGTAAAAGGTCGTCAGGCATTTATTGGCGCCATCAACCACTATCAAAACTTCCGTACTTCTATACTGCCCAAAAATACTCCCGATTTATTAAAAAATCTTGTGGGTGCCATGCCTTCAGAATTTTTGGATGTTTTAGGTATTGGTGTGGGTTTAGGATTTGAGGTTTTTAAAGCGGCTCAGAAGAGCTTAAAGCAGGATTTAGAAGCTTTGAGTTTAATTTTGCAAAATCAACCTTATTTGGTCACAGATAAGCCCACTTTAGCTGATTTAACTGTGGCTGCTCTGAGTACGATGATTAAATTTCCCAGCAGCCACTATCTTGATGTACCGATGGAGTTACAAGGCAAAGGTATTCCAGGGCTAGCAGATAATAGTGCTTATGACCCTTTTTTTACTTGGCGCGATCGCCTTTATAGCCAGTATCGCCAATCTTTAGATCAATCGACAGCGGATGATTCTGAACCGACATCGATTGAAATTGAATAGATAAGCGTTTGATGGTTGATGGTTGATAGTTGATGGTGGCAAACAATTCACGCTTCAACAAATCACAATCAACCAACCTATCACCTAAGATTCACACATAGCTTCTGGACTTGGTCTATAATTAGGGCTGGCAAAAGCAGGAATAACTCTACAGTCGATATATTTTTCTGTGGCTTGAGCACGTTCCCACTCTCCTGCTCTCATAAACAGTTTTCTTGCTGATTGTAAGAGTTCAATCCCTTCTCTTTTTTGTCCTAATTGAATCAAAGCAATGCCCTTGTTATAAACGGCTAGGGCAAAGTTAGACTCAATTTCTAAGGCTTTGTCGTATTGAACGATCGCCTCTTCATATTCTCCTAAATCCGCTAGAGCAGTACCCAAATTATTATAAACTCTAGGGACAAAAGGATTGGCATCGATTGATTTGTTGTATTCAACTATCGCATCCTCAATTCTATCCATTTGATAGAGAGTATTACCTAAAAGGTAATAGGCGATCGCCATATTAGGGTCTAAAGTTATTGCTTTCTGAAAAGCTATGGCAGCATACTCAAGGTTAAGATCATAGTAGTAGTACAGTGCGGTAGTAAAAACTTGAGCTGCTTCTAGGTTTTCACTATGGGGACCTTGACTTATTTCAATTACTTCCCAGGTTGGCTCAAAATTTTGAGCTAACACAGGGCTGGGCATGGAGAAGGTAGCACCAATCAACAGTGCTGTTAGTAAGTGAATCTTTTGAGAAATCTTAGTTAAAGTAAATTTATTCATGATTAACTCCTGTGAGGGTAGAAATAAATAATCGCCCTTAGCTATCTCTTTGACTTGGCTCAGGCTTAATATTTATCTGGCTGTTTATAATATAGCAACCTAACTAGAGATTAAACGTTTTTACCGTTCCCTGCTCTGAAATGCTCATGGCTTTCTCCATAGCAGCAACTGAACTATGACAGCATTTTCCTGAGAGTTTTGCTATCTTGGATATAGGAAAAGCAAGTTTTTCTCAGGTAAAATTGCTAAAGTCTTACCAGGTTGAGATCATAAAGTATTATTCATCTTGAAGATAAACCTTAACTTTCTGGATCGATTACACTAGAATAAACACTAAATTATGAGGAGTGAGCAAAAGATGACTCAAATTATCAGTTATGAACCTGTTGGCTCTATCAACGCTGCCAATGTTAGAGACTTTGAACAAAAACTAATGACTGCAGTAAATGAGCGAGCAGGAACGACAATTCTTGTAGATATGAAGGCAGTAGAATTTATCGATAGTGCTGGTTTAGTAGCATTAGTAGCAGCCTATAAACAAGCTCAAAATCTCGGCAAAAATTTAATTGTCTGCTCTATATCCCCTTCTGTACGTATAATTTTTGAGCTAATTCAATTAGACCAAGTTTTGGAAATTTTTGATACCCGTCATGCTTTTGAGGCTACTTTGACTAAATCACTGGTGGCTGAGGCCGTCTAGTGTCAAAGCTGAACCAAATTTTCCTAGCAATCAAGTTAAATTGTTTCCTCCCTTCTAACTAATTTGATGTTTAAGTTCGATCCTCATACTAAATATAGCAAAAGTTACAAGCTTCCCTCCAAATCAAAACTTAATATAAACTAGGATACAATCTAGGTATATTAATAGCAGTACTCATGAGCAAAACAGAGTCAAGGTTTGAGTATCAAGTGGGAGGAAGTCTGTCGATGGATGCTCCTACTTATGTAGTACGCTCCGCAGATCGCAACCTCTACAAAGCATTAAAACGCGGGGAGTTCTGCTATGTTCTCAATCCTCGACAGATGGGCAAGTCTAGCCTCATGGTACGCATGATGCGCCATCTCAACCACGAAGGGTTTAGTTGTGCTGCTATCGACATGACTCGCATTGGCAGCGAAAACGTCACGACCGAGCAGTGGTATAAGGGACTAGCAGTAGAGTTATGGCAGAGTTTTGACTTGCTAGAACAAGTAAATCTCAAAGCTTGGTGGAATGAGCACTCAGATCTTGCTCCCGTTCAGCGCTTAGGTCGATTTATTGAAGAAGTTCTGTTGGCTGAAGTGGGAAAGGATGACGCTCCTCCTAAAAAACTGGTGATTTTTTTGGACGAAATTGATAGCGTCTTGGGTTTGAATTTCCCAGTTGATGACTTTTTGGCGATGATTCGCTCATGTTACAACCAGCGCAGTCTGAATCGGGAATATCAGCGTTTAACCTTTGCTCTGTTTGGTGTAGCAACTCCCTCAGATTTGATTAGCGATCCTCAGAAAACAGCCTTTAACATCGGGGTGGCAATTCAACTAGAGGGTTTTCAAGAGCATGAAGTACAACCTTTGCTGGGAGGATTAACCGAAAAAACCAGCAATCCTCAGATAGTACTCCAAGAAATTTTAGCCTGGACCAATGGCCAGCCTTTTCTGACTCAAAAACTCTGTCATCTCATCCGCACTTCTGCAGTTGTTATCCCCCCAAATAGAGAAGCAGAATGGATTGAGGGCTTAGTACGCCACAAAGTAATAGAGAATTGGAAATCCCAAGATCAGCCGCAGCATTTGAGGACCATTCAAGATAGAATCCTCGGCAATAAGCAACGGACAGGCCAGCTATTGGGACTATATCAGCAAATTTTACAGCAGGGAGAAATTACAGCCGATGGGAGTCCCGAACAGATAGAATTGCGGCTGTCGGGATTAGTGGTCGAGCAGCAGGGCAAGCTAAAGGTCTATAACCGCATTTGTGAAACTATTTTTGATCTGAGTTGGGTTGACCAGCAATTAGCCGAGTTGCGACCCTACGCTGAAAACATCACCATTTGGATAGCTTCAGATTGTCAGGATGAATCACAACTGTTGCGGGAACAAGCTTTACAGAATGCCTTAGCTTGGGCGTTAGGCAAAAGCCTTAGTGACTGGGATTATCAATTTTTGGTTGCTAGCCTGGAGTTGGCCAAACGAAATACACAAAAGGAACTCGAAGCAGTGGAGCAAGCCAGCAAAATTCTGGCATCAGCAAGACAAAAAGCTCAGAAAGACGTTCTCAAACAGCGAATTCAATGGGTTTGGATACCCGCGATCGCCCCATGTGTCACCGGAGCTATCCTGCTGCTGCGCTTCTGGGGATTTCTACAAGGACTAGAGTGGGACGTATGGGACCAGTTTTTCCGCTGGCGTCCCTCTGAATCACCAGAAGAGCGGATTGTCATCGTTACCATCGATGAAGCAGATATCGCCGAGGTGGGGCAATGGCCTTTACCCGATCGAGTTTTGGCTGACGTCATTGCCAAGCTCAAAGCCCAACAACCGCAGGCAATTGGTCTAGATATTTATCGAGATTTACCTGTAGAACCGGGACATACCGAGTTGGTCGATCTGTTTGGCTCGACTCCTAACTTATTTGGGATTGAGAAGGTAGTAGGAAATAAGGTGGCTCCTCCTCCCATCCTGAAACAGCTACAGCAGGTAGGTTTCGCCGATCAAGTATTGGATGTAGATGGGAAGGTACGTCGCGCTTTGTTGTCTGTGATTGTCTCTGACCAAGAGATACGCTACAGTTTGGCAGTAAAGCTGGCGCTTTACTATCTCGAGGGCGAGGGGATAACCCCGCAAACTATTGAGGGGGCTCCCCAACGGTTACAGTTGGGTAAAGCAGTCTTTGAAAGATTTGAAGGCAATGATGGTGGCTATATCCGCGCCCAGTCAGGAGGTTACCAGATTTTGCTCAACTTTCGAGGATCCCTGGAGAATTTTGCGACATTTTCTCTCCAACAATTGCTCTATAACCAAATACCTGCCCAGAGTTTGCGCGATCGCCTGGTTCTCATCGGCACCACAGCTGAAAGCATCAAAGATTTATATCATACGCCCTACAGCGGCTCTCTTTTCAAGTCCCCGAAGCCCATCGCAGGAGTAACCCTTCATGCTAATATTGTCAGCCAAATCATCAGTGCGGCCTTAGATGGACGAGTGTTGCTCCGCGTCTGGAGCGAGCCGATAGAATGGCTGTGGATTTTAGCTTGGGCTGGGATCGGGACACTAGTGAGCTGGCTGTTGAAGTCCCCCATGGCGATCGCTGCCAGTATTCTTCTCGTCGTTAGCGGACTATTGGCAGGATGCTACCTGGCCTTTTTGCTGGGCTGGTGGTTGCCTGTTGTACCTCCGCTGCTAGCGCTGTTGGGGTCAGCAGTCGTCTTACTGCTGGTCAGTAGCAAGCAACTCGACAAACTCCGATTTCGTCGCACGTTGGCATTACTGTTAGAAGTTTGGCAGAACTATCCCGCTTTAGGCCGCATTGCCATTGAATACCTTAAGCAATCAGAAACTAAAGAAAATAAAGCTTTCATTGAGCGGCAGCTAGGAAGCCCCAAAAACTAACATCTAAAATTGGAGTGGCTTCCCGGCGATCTCCTCCAGTCCTACAGACTCGAGAAAATCAGCCCAGATGCTTGCTAGTGCATTGTTGTCAGGTTTTTCTTGCCTCGCTCGAGCCAAAGCTGTCAGCGCATCATACCAAATTCCTTGCCTACCGTACCAAGACGCTTTCTCTAAGTCTGTCCCCTGCTTTGACTGAGGGATATCAACATGGCGCACCCAAGCCTTTACGAAGGGGTCATTGGGTCCTGGTCTTTTCCCACAGACTAATAAGACAGCCCACTGATAATTTTTACCGACCTCTAGAGATGAAAAATCATTGGGGGGCGTGATCCCAATAATACCAGCTTCTCCCTTGATAGGCATGAAAATTTGAGAGTGATAATTTTTACCTTCTTCTCTGATGCTCAACACCACTTGCCTAGCAGAAGTTTTTGGCAGATAAACCCAGAAAGTTGGGCGTGAGACTGCTGTCAAACCATAGTTAGTAGTGGGCACTAGTGCCATCAAAGAGGATTTGTCTGATGCCGTATCAGGAGATGTTGTCGCAATTATATCTTGAGGACATTGGCCACGGGTTCCAGCTGCTGATGTATCATCCGGCTGCCCTTCATCTGGTGGCGGTTCAAACAAGACTTCTGCGATTAAATCATTAGGGTTCTCTAAGCTATTAACCCTTGATTGGGAAAGGGTTGGTTCAGCTGCCACGAGCAATAGCCCTAAGGTAATGAGATTGACTAATCGCACAAAGGATAGATTTTTACTTTGAGACATTTTCCGAATCTCCTTTTTTCCATAAGGCTTACCTTACTATATTATATAATGTCGTCCGTAGGCTTGTGGTTAAATCAATGCTTGAATCTTCTAATATTAGCTGAAAACCGCAGATGGTTAGAAACTGAGGCTTATGAGAGTTATTCTACTTTAGTAGTGGTCCGTCAATTTTGAAATGAGGGATAGGACAATGGGAATGCAGAATGCAGAATGCAGAATGTAGAATGTTTGCCGAACCACAAAATCCAAAATCCAAAATCCAAAATCCAAAATGTCAAAATCGCGGTCTCATATAGTTACCAAAATAAATAGAATCCGAGGCTGTCCCCTCTGCTGCTTGATACTAGAGCTGAAGATTTCTTTGGTACTGGGAGTGTTAGTTTCCTTTTTGGGGAATAGCGCCTTCTCTCAAGTTCCTAGACCGATTATCCCCCAGCAACAGCCCCTCCCTTTTCCTTTACCGCCGAAACCGCCGAAGCCAGTGCCCATCCCGCAGTCGCCTCCAGAAACTCCCTTAGAATTCCCTGCCCCAACTACTCCCTCCTTTGAAGAACGCCCTAATCTCCCAGGAAGCATCACCGTCAGCCACTTCGAGTTCAAAGGCAACACGGCTTTTAGCGATGAGGAACTAGCTGCAGCTACTGCCCCTTTTACCAACAAACCCATCACTTTTGCCCAACTGCTGCAAGTAGAAGCGGCGATAACCAAACTCTATATCAATGCGGGGTACATCAATTCTGGTGCCGTCATTCCAGCCGAACAAGTCTTTTCCCCTGATGGCGCGGTGGTCAAAATTGAGGTAATTGAAGGAGAAGTCGAGGAAATCCAAGTCACGGTTGAGGGACGATTGAATGCTGATTACGTGGGCAGCCGGCTGGCGGTTGCTACGACAAAACCCCTTAATCAAAACCGCCTGTTAGAAGCTCTACAAGTGTTACAGCTCAATCCTCTGATTGAGACTATTTCGGCTGATTTGTCCGCAGGAACTCGCCCTCAATTGGCTGTGCTGTCCGTGAGAGTTCAGGAAGCCGATACTTTTAACATTGAATTTTTTACCGATAATGGCAGAGTAAGAAGTATTGGAAGTTTTCAGCGGGGTATCCGCCTCAACCAAACCAATTTATTGGGCTTTGGTGATGGCTTGAGAGTAGAATACGCCAATACTGATGGCAGTAACGCCGTCTACACTGATTATACCGTTCCTATCAATCCCTATAATGGCACCATTAAACTGACGAGTCGATTGAATCTCACGGAGATAATTGAGCCGCCCTTCGATCGCCTGGATATCACAGGTGACTCCCTTTACCTCGATCTGAGCTTCCGTCAGCCTATCATCGAAACCCCCAGCCAAGAATTGGCTTTAGGGATAACTGCCTCCCGCGTGGAAGGCAAAACTACTCTTTTGGGAGTAGGATTTCCTCTCTCGGTAGGAGCGAATGACCAGGGGCACACAAGCATCTCAGCTCTGCGATTCTTTCAGGAGTGGACGCAGCGCGGCGCTCAAGATGTTTTTGCTCTTCGCTCCCAATTTAGTGTGGGAGTGGACGCTTTTGATGCCACCAACAACGAGGAGCCGCCTGATAGCCGTTTTGTTGAGTGGCAGGTGCAGGGGCAGTACGTGCGGTTGTTGGCGAGGGATACTTTACTGGTGCTGCGTTCATCTGTACAGTTATCCAACGAGCCTCTACTTTCTTTGGAGCAATTTGCTTTAGGGGGGCTGTATAGTGTTCGAGGCTATCGACAGAATCTGCTGCTGACAGATAATGGGGTTTTTGCTTCGGCGGAGGTGCGCTTGCCTATCCTGCGAGTGGAAAGCGTGAGCGGAGTGTTACAGGTTGTGCCCTTTGTAGATTTTGGTGTTGGCTGGAATCATGAGAATAATCCCATTCCCACCCCAAATCCCAATACGTTAGTCAGTGTCGGTTTGGGCTTGCAGTGGCAGATGGGAGATAATTTTAATGCTCGCTTAGATTGGGGCATTCCCCTGACTGAGTTTGAGGTACAGGGCAATACTGTACCAGCGCAGGAGCTTTATTTTACGGTGAATTTCAGTTTGTTTTAGAGTTCAAAGACTCAGATTAGCTTTTAACTCCAGTGCCAATGGCTTCAGTAAAATTTTCAGATTGTGGTGAAGCGATCGCCTTTCCCTCTTACCCATGTCTTCAATTTCTTCAATTAGATGGAGAAGATCTAGCTCTGCCAGGTTTTCTTCTCGTAATAAATTGAAAGTAATTTTATTCTAAAATAACCTGATTTTTCCTGATTGTTAAGTTCTTGGTTTACTAGTAAAATAAATGTTATGCACAATTTATTTATAGATTTGTAATATGTTCGAGCATGAGAGATTTCATGTCTAGCTTTCATGGTTCTACCCTTTGCGGTGGAGAATGTCAGCCTCCCGGTCAGTATGGAGAATCTGGTAAGTATGGCATAATGTTTCATGATTACTACCTCGGGTCACAATACTGCTCGGTTAAGGATTTTAAAAGTTTTCCCTAGTCTGAGTAGGGAGTAGGGGAGCTCCGGAGTGGGGGAGAAACCTGAATACATCTTCTCCCTTTCTCCCTACTCCCAAGCGAAGCGGGCTCCCCCACTGTCTCAACCGACATTTTTTTGTTAACCTAGCAGTATTGCCTCGGGTCAAAGTGGCTTTGATTGCGAAACACCACTCTGGTAGTATATTCTTAAAGGATCTGAACAAAGGAAAAATAAGTAAGATCTATCAAAGATCATTAATTTCTTGGTAGAAATTATTTTGAGATAATGATATTTTTATAACTAGCAATTTGAGTTAAAATTAATAAGCACTGCTTATTACTACAAGTACAGGAGAGTCTAAATTGCGATCGCAATTCACAGTAAGAGTATGTCAATAGAAATAGGAGATTAAATTTTATGAAAGGTAGAAGTCTAATTAAGATCGCTCTCTCAATCATCCTCACATTTGTTTTAACATTGGTTATGGTTGCTTTCCCCGTTAATATTGCATCAGCCAATCAGAATCGGATTAGTCAAGAATCACCTAATTTTGATAAGAATAATGAAAATAAGTGCAGCCAACAGACATTCGATGTTCTAGAACAGTTTATTGAAGATATGGGTATAACGGCAGAAGCATACGTAACTCTTGCAGGTATATATCTAGATTGCCAACAATACACTCTTGCTAAGAAGCTATCTAAGCAAGCCATAGCCATCAATCGGGCAGAACCAGATAGTTTAGTGGTACTAGTTGCACAGAATTATTTAGTTGAAATAGAATATGGATTAGGCAACATTAGCATAAAACAAAGAGATGAATTGACCAAAAGGATAAATGAAACGATAAACGCCCAATTCCCTTCTTCCCGGGGTCAATGCTACCATGTATGTCCGAATGGCTTACTTGGGAGAATGATATACCACTGGTGTTTTAACTGTTGATGAGTTTACCCACCCATCTGATTGTCATACAGGACTACAAAAAATGGCTTGTGTTCAATTGAAAAAACTTACTTCTCAATTCTCCCTCTCTGGCGGAGTTTTCTTCTACTGTCTAATGACAACAAGTTTGAGTCAGGCGCAAATTACCAGTGATAACACTTTATCTACCGATGTGAATACTTCGGATTCCCTTAACTTCACTATCACTGGCGGAAGACAAGCCGGAGGTAATCTTTTTCATAGCTTTAGTCAATTTTCTGTCCCCACGGATGGGTCAGCTATTTTTGATAACGCCCTAGGTGTTCAGAATATCTTCAGCCGAGTAACAGGTAGCTCTATTTCCAATATTGATGGTTTAATCCGAGCCCACGGCAATGCCAGTTTGTTCCTAATCAATCCTAACGGAATTATTTTTGGCCCCAATGCTCAGTTGAACATCGGGGGTTCTTTTATCGCTACCACAGCCAATCAGATCGACTTTGCCGATGGCACTTCTTTCAGTACAACTGACCTTCAAGCTCAACCTCTGCTGAGTGTTAGTATTCCTACTGGCTTACAATTCAGGGAGACATCAAAACCAATTGTCAATCAATCGAGAGTAGTAGATAGTTCAGGTCTTTTTTTTGGTCTTGAAGTACAACCTGGTAAAACCTTAGCACTGGTAGGGGGGGATATATTCCTTGATGGTGGTGGTTTAGTGGCCCCGGATGGAAGGATCGAGCTAGGAAGTTTCGCTGGCAACAGTTTCGTCAGTTTGACTTCAATTGCTGAAGGTTGGGCTTTGGAATATGAGAATGTGCAGAGCTTTCAAGATATTCATCTGTCTGGAGCTGCTGTTAACACAATCAGAATAGGTGAGAGCAATGGGGATATTTTGATAAGTGGGAGGCAGATTTCGATCACTAATAACTCAACGGTAACGGCTATAAATAGTGGAGCTAACTCAGGTGGGGCAATAGTGGTGAAAGCCTCTGAATCTCTAGAAGTGAACGGCTTAAGCGATGTTAATAGTAGCACAATTTCTACCGGAGCGGCAGGTGAAATAATAATTGAAACAAGGCGTTTGATTGTCAGTGGCAATTCGTTTATAGAATCGGCTAGTCAGCCGATGTTTGGTGATGGGCAAGGAGGAAATTTAACGGTTAATGCTTCTGAATCTGTTGAGGTAGATGGTAGCTCATTTATCTCGACTCGGACTTTCGGCAATCAAAATGCTGGTGACTTGACGGTGACAACACAGAGGTTGATTCTCAGTAATGGGGGACAGATAACTAGTTCTACTGAATTTGCTGGAGGCAATGGGGGAACGGTTAGCGTAAATGCTTATCAATCTATAGAAGTGAGTGGTGAAGGGATAATAGGGACCCCAGAGATTGGTGAAGAAGTTGATCCTAGTGGTCTGTTTGCTTCAACCACAAGAGATGGAACCTTCGGTAATGGAGGGAGTCTAAGCATCAACACGAGTCGCTTGAGCGTTCGAGATGGGGGAAGCATATCTGTTGCGGCTGATGATGGAAGTATAGGGCAGGGGGGTAGCTTGAATATTAATGCCTCTGAGTTAGTTGTCGTGAGTGGGACAAATAGCACTGTGCTGGCTACCAGTGAGAGTTCTAAAGCTGGAGATTTGACCATTAATACCCCTCTGCTAACCCTTCAGGATGGAGCTACAATATCTGCCTCAAGTCCATTAGGTGAGGGTGGAGACATTAAGCTGCAAGGTTTGAATTCTCTACGGGTAAGTGATAATAGTAATATTTCCGCTTCAACCCGGAGTGGAAGTGCTGGCAACTTAACCGTCACCGCCACCGAATCAGTACAACTAAGCGGTACAGGGCGCCTATCAGTAGAAGCCACCGAAGGTGGTACCGCCGGGAACTTAACCGTAGAAACGGGGCAAATGAGCGTCTCCGATGGTGCACGAGTCACCGTCAGCAGTCGCCAAGGACAGGCAGGAAATCTAATTATCAATGCGAATTCCCTGTCTCTGAACAGAGGCTCTATTACCGCCGAAACTGGGGAGAGTGGGATAGAAGAGGGGGCAAACATCACCCTACAACTATCAGACTTATTGAGGCTGGAGAATGAAAGCAAAATTTCTGCAACCGCCAATGGCGATGCCGATGGCGGTAATATCAACATAAATACTCCCTTACTTACCGTCTTTCCCCCAACCGGACCTGAAGGCAGCGACATCATTGCCAACGCCGAAAGAGGCACCGGTGGTAATATCATAATTAACGCTCAAGGTATCTTCGGTATCGCTGAAGGTTTAGCCATTCCAGGGAATCAGAGCAATGACATTGATGCTAGTTCTGAGTTTGGGGCATCAGGTCAAGTGGAGATCAACAGTACCATTGACCCCAATCGAGGCGTAGTTCAATTACCAGAGACGATCACCGATCCCAATGCCCTCGTTGCCCAAAATCCCTGCAAACGGGGTTCCCAAAGCCAATTTACCCGCACTGGACGGGGCGGTTTGCCTCCCAATCTTAACGAAGATCTCAGCAGCGAGGCAACTCAAGTGGGGTTAGTCGAACCCGCGCCGATGAACGTAGAGGAACAGGAAGGCAGGGAAGTAGAAGAGAAAAACAGTTCTTCCTCTTCAGAGATAACCCCCATTGTTCCTGCCCAAGGATGGATTTTCAACGATAAGGGCGAGGTTGTCCTCACCGCCTACAATCCCACTGTTACCGGACCCCAACGTCTGAAAGAGAATCCGGCACGTTGCCCGGCACCTTGAAGGAATTGACACTCCTGCCGCCAAACTACGCGGTGGCAGGGGATTCTTGATTCACTCAAAATGTGCTGTGCCTCCAAGCTAAACTGAGCCAAGAAAAATTAGGACAGGCAGAAAATTTTGCGTCTCTATCCTCCCCCATACTCCAATCCTGTTTCTCAGCAAGCTTGTTAAGAAACAATAAGAATTGTAACAATAAGCTTGACAAAAAATTAAGATGATTCAACGTTCACTTGTAGTAACAAAGTTTCCGTTGTCCAAGTTGGACAGCCACAACCAAAGAAATCATAATCTTATGTCCAAATAGCTGCGGGTAACGCTAAAGATAACGCTACGGTTTCCCAATCATTAGGATCTCTAGGAATACGCTTTCTTGCTTCGATTTACCAAGATTGATAAAAAGCTCCCTTCTGGGCTAACAAAACTCGTTTTTCCAGTTCGCTTAATTTCACTGTTTTCATAGTACTATTGAACTAATTTGTCAATTCACAGCGATCGCATTTTTAGATAACTTTATTTTATCTTAATCCCGCAACAGTGAGACAGGGCCGGAAGTGCGAAGCGCTTAACCCACCGAAACATTATGGGATGGGCGGTGCGTTACATTTCACGGCGAAGCAATCTACAAGCGCGGCGATCGTTGGAGATTGGGTGTTAACTAGGCAAATAGTCAGGATCTAGGCTTTCCTCGGTTGTGAAAGGAGATTCTTTAGGGAAAGCCTCTTTTGCTAAGCCCGTTTCTTTGGCAGCTAATTTTTTGGCATCTTGGTAACATTTGTCACATACTTCTAGCAAATAGCCTTTGAGACTGGGACTATCTGATAAAGCTTCTGCTATTCTTTGCCGATGTTCTTCGATGGTGTATCTCCAACTATGGGAGCGTTTCTCTGGTTGATATCGGTACTTGAGCAAGTGCATCAACAAAATTTTTAGATTGCTGTAAAGCGATCTCCTTTCCCTCTTACCCATGTCTTCAATTTCTTCAATTAAATGGAGAAGATCTAGCTCTGCCAGGTTTTCTGCTCGTAACAAGTTGGCAGTATTTGTTAGCCAAAGATAATAGTCTTTTTCATAAAGATTTGAGTCTATAGACTCTGATGTTTTCGACAATTGAGTTGTCATGGTAATTACTCCGATGGCGCTCACCCTGGTTTGATTCTAGCTCATTAGTTATCACTACAAGTGGTTTGATAAACTATAGTGATGAGCTAATATTTTATGGAAATGATTCAAGATTATCAAATTAAAATTTGACTGCTTGTGATGAATAAAAAGCCGAGATTGGTTCATAGATTTCCGAATTTGAGCAAACAACTGTTTAGATGGCGATCGCTTATCCTGCTTATCCTACTATTTTCCTTTTCAATGGCAGCTCCCCTTCTTGTCGCCCAAGTTTCTGTCTCAACTCCCATTGTTCAAAGCCAGCAAAATACCTTGCAGTTGGTTGAACTTGGCAGAAAACACTATCAAGCCGGAGAGTTTGAGGAAGGGGCAAAAGTTTGGCAACAGGCTGCTGAAGCTTTTGCTGCGCGAGGAGATCGACTAAATCAGGCAATGGCATTGAGTAATCTTTCTTTAACCGAGCAACAATTGGGAAAATGGGATAAGGCAAAAGCAGCGATCGCCCAAAGTTTGACCCTACTAGAAACCCTGCCCAAAACCCCTGAACAACAGCGCATCCTCGCCTCAACCCTAGACATTCAAGGGCAGCGACAACTAGCAGTGGGACAGCCAGAAAACGCCTTGCCGACTTGGCAGCAGGCGGCTGACATTTATGGGAAAATCGGCGATCAAAATGGTGTGATGAGAAGCCAGATTAACCAAGCACAGGCAATGCAAGATTTAGGGCTTTATCCTTGGGCTTGCCAGACTTTACTAGAAGCTTTAGAACTGGATAGTAAAGACTGCGAGGTATCAGAGATAGGACTACAAAACCTTAAAGCACAGCAGTCTGTACCCCTACAAATTTTAGGATTGCGCAGCCTTGGTAACGTCCTGCGAGTAATTGGACAAACCGAACAGTCTCAAAAGGTCTTGTTAAAAAGTTGGCAATTAGGGTCAGAATTGAAGAATTATCTCGATTTGGGGGCAATTTACCTCAATTTAGGCAATACTGCTCGCGCACTAGGCAATCAAAAACTCTTAAGGGGACAGAGAAAGCCGCTAGAGACATCGACACAGCCAGTGGACTGCATCAAAGGGGGAACTAATAAGACGGCGGCTGAATTCTATCAACAGGCGGCAGCTTGCTATCGCCAAGCGGAACTAGGAGCGGCGCCCAGCACGAAGATACAAGCACAGCTAAATTTACTCAGCCTCTCCCTTCAGACAAGGCAATGGTTCCCAGTGCGGGCACTGCTCTCGAAAATCGCATCCCAACTCGAGCGCTTGCCTCCCAGTCGGACAGCCATTTCTGCTCGACTCAAACTAGCACAAAATCTGATTTGCTTACAATCAGGAATGAATCGAACCAGAGCTAAATTTCCATCCCCCATCCTTCAGTCATGTCCCCTCCTCCAACTAGGAGACAATGAATTGCTATCCTCTACAGCTCCTTCCTGGCAGGAAATTCACCAACTGGTAACGGCAGCTATCCGTCAGGCGCAAACCTTGGGAGACAGGCAAGCAGAAGCCAATGCCAGGGGTTATTTGGCAGCCATCTATCAACAGATGGGGAAATGGTTAGAGGCGCAGCAGTTGACTGAAAGAGCCTTGCAGGGAATATCTGCTTTCGATAACTCGGAATTAGTCTATCTCTGGCAGTGGCAGCTAGGACGGCTGTACCAACTGCAAGGCAAACCCCAAGAAGCGATCGCTGCTTATACTTCAGCCTGGGAAATTCTCCAGTCCCTCCGCCAAGACTTAGTTGCTACCAATCCCGACATTCAATTTAACTTCCGCGATCGGGTAGAACCAGTCTATCGGGAACTTGTAGCTGGGCTCTTACAGCCATCTCCCAACCAACAGGAGAAACTAGGGGAAATCAGTCAGGAGAACCTCAAAAAAGCCCGTGACATCATTGAATCACTCCAACTAGCCGAACTTAACGACTTCTTTCGGGAAGCCTGTATCGATGCCCAACCCCAACAAATTGACCAACTCGATCCCCAAGCGGCGGTCATCTATTCCATCATTTTGCCAGAACGCCTGGCTATCATCCTCTCTTTACCCCAACAGCCCCTGCGCTACTATGCCATATCAGCTAGAGAACAGGAGGTAGAGCGGGTTTTTGATGACCTCTGGGCTACCTTAACTCCCTTCGTCTTGACTCGGGAACCCCTGCGCCCCAAACAGAAGTTTTACGACTGGTTAATCCGTCCGGCCGAAGCCGAGCTAGAAAGGAGTGAGATCAAAACCTTAGTTTTTGTAATGGATGGGGTGCTGCGTAGCGTCCCCGTTGCGGCGCTTCACGATGGTCAACAGTATCTCATTGAAAAATACAACCTTGCCCTCACGCCAGGTTTACAACTCCTCACGCCGCGATCGCTTTCTCCAGAACAGTTGAGAACTTTGGTGGCTGGCTTAGCTGAGGCGCGTCAGGGATTCTCTCCCCTACCTGGAGTTAAAGAGGAAGTAAAGGAGATTGCTGAAGTAGTTTCGGCAGAAGTCCTCTTAGACCAGGATTTTACTCGCCCTCGCCTCCAAAGGGAAATTGAGGCAGCTTCTTTTCCGGTGGTTCACTTGGCTACCCACGGTCAGTTTTCTTCTCAAGCAGACGATACTTTTTTACTAACTTGGGATGAACGCATCAATGTGAAAAGTTTAGACCAATTACTGCGGGAAAGGCAGCAGCAAGAGGGGAGTCCCATTGAACTGTTAATTCTGAGTGCCTGTCAGACGGCGACTGGTGACAAGCGGGCGGTGTTAGGATTAGCTGGGGTAGCGGTGCGCTCTGGAGCCCGCAGTACCTTGGCCACACTTTGGTCAGTACAGGATCAGTCTACGGCTGATTTGATGTCCCAATTCTATGAGACTTTAAGCCAGACTGGAGTCAGTAAAGCTGAGGCACTACGCCAAGCGCAACTTTCTTTGTTGCGCTCGCCCCAATACCAACATCCCTTCTACTGGGCTCCCTTTGTTTTAGTGGGAAATTGGCTGTAGTTATTATGACAACACTTTGAGCCCTACTTTTCCCAAACTTAAACTAAAATTAGCAGAGGTTTTCTCAGTTAGTTGATTATACTTTATGAAGAAGGGAATAACATTAGCATTTTCCTCAATGTAATAGGATAAATCGGGTTGAGCACCTTGATAACCTGTTTTACGATAAGTGCAGTTATCATGTCCATTCAAGTTAAGCTCTTTAAGAGCAGCATAGAGATTGATGGCGTAGGCGATGATGTGATGATCGCAGGCGCGATCGTGTCCTAAAGGTGACATCTCAATTGGGTGCGGCTCTTTTGAAGTAACAAGCGTATTTTTATCCCTGAAACCGAATTTTGGAGGTTAAACTTTACCAAAAAATAGGAGTTTCAGTTGACAAAATTCGGTTTCTCAAGCAAAAATTGTAACTCAAAGAATTTTACACTTATGCAGATATTCAGGGATCGCTTCTAATAAGTTGCTAATTAAAACTTTACTAGTTTCGTGCTCTGGTAATGATGTCATAATTTCTAAACTTCCTCGAGCGTAAGCTATCCTAGAACTTCGATGTTCTCCTAATTCTTCTAAAATATCCTCGAATTCTTGCCAAGTAACATCATTTAGGATTAACTTTTGTCCCGGTGGCACAGTTATTCTTTTAAGTTCTAATAACATTTTTGAAGCCTTAGAAACTCAGCGTTCGCGTAATAAGTACCTAGACAAAATTAATTGTATATTCTGTACCAAAGTTTTTGAGGATTTCTTCCACTGCTTTTACTAAAGTAGAATATCTTTTACTTTGTTGACTCTTGATTTCGATTTTTTGATTGATTTCTTGCCAAGCATAAGGAATATAAGGAATTAAACAAAAACTACTTTCATCCACATATCTAATTTCTATTTATCCTTGTTCTTCTTGTCTTTTCAATTCTTTGAGCTCCTCAATTTTTCTCTCGTAAAAACTAGGGATAGGTTCACCGCCTACTCTTGTTTTTATTCTGTACCATCCCATTTTTACTAATTTTATGATTCTTGTAATGGTTTTTTTGCTCACCTCAATTTGCCATTGATTTTTAATTTTTTCTTGAACTTTTTCGAGGCTTTTTGGTGTATCCTTTACCCAGTCTTTGAGCTGTTGTTCTTGTGCTGAATTAAAGGTCTTTTTTCGGCCACGACCAGGCTGATTATATAGTCCTGCCAACTGGAAAGATTCCCAGGAATTGAACCAGTTATAAATGGTGTTACGACTTACTTTAAATATTTTCATTAATTCCGATATCTGATATCCTTGATAGCTTAATTGAATACAATGTGCTCTCTGTCTTACTTGATAAGATTTGCTCTGTTTATAAATTCTGTCTAACAGTTTCAACGTATCTCTTGTTAACCCTTTAATATATCTCATCCTCATTTCGTTCCTTATTTTTTCCAGGGAGAGCGCGCAAAAGGTCTACCCCTTTGCCCTTTGGCATATTCTAGTGAGCCCTCGGCTGAAAGCCCAAGTGGGAACATGTTCTCTCTAGAAATTATTATCTAATACTTTTTTAAAAAATATACAATTAATTTTGTCCAATAACTTACTGCAAGCACGGTTTCGGATAAGCGGCAGAAATGGTAACGTGACTGCCGACTTTTCTTGTGTAAACTTAACTTATTTGCCATGAAGATTTGTAAATTAATGTTGTTTTAGGGTAATGGCAGGATTTATACTGGTAGTAGAAATATTTAAGTAAAAATATTTAAGTAGTAACAATTTTTAGTATAGTTACTTAATTAGTAACAACTATTAGGTATCGTTGTGGTCATGACTGACCACAACGATACCTATACTCAAAGCCTTGAGGAGTGATTTCAGGACTTTACACCTTCCCTACTAGGGTGTTGATTTTCCCAAGGAAAATCATGCTATTTTTATGTCGGCTAAATTCGAGCAAAACATCTGAACATAGTATTTTCAGAAAGTGCTGAGAACATAAATAATTGACAAGAAAGTGTTTCAGGCAGTTTTTGTGTTGATAGTAGCATCTGAAATAGTTACTCTCCCTAACACCTAACACCTAATACCTAACAGCGACTAAGGTGAATTATTTTATAAGGAATCAACACCCTACTTCCCTACCAGCAGTCTTTTGATAACTCCATATTTCCGAAAACTAACAGCTACTTGTGAAACCAGCATAAAAGAACCCTCAAAAGACTGCTTTGTTGATTTCAATACAAATCGGTCCTTCTTAGTAGAAAATGGAGAAAACATTATGGCTATCAATTTTGTCGCAGGACCTCTTACAACTCCAACCAATCGTGCTGACTTAGCACTTGGTAACCGTAACGCATTTGAAGAAACGAACCTCACGGTGAACAACCGAGTGGATCCGGGCAACATCGCGATCTCCTCGCAAAACGATATGTTGGTGTCGTCGGACTTCTTTGCCAACTTCAACACTAGCATCTACCCAGCAGCCAACCGCGGTGACAATTGGGCTGATTTCGATGCCCAAGGCCGCCTGTTTTGGACGAATTTGGACGGAGGTGGTGGAGTGGGCGTAACTCAGGTGAATCCAATAACAGGGGTACCTGGGGCAAACGTAGTAATCCAAAATCCGCCAGCAGGGCAAAGTGATGACCGTCAGGCACTAGCCGCCGACAGTAATCCGAATAGTCCATTTGCGAACAATATTTACAACATTTGGACACGGTTTGGTATTCCAGCTCCATCGAGGGGAACTGAAGTTTTCATAGGTAGTTCTAACGATCAGGGCGCGAACTGGAATGTGGTACAGGTTGGCGACAGTAACGGGCCGGACAACATTCCAAATAACGCTGACGACGAGGGCTTCGGTCAGCAGGTGACGATTCACGTGGCTCCCAATGGTGATGTCTATGGTGCTTATCATGCCCAGCCAGGATTTGTAGCAGGTCAAACTTCCCTCCCCGATGGCACATCCGGACAAGTAGTCGTCGTGCGTTCAACAGATGGGGGTCTGACTTTTCCACAAAAGACTTTAGCCTTCGGACCAGGTCAAGCTGATATCACCTTCAACCGACAGGAGAACGGAGCAACTGGTAACTTAGCGGGCACCCAGTTTCTCACCCAAGGATCGGTTCAACCCGTCGTGCTTGCCGACCAGGTTCGACCGGGAAATATATACGTCTTCGCTGTCGACGATCCGGACAACAACCATGGGAATGGCGACGATGCAGACCTTGTGTTTGCTCGCTCTATCGATAACGGTAACAACTGGACCCAACAGACGATTCAAACCGGTCCTCCGGGCGGAAGCTACCAGCTCTTTCCGACAGCTAATGTAGACCAATTTGGCAACATAATCGTCGGCTGGTACGACAACAGGCGAGGGCAGACCAATGCAGGTGGCAATTTCCTGTTTGACTTCTTCGCCATGTACAGCACCGATGGCGGGCAGACGTTCTCGGCTCCATTCATGATCAACGACCCGGCAAACCCGTTTGATCCCGATGAAACCCCCACAACAGCTTTCCAAGGTGGACCAACCACTCGCATCGGCGAGTACTTCGGAATGGATCTGTTTGCCGGCACGGGTTATGTCGTGTGGAACGGCAATACACCAGGCGACGCAACCACCAGCCAGCAACCCTATTTTGATGCCTTTGCTATTGCCGGTGCGCTCACTGTTACTGGTGATGACACTGGGGTGACCGATGACAATATTGTGATTCGCAACATTGCGACCAACACCGACTTTATGGAGGTGCGCTTTAATGAAGGACAAATTAATGAACAGCGACAATATGCTGGGTTGCGAGAAGCCCTATCAGGCGGTGTCACTATCAACGGTCTTGGCGGTAGCGACAACTTAACCGTCGATTTCACCAGTGGCTTTCCGACCCCTACGGGGAGCCTGACATACAACGGCGGTGGAGGTACGAGTGACTCCCTGACCCTGACAGGCGGGGGACCTTTCTCATCGATCTTCCATAACTTTACTAACGCCAATGACGGCAACGTTAATGTGGATGGAAATACAGTTAACTACACTGGACTGGAGCCGATTATAGACAACCTACTAGTCGCGAACCGTACCTTTAACTTCAATGGAGGTACCGAAACGATTACTCTTAGCGATGACGGAGTAGCAAACAACAATAAATCTTTGATTGACTCTACGGCAGCTGAGAGTGTTACCTTTGTCAATCCGACCGTTGCATTGGATGTCAATGCGGGCTCAGGAGATGACACTGTCAACATTGATGGATTAGATTCCTTGTTTAGTGCCGACCTGACGGTAAATGGCGATACAGGAACTGATACCGTCACCTTCCAGACAAACTCTCTTAATATCGGGAATAACGACTTAGAGGTGTCCGCCGAGACTGTCAATATTGACAACGGCTCGATCACTGCCGGCACCCAGACTTACAACGGACCTGTCACCTTAGGAGCAGATACAACCCTAACAAGCAATAACAGTGGAGCGATCTCGTTCAATAGCACTGTAGATAGTGACGGCACACCAAGGGCGCTGATAGTTTCCACTAGTGGAACGACGACCTTGGCAGGCAGTGTGGGTAGCAGCAATCCACTGGCTTCCCTCACAACTAACCCGGGAGGAACAACGGCCATTAACGGTGGCTCCGTTACTACGGTTGGCGATCAGAACTATAGCGATGCTATAACATTGGGAGGCAATACAATCCTGACAGCCGAGGATGTAGTCTTCTCCAGTACCGTCAACAACGGTGGTAATTCCCTAACGGTTGATGTTAGCGGCACAGCCTCGGCCGCCAATGGCGCCATCACCGGTAGCGGCACTTTTATCAAAAACGGAACAGGACGTCTCGCCTTGAATGCCGCCAACACCTACACTGGTGACACGACCGTCGATGGCGGAACCTTACTGGTTAATGGCTCGACAGCGGCAGCGAGTGACTTTACGGTTAACAGTGATGCCACTCTCGGGGGCACTGGCACGATTGGAGGCAGCGTCACCGTTAACTCGGGAGGAACCCTCGCCCCTGGCGAAAGCCCTGGAATTCTCTCCACCGGCAGTGTCACTTTCAATGCGGGTTCTAACTTCGATGTTGAACTGGCAGGAATCACTCCCGGCACTGGTTACGACCAACTGAAGGTTACTGGAGCAGTTACGCTCGACGACCCCAACCTGAACCTGAACCTGAGTTTTACTCCCACTCCTGGCGATCGTTTCACCATCATTGACAACGATGGAACCAGCGATGCCGTAATAGGAACGTTTGATGGTTTAGCCGAGGAAGGTATCCTTATTGACGGCGATTCTATCTTCTTAACTTCCTATATCGATGGAGACGGTAATGATGTTGCGCTGACCCTCCTAAGTAATGACATCGATAATTTCATTACAGGTACCCCCGGTCGCGATCTAATCTTTGGAACAAGTTCATTCTTTTCCGGCAATGGGAATGACCTGATTCAGGGCCTAGATGACAAGGACAAGCTGTTTGGCAAATCAGGTGAGGATGTTCTCTTGGGGAATGATGGCAATGATCACTTATATGGCGATCGGGGCAACGACTTCCTCCTGGGAGGGGCTGGTAATGACAAGC
>JAAUYA010084080.1_pt1 | contig 21387 bp, 24 predicted proteins | sample 7278161 | NCBI WGS metagenome assembly JAAUYA01 (sample SAMN14350120, study PRJNA611818) | marine sediment metagenome | isolation source: surface marine sediment (3m) | place: French Polynesia: Moorea | collected 2018-08
CAAGGATACCGTGGTTCAATTAAAAATTCGGGCTCTGAACATAGTCCATTAGCCATTCGTGAGACAGGCATCCTGCCTGTTGAGAAACCCTTTAATTTAATTCGCCCACAGCGTCCTCAAGTTCAAGGCTCACAGCTAAAGTCATCTGAAGATGACTCAAAACATAATCCAGAATTCAGAATTCTGCATTCAACAACTGGTAAACTATTTCCGGCGATCGTTGACACCAATGCGGCTGCCCCATCGGGCAGCCTGGTTAAATAGTTCTCGAGTATTGGGATGGGATGCAGTTTAGCTCTAAATCAAGAGAAATGATTTAGAAGCGAAGATACTGGCTTAAAGCTGGTTTTTGTCTCTGCTGCCATTGAGGTGCAGCCATTAATAAAACCTTGTCTAGTAGCCAGGGGAAAAAACGTTGACCCCATACGGCTAAATGACTTTGCCATCCCACTAAGATTTCCTCATTGCCCCTTTGCATTCCTCTCAGGAGTGCCTGAGCTACTTGCTGGGGACTCATGGCTCTGACAAAGGCAAACAACTTTAATCCTCTTGACATATCGGTATCAGTCAAAGTAGGCAATAAAGCTATCACCTTCAGCTTGTGAGCCGCTAGCTCTCCCCGTAAAGCTTGGGTGAATCCCAAAATGGCAAACTTAGTAGCTGAATAGGTGGACATGGTAGGCGCAGCTACCTTACCCATCAAACTAGAAACGTTGACAATGGTTCCTTCTTGTCGGGCTGCCATCCTCCGAGCCACTAAACGGGTGATGGTGTACATGCCCATCAGATTGAGGGAAATTTCTTCATGAATTTGGGGCAATTTGGATTGCAAAAAGGGAGTTTGGTGTACAATCCCGGCACAGTTGACCAAAAGATGAATCGGACCATGATCCCGCCAAGCTTGGGCGACGGCAATATTAACCGCTATGGGTTCAGTTAGATCCAACGGCACAATAACCACTTCAACCCCATGGGCTTCAATTTCGCTAGCTAATTGAGCTAATTTAGTAGCGTCACGAGCTACCAGTAACAGGCGTTTGATGCTATTTTGGGCTAATTCGAGGGCGATCGCCCGCCCAATGCCACGGGAAGCTCCAGTAACCAGAGCAGTCTTTCCTTGAATTTTCATCGTTCAAAACCTCCTTTGTTTGAGCTTTCATTCCACTGGTTAGCCAGATGATGTGATTAACTCAAAATTTGATGGGACAAAAAGACTCAGCCAATTGAGCAATAAATGATTCTTGGTTTGACTTCAAAAAAGATAGATTTCAATCATGCTAGCGGCAACTAAAGCCAATAATGCCACCCTGCCATAACTAACAAGGCTTATCTCCCTAGTCATATACAAACTTTCTCGATCTTGTTCTTGTCGTTCTCTAACTTTTCTTCTGAGAGAACTGTAAATGTGTAAAGCACCTAGAAAAAAGAAGAATATTGCTAAAGGATCGATATCTTGGGTTCTGATAACCTTGTTGTGGGTTAATTGATCGTTGTTCATTTTGATAAATCTCCTTAGTTGGTAAGTAGTTTGACGTAATTTTAAGTTTCGTAACAATTGTTTGACAAATGTTACCTTACATATTAACACTTTTAAATTCGATTGGCATGTCATGGATACTATTTTGTCACTTTTGTCAAGTCTAATTTAACAAATCTTAATTATTTGATGAATTTCTTCCCCTTTAAGTTCCCGTTAGATTTTTTAAGCCAACGAAAACCTACAAGGTTAGAGACTTGAACGGTACAAGGGCATTCTATAAATTTCCCCTGACTCAAGTTCTCGCTCATCTCTAAGTCTTATTTAATTGAGTATTGGCGTCATAATAATTCTTAATAGCTCACAAAATTGAGCAAACGTAGAGTTTAATCGCTCGATCGATTACATCGGCTCCGGTTGACTTGTTAAGCTCTCAGTTGCTATCCCAATGACGAATCCAAATATAGCTAGGCGATCGTTCCAAATCCCAGCAAATTTGCTAAAGCCAAATCTAGATTCTTGATTTTCCATAACTGAAAACCTCCTTTAATTGAGATCAGGATAGGATGTAAATAAAAGTAACCACAATCATAAAATTTTATAACAATTGCTTGACAGGTGTCACCGGGTAGAAATAGCCGTACAGAAGATTAGGGTTTTATCGCTCTATCCCTCGCTGCATTAACCACTGGCTCAAGCTTGGAGCTAATTTATAAATAGTAGTAGCGATTGCTCCAGAACCGACGATTATTTCTGCTTGAGGATGTCTCACTATCTTCCAGATAGCCTCTGCTACATCCTGAGGTTGGCTAGCTAAGGGGCTTTTGAGCATCTCGCCCATCTGCTGGCGGGCTAGTTCGGTTTGAGAATTTTCTTCTCCACGAAAGATTGCTCGCTCGAGAAAGTCACTGTTGGTAACACTTGGGTGTACTCCACAAACTTGAATGCCTTTAGGCTCTAATTCCAAGCGCAAGGTTTCCGTTAAACCAGTGACAGCATATTTACTGGTACAGTAAGCACTCATGTTTGGCAGGGGCATTTTACCGCCAAAGGAGCCGACATTAACAATTGTTGCGCTCTTACGCTCTAAAAAGTGCGGTAGCAAGGCGTGAATGGGATAGATATAACCCCACAAGTTGACATTGATGATTTTCTGCCAATCTGATAGAGTAGTTTGAGACATGGAGCCTGTCATACAAATACCAGCGTTATTCACCAAGACATCGATGGTATCGTAACATTCAAGGGCTTTTGCCACCAAAACATTAACTTGCTCTACATCAGTAACATCGGTGGGGACTGCCAAAGCAGTTCTGCCTATGGCTCGAATCTCTCGCGCCACCGCTTCCAGGCGATCGCTTTGGCGGGAAGCGAGAACGAGATTATAGCCTTTCTGAGCAAATAACAGAGCAGTAGCTCGGCCAATTCCTTGAGAGGCACCTGTAATTAGTACGGTAGGAGTCATGTTATTAGTTAGCGAACAAGAAAATATGCACAAATAGTTTCTAATGTAAATATCCTAGCAATAAAATTTTACATTTAACTTAAACTTTTGTTACATTAAAGATAAGTAACCTAAATCAATGCCCAGACTAAATAATCATGACCATACCTATCCCAGAGCCACTCAAGGCTAAATCCCGTATTTACGACTTGAAGGAGCGCCTTGACTGGGGCGAGCCAGCATTGACAATCATTGACGTAAGAGATAGAGATGCTTTTAACACCTCCCATGTCATGGGAGCGATTTCTCTGCCTATGAATCAACTAGTTGGGAGCAGTTTGCATAACCTCGAACTCGAGCGCGATATCTACGTTTACGGTAGAGATAAGGAAGAAACTGCCGCTGCTGCTGCTCAACTCAGTGCAGCTGGATATAAAAATGTAGCTGAGCTGCTTGGCGGTTTGGCTGCTTGGAAGGCAGCAGGATTCCCCATTGAAGGAAACTCTGCTGTAGTTGCCTAAATAGAGCCAAAACTATTTGAATTCTGCCTTCCTTGGTTGGCAGCCAAATTCCCACCCTTGACTAGCAGTTTTGGGTGGGATTTCCTGTTCTTACAATATTCGCTCAATTCTAGTAGTTTCGCCCCCAAACCCATATTCCGATAAAATAATGAGTCAAGCTAACTAAAGCTATCTACTCACAAAAAAAACTACTACTGGAATAAGTGGAGGAAAAATTCAAGGAATCTTAATCGCTTTTACTATCTTTTTGCTCTGGGGAAGCAGTCTATTCTGGTTACTTTGTTTTGATATCTCCCAGTTTTTCCCTTGGGGAATTATAATTGCTATATTTTGGCAGACTTTTCTTTACACGGGCTTATTTATTACCGCTCATGATGCCATGCACGGCTTAGTTTGTCCCCAAAACCTTCAGCTCAATAATGCAATTGGCTCCTCTGCCTTATTAATGTATGGCTTATTTGCTTATGAACAATTATTGAGCAAACACCGGTTACATCATCGCTATCCTGCTAGCTCTCTTGATCCTGACTTTCATGACGGCCAACAGGAGCACTTCTTCGCTTGGTATTTTCACTTTATGAAAACATACTGGAGTTGGAGGCGATTAGGAGGCTTGTTAGCTATTTTTGTTTTCCTCAGCTATGGGCTACATATAGCGTTGCTGAATCTAATTTTGTTTTGGGTGTTGCCCTCAATTTTGAGTTCGCTACAGTTATTTTATTTTGGTACTTTCTTGCCCCATCGGCAACCCCGAGGAGGATACTGTAACCACCATCGTACTCAAAGTAATCCACTACCAATTTTCTGGTCCTTCATCACCTGCTATCACTTCGGTTACCATCTTCAACATCACGAGCATCCTGATGTGCCCTGGTGGCAGTTACCGGAAATTTACAACAGCGTTCGTTAATAAAGCTATTTTGCTTAGATATCTCACTCTAGAAAAATTTGTACCTAAGTATGGTAACTTAATTAACAAATCAATACCAAGTTCAATCTTATGCCATTTACTATTGATACAGCCCGTAACATTTTTCCTAATACGCTGGCTGCCGATGTCGTGCCAGCTACAATAGCCAGGTTTAATCAGCTCAGTGCCGAAGACCAACTAGCGTGGATTTGGTTTGCTTACCTGGAAATGGGTAAGACAATCACCATTGCTGCCCCCGGTGCTGCCAGCATGGTGCTAGCTGAAAATACGATGAATGAAATTCGGCGCATGTCGGCTCGGGAGCAAACCCAGGTCATGTGTGACCTAGCCAACCGCGCCGATACCCCAATTTGTCGAACCTACGCCACTTGGACTCCTAACATCAAGCTGGGTTTCTGGTATCAACTGGGAGAGTGGATGGAACAAGGAACTGTGGCGCCGATTCCACAAGGCTATCAGCTTTCAGCCAATGCCTCAGCAGTGCTGCAAACCCTGCGAGGACTGGACTCTGGCCAGCAAATTACGGTGCTGCGCAATGCCGTTGTTGATATGGGATATGATGTCAAAAAACTGGGGAGTTACAAAAGGGTTTCCGAGCCAGTTGTGCCACCAACAGAGATGGCGCAACGGACACAGGTGGCGATCGCCGGTGTGACCAACTCCACTGTGCTGGAATACATGAACAATTTGAATGCGAATGACTTTGATGCCCTGATTAATCTCTTTACTCCTGACGGTGCCTTGCAACCACCCTTTCGCAAACCAATTATCGGAAAAGACGCCGTCTTGCGGTTTTTCAGGGAAGAATGCCAGAACCTCAAGTTAATCCCAGAGCAAGGAGTTTCTGAACCAGCAGAGGATGGTTTTACCCAAATTAAAGTTACAGGGAAAGTACAAACACCCTGGTTTGGTGGCGGTGTAGGTATGAATATTGCTTGGAGATTTTTGCTCAATGCCGAAAATAAAATTTTCTTTGTCGCCATCGATTTGCTGGCATCTCCCAAAGAGCTATTAAATCTTACTCGCTAGAGTAATTTTAAGTTCTAGCTCAACAAAAATGATTTTTCGTGAGGGTTCTCTTGGGAAGAGAACCCTTTTTTTTGACTATAGTGCACAAAATCTGGTATTGTATTTAAGTCAAGAGATAATTATTACAAGTGAGTGAAAATACCTGGTCTGAGACTGAAAAAAAGATAGTTGAGGAAACTTTGAAGAGAGCTTATGAGCGAGAAACCCAAGCTCTGATGGAGAAGATTCGTGAACAAGCGAATATCATGGCAGAAATCGACGATGCTTGGCGTCTGCACGACCTCTTGAGTGCAAAAAGACATGAAATAGAAGGCAAATATGACGACAGAGAGTCAGTGTTGATTTTTGTCTTGGCACAACTGCTCAAAGAGAAATGGCTGCAACTAAAGGAATTGGAGGGACTAGATCGAGACAAACTCTCTAAGATAGCTGCTCTTGCAAGGATGTAAACTACTTCATAAGGAATCTGACTCGCTAATAGTAGGGTGGGCATTGCCAAAAAATGTCCCATTGGTTCGAGGGTTTTTCTCAACAATGCCCACCAGATGAGATAAAGAGCCACTTTTTTTTCTCAACGGTATAATCATCGTTTCAGCCTCTCTTCCCAAGAGAAATTCTTTTAAATATAGCGAACTGCGCCGCTCGCAGCGCTTCGCTCCCGCCTACTTTCCCAAAAATAAGTAGAAAGCTCGAAAAGCTGAATAAACAAAGCTTCCCCGTTGTGAATGTTATTTGAGGTTATGGGAAAATAAGAATGACATTTATGTCAAAATAAACCTAAATAAGCTATGAGAAACAGAAATGAGCCGAAAAACTAACCGTGACTATGTCAAGAAAACACAACGCCCGATGGTAGAAGATGAACTCTCTCTTCCTTTTGACCGGGTTTCATTAGAAATGATTTATTGTGGTCTTTATTATTTTCACAGTGCTTCAACGAGAGGAGAAGCGAACGATCCTGTTCAATATTTTGCCAATCCTGAGAACCAGAAAATTTTAGGCATTGTCAAAAGGCAGTGAAAACAAGTGCAAAAATTAATAATAGCCCCTTTTCCAGAAAAACAACGAGGCTCAGACCATTTCTTCTTCCAATTTACTCCTCAACACTCCTTGACAACTTGCCTTCATGCTTAACTTGTTACCAATGCTCTGAATCTGAATCACGTATTGCCGAAAAGCTTTGGGATTAAAGAGAATATCCCGATATTGGGTTTCAATTTCCACTGGCAAACAGACACTCTTATCTCCTCTTATAGACTCGGCCATTCTTTAATTTAATCCCCTGATTGAGTAATAGTCTTTCTACTTTACCCAATCACAGAGGTTTTGTCCTCTTCCGAGGTCTCGCTGCTAGTTACAGTCATGGCTTCCACTTCGGTGAAAGGATGTAAACTGCTTTATAAGTAAACATTAGTGGTTTCTTTACTAGCCCTGATTTTTGCTTTTTCACCCAATGATCTAGTACCAATTTTCTTTAAGAAATATTAAAAAAAATGTTATGGCAAGTGCAAATCAAGAAAAATTAGTTTAGCATATGCCTTAGGTTGCTCTTGTATAGCTAGTGCAGCGCGGCGAAAATAACCTACCAGTTAACAAAGGCTGAAAGCCATAATCCAAAATACTTTTGACTTTTGACTGCTTGACTTCCCCTCCTGGGAGTAGGGGTGGGTTGATTTCCGCGCAGCAGCACTAGGTCATTAATATCTCAATACCAAGGTGTTGAGTGCTTACAAAAATTATCTTGCTGCGTGCAGCCGACAGCCCAAGAATGTACTAATAGCTTGGCTGTTTCAGATAATAGCTGCGGTTGAACTCAGCATGAGAAAAAACTCTCTCCGTATAAGAAAACTATATACTGTATACTGGATAATAAATTAAAGATGCCAACTATTCGACAGTCATTAATAGCCAGTTTGACCAGACTTTATCCTCTCTATAGTGGATGCGGCACCTTCGCAAACAAGCCATTTGTTCAAATGCTTGCCGGTACTAGTTCTGAGCGTTTGTGGTCACGTGTTCCTGGGGGTGAAGTTCTTGCTCCTTTAAATGACTATGTTGGACGTGCAGCATTTTATGTCGGCGACCTCGATCGCAAGATCACATGGATATGCAATCAAATTGTCAGACCAGGTGATACGGTACTGGATATTGGTGCAAACATTGGCATGGTTACACTTTGGCTCTCTAAACTAGTTGGTGAAAATGGCAAAGTTCATGCTTTTGAGCCTAATCCTGAATTACAGAAGATGCTAGAAGAAACCTTCGCTCACAATTCAGTTGCCAATGTCTGCTTGCACCGGACAGCTTTAGGCTCAGAACAAGGTTTACTTGAATTGCGAATTCCTAGAGTCAATGCGGGGGCAGCTTCACTGGCTCGCAATCAAAGCTTGAGTGACTGCGATGTGGTTAAGGTGCCGGTAAAACCTCTTTCTAAAATTGTCGCTGAGGAAGACATCAAGTCCATACGGCTGATTAAAATCGATGTTGAAGGCTTTGAGGCAGAAGTATTTAAGGGTGGGCAGGAAGTACTCAGTTCAATTCGTCCTGAAGCTATTCTCTTTGAACTTAATTAAAAATTAGAGGGTTTAGTTCGCGATCAACCTGCGATCAAAATCCTGCGTGATTTTGGATATAGATTTTTCTCTATCCCAAGATGCCTCTTGCGGATGCATTTAGAGTGTTTTGATCCAGATAGCTCCAGTCAGTTGATTGGCCATGATTTTTTAGCAGTTCCTGAGGGAGAATGTTATGAAAATATTGCCAAATTAATTAAAGCATCTATTTAACAACTCTTGCTGTCATGAAGGAAAAACAACAAGTTAACAAGTACCTCGTTTTTGTTTTTTTCTCTTTCCTTCATGCTTCTGCTCAAATGTTTTGATTTGTTTAAATTTAGCCCTTAAAAACTATCGAGTATGACACAATATAAAACTATATGAGCACTGTCAGACTAAAAACAGATCGCACTTGATTCAATTAGGAGTTCACTGTGAGTACTGCAACCCTTACTAAAAATACCGATATTGGTTTTGATCCAGATAGCTTTAATAGCTATGTCATGAATACTTATGGACGTTTTCCCATTGCCTTACAAAAAGGAGAAGGATGCGTTCTTTGGGATACAGAAGGTAAAAAATATCTGGACTTTGTCGCTGGTATTGCTACTTGTACATTAGGTCATGCTCATCCTGCTTTGATTGAAGCGGTAAGTGAGCAGATCAAAAAGTTGCATCATGTTTCTAATTTATACTACATTCCCGAACAGGGAGAATTAGCAAAATGGATTGTAGAACATTCCTGCGCTGACAAGGTATTTTTCTGTAATTCTGGAGCGGAAGCTAATGAAGCTGCCATTAAATTAGTTCGTAAATATGCTCATACAGTTTTAGAATTTTTGGAAGAGCCAGTAATTTTAACCGCTCAATCTAGTTTCCATGGGCGTACCCTGGCTACTATTACCGCTACAGGACAACCAAAATATCAAAAAAATTTTCAACCTCTAGTTCCTGGTTTTGAGTATGTCCCCTACAATGATATTGATGCTGTAGAAGAAGCCATTACTGATATGGATGAAGGAGATCGCCGAGTAGCAGCAATTATGATTGAACCTTTACAGGGTGAGGGTGGAGTGCGTCCAGGAGAGCTTGATTATTTTCTGCGCTTACGTAAAATTTGTGATGAAACTGGTATTCTCTTAGTGTTTGATGAAGTCCAAGTGGGCGTAGGGCGTAGTGGCAAACTGTGGGGCTATGAAAATTTGGGGGTAGAACCAGATATTTTTACTAGTGCCAAGGGTTTAGCAGGAGGCATACCGATTGGGGCAATGATGTGTAAAGCTTCTTGTGATGTCTTTAAACCAGGCGAACATGCCAGCACTTTTGGTGGCAATCCCTTTGCTTGTGCGGCAGCTCTAAAGGTTTTACAAACCATTGAAACCGAAGATTTACTTCACAATGCCCAGGCACGAGGCGAACAACTGCGCGCTAAATTAAGAGCGATCGCCCAAAAATATCCTCATCTGTTCACTGAAGTACGGGGTTGGGGGTTAATTAATGGCATGGAAATCAGTGCTGATGTGGAATTGACTTCGATTGATTTGGTTAAAGCAGCCATGGCAAAAGGCTTATTAATTGCTCCTGCTGGACCAAAAGTATTACGTTTCGTTCCTCCTCTAATTGTATCTGCGGCAGAAGTAGAGCAAGCTAGCGAAATACTAGAAGAAGTAATTGCCAGGAGCGATCGTTAATGGACATTGATATAATCTTCCACTAGGCTTTTCAAGCTACAGTGGGAGATTGGATAATTATTGCTCAATCGCGATCGTCGATCAGGAGGCGAATCTCTTACTCAGGATGGGATTTGTTTCTCGCCGTTTGGAACCAAATTATGATATTATAAAAAGTTCTGAGTGACTATGCTAAATCTTAAGCTTGAAAATATTATCAGGAGCAAATATCCTATGACAAAACGATTGCAAGTAGTTTTAAATAAAGATGTCAGTAAACTTGGCAAGAGAGGGGAATTAGTGGAAGTAGCCCCTGGTTACGCCCGTAACTATTTAATTCCTAAAGGTTTGGGAATTTTCGCGACTCCCGGAGTTTTACGTCAAGTTGAACAAAGAAGAGAAAAAGAAAAACAACGCTTGTTAGCAGAGTTAGAAGAGGCAAAATCCCGCAAAACCGCCCTTCAAACTATTAACAACTTTATTATCCGCAAACAGGTAGGAGAAAAAGAAGCTATCTTCGGTACTGTTACAACTCAAGAAATAGCGGATGTAATTAAAGAAAACGCTGGTTTGGAAATCGATCGCAGAGTAGTTACTTTACCGGAAATTAAGAAAATTGGTACTTACCAAGCACAAATTAAACTACACCCAGAAGTAACTGCTGAAGTTAACATTCAAGTTATGCCTCAATAATCATTACTTATATCAAGTCTGGATAAATAACCATAATAAGTTTGTAGTTGCGCTCTTTGCGCTAAAAGTTTGGCGCTTCATGGGCTAAAGCCCAACTACGAACCTTATTCTCAAATGTCAAGCTTTTCAAGGCTCAGTAGCACATTTATACGGGGAAAGTTCTGTTACAACAAGGAGTTGATTCTTTGTTGATATGCTTGGTTATCTAAACCATTGCCTACATAAGCTCTTTGGCGAGGAATTGCTCGGGCTAAAGCTTGAACTCGATCTCCAGTGGCGGGGTGGGTGCTCAGAAAAGAAGGCACATTCCCAGTTTGCTGTTGCAGCTTTTGCATAAAATCTACCATCGCCCCTGGTGCATATCCTGCTCTGCTCAACATTGCTAACCCCAATTGATCGGCTTCATATTCAGCTCCGCGACTATTAGGTAAACCATAAACTAATGCTACTCCCAGTTGTACTGCTTGTTGCTCATTTAGTCCGGCTGCAGAGAGAATACCTTGAGAAATAGCTTGCTCTCGCATCTGCTTGAGAGAATGACTAGCGGTTACATGACCAATTTCATGAGCAACCACACTAGCTAATTGCGCTTCATTTTCAGCTAGTTTCATTAAACCTGTATGAATGTATATAAAACCGCCCATGGTGGCAAAGGCATTAACTTCTTCATTGTCAACCACAGCAAAATTGTAGGGAATTTGCGGGCGATCGCTTACTTGCACTAATCTTTGTCCAATTTGATCTAAGTAACTATTGAGGCGACGATCATTGTATAAATTAACTTGACCACTATCAACTAATTCTTGATAAATTTGTTGCCCAATTCTGACTTCCTGCTCATCAGATATGGTGCTTAATTGGATAATCTGTACTCCTCGAATCAAAATTTCTTGCCAAGGGAAAGCATAAGTATTACCTAAATCAACAATAACTATAGTTAATGCTATTATCAAGGATAATAAACTATGGAGCCAATAACGTTTTACCGAGGAAAAAAATACCCAGAATTCTTCCCACATCTCAAAATTTTCCTAAAATTAAAACTCTTCTCTAAGTTTGGACGTAATTGGAGTCACAAAAGTTGCTCTCAATTATCTCGATTTTACCTGATTGTTTACTACTGGTTGATTAATTAAAATTTGGTAGCGGTAGAAATTAAGTGCTTCAAACAAAAATCCGGCGATCCCACAGGTAACAGCGATGATTAAGATTCCTTCTCTGACAGAGCCATTGCCAAACATATTGAAGAAAGTCCATAATTGAGGGTAAACAACCTTCCCGATGAAAGCAATTCCAGGAAAATAACTAGCCAGAGCCAGACTCATCAACATCAATCCACAGAGAATTATCGGCGTAATAAAGCTGACTGTAGTAGTTAAAAACAACGAAATTAGGAAAGAAAACCACATATTCATGTTTCGGGCTCCCTTCTGGGAAGGCTAAATTTAGATCGGCAAGCGGATAAGAAAATTTTGTCTGCTTTTCTTTGCTTATCTATTCATAGAATACTTCCTAGATCGATTTCTGTGATCAAATTGTCAAAAATCTTAAAAAAAGATTAAAAAACTTGGCAAACTTTGGTAACATGTGTGAAGAAAATGTTATTTTACTTAATTAAATAACCATAATAAATTTAAATATTAAGTTTATATAACTTTTATTAATCTTTCATCATAAATCCTATGTCGCAGACAATTTGGATCGCCAGACACGGCAACCGTCTTGATTTTGTCAATCCCGAATGGTTTAATACTGCGCCGAGACGCTACGATCCCCCTTTGTCAGAAGACGGAATTATTCAAGCACAAGAGTTAGGAGCAAGATTAAAATCAGAAAAAATTGCCCATATATTTTCATCTCCTTTTCTGCGTGCGATTCAAACTGCCAATGAAGTGGCAGCAATTTTAGACTTATCCATTAAGATAGAAGCTGGTTTAAGTGAATGGTTAAACCCTGATTGGATGAGTGAAACCCCAGAAATTCACCCTCAAACTGAATTAGCAGCAAAATATTCTCGGATTGATGGCAGTTATAATTCTCTGATCACTCCTGAGTATCCTGAAAGTGAAGAGACAGTAAAATATCGTAGTGGCGAAACCGCTAGAAAACTTGCCGCCGAATTTGACGAAGATATTTTGTTAGTTGGTCACGGAGCATCAGTCCTTGGTACTACTATCGGTTTAGTAGGTGGTAATCCTAGAATTAATGCTGCTTTATGTTGTTTGGTAAAAGTAGAGGGTGGGGAGAATAAGTGGGAGTTAAAACTTAACGGAGATACTTCTCATCTGAGTCAAGTTGAAACTCAGATTAAATTTCATTAGAGCTTGTGTGAAAATACGCTCAACTACAATCAAGAAGTTTCTCTCTTACAATTATGGGTAATTGTAGCAACTTGCAAACAAGGCGTTTTTTGACTCACATTAAGTGAGAGGATGTAATGAATCAGCTAAAAAAAATTTTTTCTTTTAAAACTACTATAGCAGTCGGTATTTTCCTAGGGACTATTAGTATGGGAACTTCGGCTTTAGCAAGTTCTTTTATGGGATTAGGAGTTTTAGCCGAAGATGACTTTAGTGATGCTTTTGGTGTATCAGGAGATGGAACAACAGTAGTCGGTTTAAACTCTATGATTAGCGGAGGGCAAGAAGCATTTCGCTGGACAGATTCAGAAGGGATGGTAGGATTAGGATTTTTACCTGGTGATAACGGTAGTTGGGCTCAAGGGGCCTCGGCTGACGGAGAAGTAGTTGTAGGGTTTAGTCGTATTTTGTCTTCACCTGGAGAACTAATGGACGAAGCTTTCCGTTGGACTTCTTCAGAAGGGATGGTAGGATTAGGACTTTTACCTGGTGATAACAGTAGTGAAGCCTTTGACGTCTCAGCTAATGGACAAGTTATTGTGGGAATAGGTTCCGACAGTATCGCCAGAGAAGCATTTCGCTGGACGCCTTCAGAAGGAATGGTAGGGTTGGGATTCTTGCCTGGTACTGACGACAGTGCGGCTTCTGGTATCTCAGCCGATGGACAGGTAGTTGTTGGTGATAGTGGAGGCGAAGCATTTCGCTGGACACCTTCAGGAGGAATGGTAGGGTTGGGGTTCTTGCCTGGTACTGATAACAGTTCTGCTCGTGGTATCTCAGCCGATGGACAGGTAGTTGTTGGTAGTAGCGGTAATGCTATTAGTGGACGCGAGGCGTTTCGCTGGACACCTTCAGAAGGAATGGTTAGTTTAGGGAGTCTACCTAATACTGATAATATTATTGCATTGGGTTCTTCTGGAACAGGGGATATAATTGTTGGAATTTATATTTTGGAGGATCCTGATCCTATGGGGGGAAGTAGCCTCAGGAGTTTTATTTGGGATGAAATCAATGGAATCAGAGATTTACAAGAGGTACTGATTAATGATTTCGGTCTAGGCTCAGCTCTGAGCGGATGGAATTTGTCTATTGCTAGAGATATCTCAGATGATGGCTTAACTATTACTGGTTCAGGAAGAAATCCATCTGGAGGGGGGGAGGCATGGATAGCTCAGACAGTTCCTGAACCATCCCAACTTTTGGGCTTAGGTTTTACTACTGTAATTGGTTTTTTATCATCTATCCAAAAGAAAAAGAACTGATATCCTCCTAACGCTTCTTTTCGAGTAAGCATGAGGCTGCTGTGTACACAAAAATAACCAAAAAAACAAATTTTCTGGTTTTCGCCCTCCTAGCCCCCCGTGAAACAAACAGCGAAGCATCCTCTGGTTTCCCCCTTCATAAGGCAGGGCTGTTTCATTCTTAAGAAAGACAGATGGGGAGAGGGAGAGCTGGGGAGATAGGGAGAATTTTGCGCTAATACTTCTGTTTTTGTCTAAATTTCAGCTTTGGTTAACTAAGTTTTTTCTCTGGTAAACACGAAACTAAGGCTCTTGAACTCATTCTCATCAAAAAATTGTCTCCTTCAAATTTAATCTTATTTGATAATTTTTGACTTTAATCGAGATTATTCCCCCATTAACCCATCAACATATCCCCCTATCATCCATTTACACCACTTTAATCTAACTTGAAACAGCCCTGCCCTTCATAAGGGGGACGGAAGGGGGATTAAGGGGGAACCGCATTCAAAGTCCCTCGAACAACAAAAAGCGAAGCATCCTCTGGCTCCCTCTTTCTCAAGTGATTTAGGGGGCGTTCATAGCCTCAGCGGCAAACCAGAAGATTTATGTACACGCTAGCTAGTGGGGATCGAGCTTTAACCGAGTAGTATAGACTCACATCTCACCTGACACCTGACACCTAACTAACTATATACCTGACGATAGTAAGCTTGATATTCTTCTGAGAGCAAAGGTTGCCACCAATCACGGTTATTGATATACCACTCTACGGTATGGCGAAGTCCAGAAGCAAGAGTTTGTTGAGGTGTCCAACCTAACTCCTTCTTCATTTTAGTCGCATCAATAGCATAACGGCGATCGTGTCCAGGTCTATCCTTAACAAAGGTGATTAATTTTTTGGCCGGTTTTAAAGGAAGATCTACAGCTATTTCGTCCATAATTTCGCATAAAAGGTTAACCAAGTCAATATTTTTGACTTCGTTATTACCGCCAATGTTATAGGTTTCCCCTGGTTTACCCCGATCAATTACTAAATCTAGAGCACGACAATGATCTTCTACGTACAGCCAATCTCTTATATTCTGCCCATCACCATATACAGGTAAAGGTTTCCCTAAAAGAGTATTAATACACATTAGGGGGATTAACTTCTCTGGGAAGTGATAGGGACCATAATTATTAGAACAATTAGTGATTATAGTCGGTAGTTTGTAGGTATGATAGTAAGCACGAGCTAGGTGATCGCTACCTGCTTTAGAAGCAGAATAAGGACTATTGGGTGCATAGGGGGTAGTTTCTTGAAAAGGAGGCTCGTCAGCAGTAAGACTGCCATAGACTTCGTCTGTGGAGACGTGCAAAAAACGGTAATTCGTCGGTTGTTGTTGGCTATACCAATGGTGACGGAAACTCTCTAACAGAGTAAAAGTACCGACCACATTAGTACGAATAAAAGCATCTGGTCCAAGGATAGAACGATCTACATGCGATTCTGCCGCAAAATGAGCTAGAGTATCAATGTTTTCTTCTGCGAGGAGAGAGTCAACTAACTGGCGATCGCCAATATCTCCTTTGACAAAACGAAAATTGTCTCTTTTTTCTAATTCAGCTAGGTTTTGATAGTTTCCCGCATAGGTGAGGGCATCTAAGACTACCACGCGATCGCTCGGATATTTGCTACACCAGTAACGAACAAAATTGGAACCAATAAATCCAGCACCACCAGTTACTAAGATTCTGCGCACATCATTCATAGTTTACTTTCCCCATAATTTAATCTGAAAGTTCAGGAAACTTACACAAAGACATTCTGACATCTAGTATATGATCATGATCGTGACTGGGAATTAGTCAGAAAATCATAACACGACCATGACCAGACTGAAAAAAAACTAATCAACTCATCAAAATATAGTCTATCCTGAACAGTACGACCACTAAGAAATACAACTCATGTTAGAACAAACACTCGCGAAAACAACTATTAAAGTAGAAGACGATCGCACGGGGATGAGTAAAGAAACTCTCAAGCGTGCATTTCTCGATAACCTTTTCTACATTCAAGGAATAGCTCTGAGTGAAGCTACCCAATATGACTATTACGTAGCTCTAGCTTATACTATCCGCGATCGCCTGCTGCATCGTTTCTTAAAAACTGTTGACACCTACAAAAAAAATAAAGCCAAGCTGGTTTGTTATCTCTCCGCTGAATTCCTCATGGGTCGTCATTTGGGGAATAATCTCATTAACTTGGATATGTATGAGAACATCAAGGAAGCAATTGGTGAATTAGGGGTAAACTTGGATCAATTAATCGAACAAGAACCAGATCCAGGTTTAGGGAATGGTGGTTTGGGAAGATTAGCTGCTTGTTTTCTTGACTCTCTCGCTACTCTAGAAATCCCAGCTATTGGCTATGGCATTCGCTATGAGTTTGGCATCTTCCATCAAATTATTCAAGATGGTTGGCAGGTAGAAGTACCTGATAACTGGTTGCGTTTTGGCAACCCTTGGGAATTAGCCCGTCCTGATGAAACAGTAGAGGTAAAATTGGGAGGATATACCCAAACTTATCTCGATCAAAATGGTCATTATCGAGTTTCTTGGGTATCGGATCGCAGTGTCGTCGCTATTCCCCATGATACACCGGTACCGGGCTACAAAACCAATACGGTTAATCCCCTACGTCTGTGGAAAGCAGAAGCCAGTGAACAATTTAACTTTGAAGAGTTTAACGCCGGTAACTACGATCAGGCAGTAGAAGAGAAAATGAATTCCGAAACCATCTCTAAGGTACTTTATCCCAACGATAATACCCCCGCAGGGAGAGAATTGCGTCTGGCTCAGCAATATTTCTTTGTCTCTGCTTCTTTACAAGATTTGATTCGTATTCATTTACGTACCCACAAAACTTTAGGCGATTTACATGAAAAAGTCGCCATTCAGCTCAATGATACTCACCCCGCCGTAGCGATCGCTGAATTAATGCGTTTACTCATGGATGAACATGCAATTGACTGGGATAAAGCCTGGTACATCACCCAAAAAACCTTTGCTTATACTAACCATACTTTAATGCCAGAAGCATTGGAAAAATGGTCAGTGAGTATGTTTCAAAAATTACTACCTAGACATATGGAAATCATCTATGAATTAAACCATCGTTTCTTAGAAGATGTGCGTACTTGGTTTCCTGGAGATGATGAATTAGTTGCCGGAGTTTCCATTATTGAGGAAGCAGCAGAAAAAAAAGTTAGAATGGCACATTTAGCTTGTATTGGTAGCCATGCTATTAATGGGGTAGCAGCTTTACATACTGACTTACTTAAACAAGATACTCTGCGGAATTTTGCTTTCTTGTGGCCCGAAAAATTCTTCAACAAAACTAATGGCGTTACTCCTCGTCGTTGGATGTTGCTCAGTAATCCTCACTTAGCACAATTAATCACTGAGAAAATTGGCGATGGTTGGTTAAAGGATTTATCTCAACTAACAGAGTTGGAAAGATATCTTGATGATGCCGATTTTTGCCGCAGCTGGCGGGAGATTAAGCAAACTAACAAAAGGAGACTGGCGGCCTATATTTTTCAGCAAAAGGGTATTGAAGTTAATGTTGATTCTATCTTTGATGTACAAGTTAAACGCATTCACGAGTATAAGCGCCAACATTTAGCCCTGATGCACATTATTACTCTTTATAACCGGATTAAACGCGATCCCGATCTCAATATTTACCCTCGAACCTTTATTTTTGGTGGGAAAGCTGCTCCCGGTTACTTCATAGCCAAATTGATTATTAAGTTAATTAATTCAGTTGCTGATGTAGTTAATAAAGATCCTGATGTGCGAGGACGTTTAAAGGTCGTATTTTTGCCTAATTTTAATGTATCCCTAGGACAGCGCATCTATCCGGCTGCCGATCTATCAGAACAAATTTCTACCGCTGGCAAAGAAGCTTCTGGCACTGGCAATATGAAGTTTGCCATGAATGGCGCTCTAACTATTGGCACTTTGGACGGTGCCAACATCGAGATTCGTGAAGAAGCAGGTGCAGAAAACTTTTTCCTTTTTGGTTTAACTGCTGAGGAAGTCTATCACCTGAAAGCAAATGGTTATAACCCGATGCACTATTATGAAAATAATTCTGAACTAAGAGAGGTACTCGATCGCATTAAAGATGGTTATTTTAGTTATGGAGACAAGGAGTTATTTAAACCGATCGTTGACTCTCTCCTCTCTAACGACCAATATATGCTTCTAGCTGACTATCATGCTTATGTAGAATGTCAGAAACATGTGGCGGTAGCCTATCAAGATCGGCAACAATGGACGAAAATGTCTATCCTCAATGCAGTCAGGATGGGGAAATTTTCTTCAGATCGCAGTATCAGGGAGTACTGCCAGGAAATTTGGCATGTCAAGCCAGTCAAAATTCAACTTGAAGAGTACGATCATCAATCCTATGACATCACTTGAGAGTCTCACCCTTCAAGAGTTTTTGGGGAAGACTAATCAGCGCTGTCATCCAAGTTGAAATCAAGTCCAGGCGATCGGCCTGGACTCTATCGACCAGGAAACTTTTGGCCTGATAAGATTAATCTCTCATGTTTTGGGCTCAAAAGTAGGTATCTAATGGCTAATGAGAAATTTTTCAAACCGGCTCACAATTTGCCCGGGATTGATTTTCTTGGTTGCTTTTTCTAGAGACATTTTGCGGAAGCTTTTGCCAAAACTATTGACTTGATAAACCATTGATTCATTTAATTCTACTGATGTTAACCAGCCTTGATTGCGATGATAAACACCTGTGTCGATACTCAACCAACCCTCCCCAGCAGCTAATTTACCTGCCCTCACTCCTGGAAAAGTAAAGGTAATCGTATGACCGGTAATAATCAGTTTATCCTTAAAATAAGGAGTATCCATCGAGTGAAATTGATCTCTAATCCAGCAAAATTGCTCTGATGTTTGTTTTTCTAGAGGAATCTGCGGATGAAGCCCCGCATGAACTAACCAAAAATCACCTAAATCAAGATACAGTGGTAAGGAGCGAAACCAGTCGATATGTTCTTGAGGAATTTTGCTTCCGTAGCTATTAACTGTAGCATATCCTCCATTATGAAGCCATACCTGAAAAGCTTGATGGCAGATTTTTCCCCCTTTGAACACGTCTAATAACATGATCTCATGATTACCCAGAAGACAATGATAGTTGTGATCGATCACAAATTTAACCACCTGGGCACTTTGAGAACCACGGTCGATCAGGTCTCCTAAAAAATAAACTTGGTCTTCTTTTTCAGGAGCGATCGCTTCAAATAAAGAACTCAATGCATTATAATGACCGTGTACATCTCCAATGACAAATCTTCTGTTACTCATGTTTTTCGTGTTTTGTTCAGAGTTTTGCCAACTCTACTGTTAATAAATGTGTCCTATACTCTTCCATTATAGATATTGATCCTCAATATTGCTCAGAAATCGTAGTCTAAACTAGCTATTATTTACAATTCCGTGTTAACTCCTAACAAAATTAAACTCCTTTCTCAACCTACCAGCGAAGCATGGCTCAAGCAAGCCCTGGCTAATTTAGATGTAATTTTACTCGATCACTCCCACTGTGAACGCAAAGCTGCGGGAGTAGCGGTCAATCTAATGTTTCGTTACCCTTCATATCGCCAGTTGATTCGGCAATTAACAGCGATCGCCAAAGAAGAATTAGAACATTTTGAACAAGTTAATGATTGGCTAGATAGGCGCAGTATTAGTCTTAAGCCCCTCCAACCAGCACCTTATGGTGCCCTACTCAAGAGAGAAATTCGTCGAGATGAACCCGACAGATTACTAGATTCTTTGCTAGTAGCAGCGTTAATTGAAGCTCGCTCCCATGAAAGATTAGGATTACTAGGGGAACATTGTCCCGAGCTTGATTTAGCTAAATTTTATCGCGGCTTAATGGCTTCAGAAGCACGCCACTACGGTATTTATTGGCTATTAGCTGACCACTACTTTGCCAGAGAAATAGTGCAGGCAAGATTAGAGCTTTTAGCAGAATTTGAAAGCAGTATCCTAGCTCAACTATATCCTCAACCGAGGATTCATAGTTGATAGTTAGTTATCAGCTCTACAAAATATTAAGAATTATGTTTAGAGAATAAAATATAAATAATTGATATTAACAAAATCTACAAAATTGTTAAACAATATGACTGTAACGATTTATAAATGGACAACAGATCGCTATCACCAAGCCATTGAAGCTGGAATTTTTGCCGATCAAGCGGTGGAATTACTTGAGGGAGAAATTGTGATCATGCCTCCAGAAAGAGAAGCTCATGCATACTACAGTACCAAAACCAGCGACTATCTGCGAAAATCACTAGGAGAACAAGCACTTATCCGGGATGCTAAACCAATTACCCTTACTAATCAATCAGAACCTAAACCAGATATTGCGATTGTAAAACCTTTAGGAACAATTTATTTAGAACATCATCCTTATCCAGAGGATATTTTCTGGTTAATCGAGTTTTCTCAAACCTCTCTCGAAAAAGATCTGGGTAAAAAGAGAACCATCTATAGTTCAGCAGGAATTAGAGAATATTGGGTTATTAATCTTCAGGATTTGCAATTAAAGGTATTTCGAGACCTAATTAATCATAATTACACCACAGAGTTAACTTTAACTTCTGGAACAATTTCTCCTTTAGCATTCCCTTCTCTAAATATGGAAGTTAAGTTAATGTTTAAACCATAATTAGTTTAATGTTTCTAGGAACTTTTTAATCGTCTTAAAACTATAATGATGGCACTGACTTGGTCAGAGAAACGCGAATCGATCTTCGTACTAACTTTGAGAAACACATTGAATATATCTATCTTTCCCGCCGTGCTCAGATTTATAAGCCAGTAGTACAAGCTATTCTGGAGGCTGACTGTATCGTTATCGGTCCAGGCAGTTTATTTACAAGTATTCTACCAAACTTCCTGGTAGAAGGATTGCCTGAAGTTTTGCTGCAAGCTAGCGCCCCCAAAGTTTATGTGGTCAATTTGGTCTGCGATCCTTCTGAAACTAATGGTTATAAGGCCTCCGATTTTATGAGGAAAATAGAGGAATACTACTGTGATGGTGCCTTAATTGATTATGCGGTGGTGAATACTCAGCCTATTGAGGGAATGCTCTACCGCATCTATGCAACTGAACACAAGTTTCCCATTGATCCGGATCTTAAGGAATGTCATTCCCTTGTTACCAAAGAGGTAATTACTGGCAACTTTGTGAAAGGAAAAACGATCTTGCGCCATGATAGTCGTCGCCTAGCTGAGGTTTTATCTCTAATGTGCACAGAAAATTATCCCTGTACTTCGGCAGGCATTGAGATAAATGATGAGAAAAATTTAACGGAGCTTAGCGAATCTGCTAATCTATAATTCAACCTAAGTTATGGGTAAAATTGTCTATAATC
>JAAUYA010254379.1_pt1 | contig 21363 bp, 31 predicted proteins | sample 7278161 | NCBI WGS metagenome assembly JAAUYA01 (sample SAMN14350120, study PRJNA611818) | marine sediment metagenome | isolation source: surface marine sediment (3m) | place: French Polynesia: Moorea | collected 2018-08
AGCGAAGCGCTGCGAGCGGCGCAGTTCGCCATATTTAAAATAATTTCTCTTGGGAAGAGAGGCTGAAACGCTTATTGTACCGTTGAGAAAAAAAAGTTGTCCATCTACTGAATTTGAGTAAACTAGCGCCAATATTAGTTAACATGAGCCCAACTCCGCGACTATAATTAGTTTCTTGGGCAATAGCTAAACTCTGTTGATAAAACTCGAGAGCTTGGTTGTAATTTTTTTGGAAGTAATAAGCATCTCCCAAACTACCTAAAGCCTGACCTTCAGTAAGTCGTTTGCCAAATTTACGGGCGATTTCTAGATCTTGTTGGAGATAGTCAATGGCTTGGGCATAGTTGCCTAGATGAATATTAACTAAACCAATATTGCCGATTAATTCTCCCTGACTCTCTGGATCGTTTAATTCTTTAGCTAAGTTTAATCCTTGTTGATATGATTTTAAGGCAAGCTCAAACTTGCCTAGACATTCTTTTTTCATCTAACTGACTGGATAGATAATTGATTAACTAATAAAATCTAACAAAATTCTCTGATGAGCTTTACCTAAGGGTTTAGTCTGATCTGCTTTCTCAGAATAACTATAACCCCGCTCAATATCTTCTGGAGTCAGTAAGGCTAAATCCCAACCTTCTCCAAGGATCAACTTATCTACAGATACTGTTAGAGGTGCATGATAGACATGACGAATTACTCTAGTATTTTGATAACAAGCAAATTTAACTATGTTAGTAGTTTGATAGTTGATTTCTTCCTCTAATTCTCTGAGCATCGCCTCTTTGGGAGTTTCTCCTGGTTCCAAATGCCCTCCAAATAAAGCCCAATGCCCAGGATAAACAATAGTGGGAATTTCATCCCGCAATTGCATTAAGAACTTACCCTCTCGATAGAGTATGGCGATCGCCACTTCTAGAAGTTGCTCAGAATTCATAGTAATATCAACAAAAAAACTATAGAGCCTCTCTCCCTAGGGCGCATCTAGCGTTTGGGGGAGAATTCAGGGAGAAAAAAAAGGGGGCAAAAAAAAGCCTCTCCTCCCAAATGTTAAAATCTACCTGTATGATAACCATAATTGAAAAACTTGATTACCACGACCCGAGTTGGCACAAGCATAGTCAAGCTTGACAAGAAGCAACCAGCTTGAGGGCTCTAGTTTGGTCAGCTTGGCAGATAGGATTATGGCTAGCCTGCCAAATGCTTCAACAAGAATTAAGGCGTCGGGCTGAAGCTCCAACTGTATGGCCCGATTGTCCCCATTGTGGCAGCCGTCTCTGTAGTAAAGGATGGAAACCAAGACAAATGTTAACCTTACTGGGTCGAATCGGATGTTAGGGCAATTCACTGGGATACTCTTGAGTGCTGATACAATCTGGAATTGGTCCAATCAGTTGGAAAGCAAGCCCAGTCAGAGTGGGAAGGGAGAAATTCAAGCTCTCGGGCAGGGGCAAATTCCTGAACCCGAAGCCCTAACTGCAATGGTAGCGAACATGACCAGGCGCGAGCGCTACTGATGGGGTAATGGTTCCCTTGCGTCCTGACAACAAGACTCCCAAGGGAAAGACCCTAGCCGCGTGAGGTCAAAGTCGCTGTTCTAGCTCGATTGGGGAAATACTTGAATAAGTCAGGAAAAGAGGTTACTCGCCTACGCCATCGTCGCTTGGTAGCTGTATTAGGCAATATTGAACAGCTGCGCTCTCGACTACAAATTCAAGCTTTCCGTTCTGGAGTTGAGCAAGCACCCCTGGTGCTCTGGTTGAGTGATGGCGCTAAAGGATTTTGGCAACTCTACCAGCAATGCTTCTCCCAAGTAGCACTGGGGATTTTAGACTTTGATCATACCGCTCAAAAACTCGGTCAGGCGGCAGCGGCAGCTTTTGATGGTCGCACTATTAAAGCCCGCCAATGGTTTAAGCTAGTCCGGCATCAGCTACGTCATGGAGAATCTGAACAAGTGATGGCTCAACTAGCTCATGCGATAGAATTTCGTCAGTTTCCAAAGTCTGTTCTGAACACTCTGACCAATGTCCACGATTATCTTCAAACCCCGAAGTGAACACATCAAATAGTAAATTCTCAAAAAGTGCTGGTAGAAAAGCAATAGTGCGATCTGCTTGCAGCAGCGCTTCGCTCCCGTCGCTCTTGTAGTGCGCACCGCGAAGCGGATCTCTTCGAGATCGCATCGCCTGTAGCCTGTAGGTTGGGTTGAGCGAATAAATATTTTTGAGAAAACCTATCGATTCGAGGGAAGAGCGAAACCCAACACACCACCTCTTTCCCCTAGATTTGTTGGATAACATCAGTAAACCAAATCTACAATTATGCTACTTTCGAGCGAGCGATCTGAATTGGCATCAATTTTGGCTCCAACAGTACCCTCGCTCATTTTAACATGATGTCGGCAGTGCGATCTGCGCCGCTCGCAGCGCTTCACTCCCGCTGCCCTTGTAGTGCGATCGCCGATCTTGTAGGGTGCGCCCGAAGAGCAGCGTATTGACTAAATAAGCGCCAATACGCACCTGACGAAATATCACAATTCAAAATTTAAAATTCATTGTTGACGATAGCAACTTAAAAATCATGGTTCAAACCCTACCAGCTAGAGAAATCACTTTACACGAACTAACGGAAAAATTTGGTCTTCAGTTAGTTGAAGATGGGCAATTTTTTCGAGAATGGCAAGATGATTTACCAGAAATCACTGAAGCAGAAAAACAAAGATTAGACCGAGTTAAAGCCAGCTATTCTAATTTGTTGGAAGACCCACCCCTATTAGAGAATACTGTTAAAATGGTGGTTCTATCTCCCCTCTTAGATTTAGCTGGATTTTACCTCCCTCCCTTTCGCATCAAGTCGGAAAAATCCATCGAAATTTCTCTAGAAGATGAAGGAGTAATAATTAAAGGTCAGATTGATGTCTTAGCCGTCTGCGACCAATTTTGGGTGGTGGTTATTGAATCTAAACAAGCTGCTTTTTCCTTAGAAGTTGGCAGGTCACAATTGCTGACCTATATGCTAGCCAATCCTCACCCTGACCGACCGACCTATGGCTTGGTTCTCAATGGTAGCAGTTTTCGATTTCTCAAATTGGTAAAAGGAGAAACATTACAGTATGCTGTCTCTAGAATCTTCGATCTCTTCAATCCAGGAAGTGATTTGTATCAAGTCCTGGGCGTCTTAAAGCTTTTAGCTCAATTATCAATTAGCTTAATCTAACAATGAGGAAAAACAGATTATGTCAGGCTTTTCTAACAAACCTAGAATTCGACGCGGCGCATTCGTCGAATACGGATTGAGTGTCCCACCGCTCTTTGTAGTCTTCCAGTTTAACCCAGAGCAACTGACCCGTAACCGCAGCCTCACCTACGCTGCAGCTGGGGGTGAGGGCGAAAGGGGCTTCTTGGTTTGTTAAGAAATATTTCGCGCTTCTGCATCCGTCGCCTCAACCCAACCTACGCACGATGCTGTTTTTATTATGGGTAATCAATTAGAGCTGATATGAGGCATAAACGGCGATCGCCTTTATTTCAATTTCTATTCCCAAACCACATTGATAATTTTTGTTGAATATTAAAACCCCACTGAGGATGAGCTTGCAACAAAAAATAAAGATAAAAGCCCACGATCGCGAATAAACATAAATCACCTAAATGGTTATAAGTATCAATAATTTGCTGACTATGCCAACCAAAATCTCCTCTGAGGACGTTCAAATCACCATTAGAGTCACCTCTACCTCCCCAAAAAGTTCCCCAAGGAATTGCTTCAGTTCCTCTGCTGATATTGTGCCACTTCGAGAAACTACTCCAAAAAGTAATTGCACCGATAACTAGGGCAAGATAACGCCAAAATTCCCAACGTAACTTTTCTGGTAATCTAAAATAAAAACTAATCATAAATAAGGTACTCAGATAAAATTCTCCGCCAATACCACCAAAAGCTAATAACATTCTATAAGTGCTTCTAGAGATTACCAAGGTCATAAAAAATTGAATTATTGCTAAGATTAGAGCTAAAATCATCGCCGAGCGCTTTTCTTCTTTCCACCCATACCAAAATAAAAGTCCTAAAAGAGTTAAAATTCCCAAATAGACAAAAGGCGATCGCTGTAATTGCGTAACTGTTCCCCCAAAAGTAATCATAGCCCGATAACCAGAAAACCAAGCGATCGTAGCATGACCTAATTCGTGAACCCACATACCGATAAACCATGCTAAAGGTTCAGTTAAACTAATAGCAAAAGCAATCAAAAAAGCCACTGGAAAAGCAAAAGTATTAGTATTATTTTCTGCTTTTTCCATAAGAAATTCTGAACGCTTTTGAGCATCTTTTATATTATTAATATTCTGATAAATTATGAATTCTCGTTCCCAAACAATTGATTTGTCTGCTTTGATGCCCGAAAGTTTTACCTTTTCAACTGAAGTTAATTTAAGTTGTTGTAAGATATTTTTGATGAGTTTAGTTGCCTTTTGAGGATTACCTGCTAGGTGAGCGCTAACCCTAATTTCTAATTGGTCTCGATTAAGATTAACTTTAACTCTGATCCTGGTATGTTGGAGGCGATTATTAATCAACTGAGCTATGTGACGTTGATAGTTTTCTTGTTCAGTCTGTTCCTGCTCTTCGGCTTGTTTTTGGCTATAGTCAATGAGGTGATTATAGGCTTCCCTAATAGTTTTTAACTCTTCTTTTTCTCCCTGGCGCAATTTTTTCCCAACTAACTTGAGATAGGCTTGCTCAATATCTTCAGCGGAAGCCCCCGGTTCTAGATTTAATATTTGGTAGTATTGTTCTATATTAGGCTCATTCATTATGATCCTATGTGCATGTGACTTTTATATAGAATCAAGAATTTGTTAATTCAGAATTCTGAATTCTGAATTCTGAATTCTGAATTCTGAATTCTCCATTATCTCTATAACTTTTCTAGCACAATACTTAAAAAATGAAAAATACCGCCTCTTTAACAAAAAATTGGCGGTTTTAATAGCTGATGTTTTTAAGGGGAAAAATTGCTTCCCCGATCAATCAAGATTGTTTTAGCCTTTTCTACAAAGACGAACCGACGCCTGCATAAGCACCGTAGAAGAACAAAGCTAGCACGGCAAGAGCACCCATACCGGCAATAGTTGCTACAATCCATAAAGGAATTCTAGCTTCTTGCATGATTTTACCTCCTATATAATTAACTACTAATTAAAGAAATAACTGGAAAATAGAATGCCAAGCGTAGCAATCAGCAGTAAACCTAAAAACAGAGAAGTACGGTTTAACTCTACTGGTTGCCTATTAGGATTAGGATTTCTTTCCATCTATCACTCCTATCGTTGAATAAATTGCATGGCGGTAATGGCACCGACAAAGAAGACGCTGGGTACAGCCAAAGTATGTACCGCTAACCACCTGACGGTAAAAATAGGATAAGAAACTGGTTGATTAGGATTATTACTAGTCATATTTTTTCAGCTTTTTTTTCTAAACTATTGATTAAACTCTTCAATCTGCTTATTGGCATCATAGCGATCGCTAATAATGGGCAATTCTTGACGAGTATCAGTAAAGTACTCGTTAGGACGAGGAGTACCAAACGCATCGTAAGCCAAACCAGTGCTGACAAACAACCACCCAGCAATAAATAGCATGGGAATGGTGATACTGTGAATTACCCAATAACGCACACTAGTAACAATATCAGAAAATGGACGTTCTCCTGTAGTACCTGCCATAAAAGTTTATTTCCTCCTGTTATCGATTTTTTATTTTACAACATTAAAATTTTACAATGCTTATGTTGAGGTTTCAGTTTGGGGATTATATTTAAGTAAAACACCTCTTTGCCCCAAAATAAAACCCTGGTCAGCATTGGGGAAAACAATTTTGTAGAAATTAGAGGGTGCACTTTCTACATCTCGGTCTTTTTCCCACGTTTCCCCTAAATCTGTACTTACCAATAAGTTGGCGCTACCACCAGAAACCCAAATTTCTTTTGAGTTGCGAGTAGCTAAATCTAAAAAGCCCCAACTAGCAGAAGCTTCGGGATAGATTACCTCATCCCACTCTTCAAACTCTTGTGGTTTACTAAACTGAATTTGACCACCTCGTGCTAGTAACCACAGGCGACCATCTTCCAAAAAGCCCATATTTTGCAGACGACGAGAAGAGGTACGCTGATGAGGAGTCCATTCCGTATCACCAGGTTCCCAAGTGGAGTAAAAGTTACCTCTAGCCGAAACCGCCACATATTTCCCATCACGAGAACGAGAAATATTGCGAGCAACTCCTACCGCGCCTTCTACTAGAGCTTTCCAAGTACTACCACCATCGGTGGTTTTGTAGATTGCTCCTAAATTAGTTACCATTTCAGCGGATTTAGGTCCTAAGGCAACAATACCATAGGGAAGGCCGGGTAGCCTTTCACTCAGGGCAATGCGGGACCAAGTTGTACCGCCATCATCAGTATGAAGTAACACTGAAGGTTCACCAACAATCCAACCTTCTTTTCCATCAAAACTCACGGCGGTCAAACTAACCTTTTCTTCACCAAAGTCGATCGGTTTTGCTGCCCAAGTTTCTCCTCCATCAGTGGTTTCAAACAGAGTAGCTTTTGTTCCTACTAACCACCCATGATTGGCATCATCGGTAAAAGCTACATCAGCAAAAGTCCCTTCTGTGGGCAAACTCATGAGTTGCCAAGGATTGTTACTGATGGAAGGTACTTGCGAGCAACTGATACAGAAAAAAGAAACTACTAATAATATTAAGATTTGTTTCAGTCGGTTTAGCAATAAATTCATCCACATCTAAAAGTATTCAGTAACGGGTTAACTCAGCCCGTAAAGACTCAAAAAAAACAAGAATCCTAAACCTAAAGCACCGAAGATTAGGAGATTCTTTTGTTCAGGAGTCATGCGATTGACTCCAAAACCATAATTGAGATTTTGCGCAAATCCGGAGGGTGCATTTTTCGCTCCGATATCGATAAAAGCATTTTTGCCTGCCCCGCAAACTGGACAACGCCATCGAGCAGGTAAATCCGTAAACAGGGTTCCTGCGTCAACGTTTGCTTTACTATCACCTTGAGCAGGTTCGTAAACATAACCACACGCACGACATTCGTAACTAGAGGGTGCTTGTTCTGCTAAGGTTTTTTCTTTTGCTGCTTCATTCATTGCTTTTATTTATTAAGCAAATCTTAAAAATCTTCTCTTAAGATTATTACATAAATTGGTTGCTATTTGGTCGTTGGTTGCCTATTTGTTTTCAGTTGATACCTATTGTTGAGATTTGATGGTATCTAGTAGCTCAACTAATTTTTCTCGTACCGATTCATGGGTGTATTCATCTTCAGGGTGGGGCGCTTGACCTGGACTCTGAAAATAAGGGCGCTCGTGATTCATCTGGCTGTACTTGATATCAACTTGCCTGACAAATTCGTACAATAAATTTTGGTTATCTACGATTTCTACGACAATTTCACGCAGGGCAATTAGTGGGGTGTTTAGATAGCGGCTAACTTTGGCATCATCATCCCTTGCCCAATGTCGCAACACTACTTGTAATGCTCCTGATACGTCAGCAAGGTTTTGGTCGATAAAAATCTCTATTTCTCTCTTCACCTGTTCAAGTTTGGGTACAGGAGATTCTCCTTTCAAAAAACCGCCGCCTTCTCTGGCGATTAAATCAGCTACGGAAAACTCACGCCCAGAGAGAATTTCTTGCTGAAGTTCATCGTCTTTGTTTTTGTCTTTATCTGATGTCATGGCTGTTTAAAAATCTCTCACAAATTAGGATTAGATAGCTAGTGCTCGAATGCAGAAAGTTCGCCTTCGGCTCGTACACTCCCTACGGTCGTGAACAGAATGCAGAATTCAGAATGAAAAAGCCTTATTTTTCAGTACTTGTGGGAATTTTAAACTCCCGTTTCATTTACGCCTTTTGCCACTAGCTATGATACTAAGATGATTTTATATGATACAATTGTACTACTAAAAAGCGTTTCATAGGAGCAGGTGACAAAAGTGTCACCTTTTTTAATCTTGGCACAAATTACGCTCATTAGTAATCCATGCTCTTCTCGTACACCTATGTTTAATCTTGAAATTGTTATAGTACTGGTAGCAACATTGGCCATAGATATTGGCTCGAAATATTGGTCAATTCAGAATCAAAAAGTGTAGAATGAAATTAACTAACTTAACAAAAATATACAAAATTTTACATTTAAGTAAATGTAGAGGTAATTTCTGGGAGAAGAATCACTGTGAGTGAGAAACTGATTGTTGAATCAAAGGCAAAGTTAAATGGTGCAGCCATGAATAATCTTTCTAACCAAGAAGAAAACACTGGAGAAAGAGAATATATACCGACAAAAACCCAAAAAATCAAAGGAAATGGATTTTTATGGGGTATTATCATCGGTATTGTCCTAACTTCTCTAGGCATCAAGTTTTTTGGTGCATCTGAAGCTGAAAATACTCCTGCTGCAGCACCTCCAATAGCACAAACCAAAACCTCTAGTCAAAGCGTTACCGTTACAGAAGTTGCCACTACCACAGTTAAAGATAGTTTAGAGGCGACTGGTACAGTAGCAGCTTATGAGTTAATCCGAGTTATGTCTCCGGCTACTGGTTTACAAATCAAAAAAATATTAGCTGATGAGGGCAATATTGTTAAACAAGGAAAGGTTCTAGCCCAGTTAGATGATTCCATTCTCAGAGCAGAGTTGGCCCAAGCCCAAGCATCGGTAGCCCAAGCAGAAGCTAGATTGGCAGAATTACAAGCAGGTACTCGCCCAGAAGAGCTGCAAAGGGCAAGAGAAAACGTCACCTTTGCCGAAGCTGAGGTATTACAGGCAGAGTCAGACTTGGGCTTGGCGCAAACAAGAGTGGCCAGAAATCGTAACTTGGAAGCAGAAGGAGCGATAGAACGCGATCGCCTGGATGAGTTACTAAATCAAGAAATACTCAAAAAATCAACCTTACAAAAAGCTCAAGCAAGATTGCGAGAAGCACTGCAACAACTAGCAGAGCTAGAAAAAGGTCCTCGTCAAGAAGTAATTACTCAAGCTCAAGCTAGTTTAGCAGAAGCTAAAGCAAGAGTAAATCTAGTGATGGCTCAATTGAAAGATACCCAAGTAATCGCTCCTGTAAGTGGTAAAATTGCGGAAAGAAATGCCCGAGTAGGGGATATTACTTCAGCTTCTCAAACTCTATTTACGATTATTGAAAACGGACGTTTAGAATTACAAGTCAAAGTTCCCGAAACCCAACTCAGACAAATCACTCCCGGACAAGGAGTAAAAATTACCTCTGATGCCAATCCTCATCTAGTCTCATCGGGAACAGTTAGAGAAATTGAACCTATCATTGATGCTGACTCTCGCCAAGGTACAGTCAATGTTGATTTAACAGTGTCTGACAAACTCAAACCGGGAATGTTTTTACAAGCATCAATCATTGCCTCTAGCAGAGAAAGTTTAGCTGTGCCGATGAACGCTGTCTTACCCCAAAGTGATGGTCAGGCTATAGTTTATCTCGTACTACCAGATAATACTGTAAAATCCCAATCTGTAAAAATGGGCGAAATCCTCCCTAATGAACAAGTAGAAATTATTTCTGGCTTAAATAGAGGCGATCGCCTTGTAGTCAAAGGTGCAGCTTACCTCAAAGATGGCGATCGAATTTCTATTATTGAGTAGTGGTGCGAGGCTGTTGAGTTAGGAGTACAAGCCTTATATTCAAAAAGGTGTAATAACCTTGCCTAGAATTAAGTATAACTCGTGAAAAATGACAAATAAATTGCCTGACGGCCCCAATAGCCCTGCCTGGTGGCAGTTAATGCGTTGGATACAAGATCCTCTGAAGTATCAAAGGGAATGCGCCCAAAAGTATGGAGATATGTTCAGTTTGAATATGATTGGCTTTCCGCCCTTTGTGGTCATTGGAAACCCAATCGGAGTGCAAGAAATTCTGAGCCAAGATCCTAAGAATTTCGATATTGGGCGGTCTAATTACATACTTCGTACCTTAGTGGGAGATAATTCTTTATTCCTATATGATGGTGAGCGTCATCAGCGAGAAAGAAAAATGTTGATGCCTCCCTTTCACGGACAGAGATTACAAACTTATGCCCAATCAATTTGCGATCTTGCTATTCAAGTAGCTAGGGGAAATGGGTAATGATGTTCTTAGTCTGATGATGGCGGCAAGAGACGAAACAGGGGAGGCTATGACAGATGCCGAATTAAAAGATGAATTAATGACTTTGTTGATTGCAGGTCACGAAACTACAGCCACTACACTAGCTTGGGCTTTTTATCAAATTTTCAGACATCCTCGCGTTCTTCAAAAGTTAAGAGCAGAATTAGAGCAAACAGGAGAAAGTCTTGCCCCTTTAGAAATAGCTAAACTTCCCTATCTAAACGCTGTTTGTCAAGAAATTTTACGTATGTATCCAGTAGTTCCTGTGATTTTCCCTCGGATTACCAAAACAGCTATAAAAGTTATGGGACATGAATTTGAAGCAGAAACTTGGTTTACTCTGAGTATGTATCTGGTGCATTATCGAGAAGATTTATATCCAGAACCAGAAAAATTTAAGCCAGAGCGTTTCTTAGAAAGACAGTTTTCTCCTTATGAATATTTTCCTTTTGGTGGTGGAAGTCGTCGTTGCTTGGGATATGCCCTAGCTGAACTGGAAATGAAGCTAGTTTTGGCTTGTATCATTGCGAAATACGAACTGAGTTTAGCAAGCAATAAATCAGTCGAACCACAGCGACGAGGTTTGGCAATTTCACCTACTGGTGGCGTTCTAAAATTTTATGAGAGCCTGTCTGCCGTTTAATTTCCCAACCTATGTTTTTTAATGCTTTTAAGACTTTTTTTGCTTTAGTGGCTGACCATTGACTCATAGAGCGACAAATGATAAGCTAAGCTGATTTTCTGGGAGTTCTCCCTGTTCAAGTTGATCCGCTAAGACACGCAAAGCTAGGGCTTGGACTTTAGAAATGGCTTCCTGTTGACTATTGCCATAAACTAAAACTCCCGGAAGTTCGACGATTTCGGCAATATAGCGTCCATCCTCTTCTTGTTCTATTTCAATTTTATAATTCATTATTGTTGATGCTTGTTGGTGATGGGTTATATTTCTACCATAACTGAATTGTTGATGCTTGTTGGTGATGGGTTATATTTCTACCATAACTGACTTTTAAACCTATGGGCAAAATTGACTACGCCAAAAGTCTAATTTTTGCCGAAAGGGTTGACCGCGTAAAGAAGGAGACATCATTTTGTGAGCATCTTCCTGGTTATTCTGATAATAATTAGTCAGTCGGTTTATGACTTGAAAACCAAATTTTCGATACATGGCGATCGCTTTTTGATTGGATACCCTTACTTCTAATCTGGCATAACGCGAGTTATAATTAATCATGTCTTGAAGCAACCAAGAGAAAAAAAACTTTCCTAACCCTTGATTTTGATATTCTGGATGAATGGCAAAAATAGGAATTTCTGCATCACAAGCGATCGCTCGCCAACAACCCATGCCAATAATTTGCTCTGTTGCTGTCTCGCTATCAGTCAAACAAAGCAACCAAAATCGACTATTAGGATAATTTAACTCTCGTTGATATTGTACTAAAGTCCAAAGTCCTTGCAGAGTTAGTCGATCTAGAATAATAACCGTATCTAAATCTTGTTCTTTTAAAGGTCTAATCTTAATCTCTTTATCCATATCATCAATAAATCTCTATGAGCAATTATCTTGCTATTGCTACCGTTACAGCCACATTGCAAAGAATCTTACAACAAGTAATCCAAATAGATGTAGAAGGTGCTAGTGTCACCACTACTCGTCCTGATGGAACAGCAGGAGGGGTATCAGAGACAGCAGTTAATCTATACCTTTACCATATTAAACGTAATGCAGCTCATAGTAATGCGGATACCCCCGGACGTCAAAGACGAGGTAAGGTACTCAAGCGCAATCAAATTGCTATTGATTTATTTTATGTGATTACCTTTTATGGTGATGAGAGTGAATTAGAGCCGCAAAAACTACTAGGTACGACTCTAAGAACTTTAGAAGATCATAATGTTTTATCGCCAGAAATAATTAGAGAAACTATATCCGATCCTACTTATGAGTTTCTGGCTAACTCCGATTTAGCCGATCAGCTCGAGATGGTTCGTAGCGAATTTTTATCGATTTCTACCGATGAATTATCGAAAATTTGGTCGGTTTTCTTCCAAACTCCCTATGCCCTTTCTGTGGTATATAAAGTTACTGTTTTACTAATAGAAGGAGAACAACCTGCTCAAACAGCATTACCTGTCCGCACGCGAAACTTAACCGTATTGCCCTATAGATTAGAACTGCAACCTTTAATTCAACAAGTAATGGCCCTAAGTGGAAGATATCAACCAATTCTGCGAGATACTACCATTGCGATTAGGGGCCAAAAATTAGGGACAGAAGCAACCCAAGTGAGAGTTTGTGGCGAACTAATTACACCTTCATTCCTGAGAGATACAGAAATACGCTTCCCTCTAACTTCGGTATCTCCGGAGGTTTTAAGAGCAGGAGTACAAGGGATACAAATTGTGCGTAGTACTTCTAGAAATGGTAGAAGTAATTTAGGAATGGAATCTAATGTTTTTCCTTTTGTGCTGCGCCCCACTATCACCGAAGTATTACTCCGAGATGTTAGCGGTTCTGATGACGATCCTCGCTCGGGAGAATTGAGGATTACATTAGATGTATTAGTTTCTGTTTCACAAAGAGTAATCCTATTGTTAAATCTCTACAGTAATGAAAATACTCAAGGCTATCTATTCAAAGCGACTGAAAGGGAACAAGACACTAACACAGTTAGTTTTAGTTTTCAAGGAATTAAAGCAGGTGATTATTTAGTTAGAGTACAAGTAGATGGAGCTGAAAGTATCCTTAACTATGATGCTGATACCTCTGCGGAGAGTATTTCTCCTCGGATAGCGATCCCATAAGAGAGGAAAAGTAACTAAAACTGCTTCTACTCAATGTTTAGAGGGCTTAATCAGCCTACTGAGTTGATAGTACTATTTTTGGAGCAATCAAACTTGGGTAAGATTCAGTTACTGCTGTGGCGATTCCTAAAAATCTTTTACTGCCATCATAAACTCGCAATAATGATGAATTTTGCTGGAGATGATAACTTATTTTTTGACCTTGACACCATTTATTAGCCTCCTCCTCAGCTAAATAAACTGGAGGAAGATGTTGCAAGGGAAAATCGGCTGAAATTAAAGCAAGTTTTTTGATTTCTGCTTGGGTTTTAATTTCTTCTAGAGTTAAACTATTGGCTAACTCCATGCCACCACTGAGGATACGGGTTAAGCTAGCTAAAGTACCTCCCACATTAAGTATTTTACCCAGATCGCGAGCGATCGCCCTAATATAGGTGCCGCTACCACAGGCGATCGCTATTTCTAATTCAGGAAACTCTCCTGGATACCAAGCTAAAATATCAATTTGGTCAATTTCTACCTGACGCTTAGGAATATCTATTTGCTCATTTTTTCTGGCTAATTGATATAACTTTTTACCTCCTTGTTTAATTGCACTATAAGCAGGGGGAATTTGTTCAATTTTACCAATGAATTGATTTAAACAAGGTTTAATTGCTTCTATACTTAAACTCGATCCCGATTGACTAGCAATTATTTCTCCTTCTAAATCATCGGTAGTAGTAGTAACACCAAAACGAATTCTTGCTTGATAGATTTTTTTGGTGGGGAGAAACTGTAATAAACGGGTAGCTTTACCTACAGCTATGGGCAAAACTCCTGTAGCTGCTGGATCGAGTGTACCACCGTGCCCTACTTTTTTGAGTTTAAGAATACGCCTTATCTGAGCAACGCAGTCATGAGAAGTAATACCGGCAGGTTTATTTAAATTAAGAAAACCAATTATGGTCATTGGTTATGTTGATGGTTGATGGTTGATGGTTGACTATGATTAGGGGCAAAAAAGAGTATCACGGGTATTACGTCCGGTAACTGGATTTGTTCCTGTAGCTACTTTACAAAGCTGTTCTTCTACATCTGGACGTAGTAGTACATCAGTAAAATCCGCACCATCGATAATTGCACCCTCAAACTTGGTATTAGTTGCAAAAGCACCTTCTAGCACTGCATCTTTGAGGTTTACTCTAGTTAACCTAGCTGAGTCTATTACCGCATTGGTTAAATCTGCTGCTTCTAGGTTAGCAGAATCAAGATTGGCACCAAAAAAACTTACTCCTTGTAGGTTAGCATGGCTAAAGTTACTACTGCGCAGGTTAGTTTTATTAAAAGTAGAACCGACTAAATTTTGACCGGAAAAATCAGCTTCCCGTAGATCTCTTTTAGTGTAATCTAAAGCTTGGGCGGGTGCTATGACAAGGCTAAATGTCAGAATGTTGATGAGGATGATAGTAATTAGCTTAACTAAAGATTGAGAATAGTGTCGATTAAGCATAGTTAAAATCGAGGTTATCTTAAAATCTGTTGATGTTTTGATCCTACCAGAGATTTTGAGCAAAAAATCTAATCATTAGTTTAACTACTAGGCGATCGCTTTTTTAGCTTCTACGAGGAATTTTTGATGAGTGAAATTGGTCAATTAGGAGAAGAGCTTGTCGGTGAATGGTTACAAACTCAAAATTATCTCATTCTGCATCGGCGCTGGCGCTGTCGTTGGGGAGAAATAGATTTAATTGCGCAGGCAAAAGATTCTCTGAGCTTAGCTTTTGTAGAGGTTAAAACTCGCCATCGTCGTAATTGGGACAATGATGGTATTTTAGCAATTACTCCTCAAAAACAAGGCAAGCTTTGGCAAACAGCAGAAGCTTTTTTAAGTAAACATCCACATTTAGCTGAGTTACCTTGCCGTTTTGATGTGGCTTTAGTAACCTATCAAACCTACAATCAAAAAGAAGACAATACTAATTCAGCACTCAAGATTAAGCTCGATCGGCCAATTTTTTGGCGAGGTTATCAATTTACACTTAAAAATTATTTTGAATCCGCTTTCTAGTAAGTATAGGAATTGATAGCGTATGGTTGAATGTCACTGAAATAAGCGTAAGATAAGCGCACTTCCTTTGCGTCTTTGCGTCTTTGCGCGAGACAAAGATTACTTAAATCAGTGCCATTCGCGTATGGTTAATATTGATTAGATATAAGTATCTTGAAAGCAAGTAGAAGGAGTTATGGCTCAATAAGCCTTCTAACTTGCTAATCTTGATATTTATTTTATCTTGATTCTAATTGTGCCCAAATAGGTGCAGTACGTTCACTTAGAGGTGGTAAGCGATCGACCCTTCTCCAACCGTATTCAGATTCTAGAATAGAAATCCAGCGGGGATGAGATATTATATATACTTCATAAGCTCCATCATCGAGCTCTTCAACTAGTACATTATAGGGAGTAGGGTAAGAAAGCCAATCAGATGTACTTCTGAGCTCGTCCGGAATCCCCGAGGTAAAGAAAGTCCCATCTGGTAAAACCACCACTATAATTTCGCCTGTTTGACGGACCACTCTGCCTAGCATATAGCCATCCCATTCGATCTGAGGTTTTCCATCATACAAGTCATGTCCAAAGATCTGACTAATTAAATGGTTTTGTTCATGGGTATTGACTTGTTCAAAGGACTCAGATTTTCTTTCTAGAGGCGCACCAGCTTGAACAGGACTAGCTAAAAAGGAAGACAGTAAAAATGTCAACCCTAAGCCAGCTATTAGGTTGATTTTTTTAAGAATCATGGTCTTAGTTCACTCCACATTAATATATTTGTTTATTTGTTGAGTTAAGTATATATCGATATTCAACCTACTTTCAACATATTCATAATAGAGCAAAATCTTAAAAAATTATCATTTTAATGGAAAACATCGATAATTTTAAGTTCTGGCTTAAGTTGACACCAATGTGAAACCTCACCCTTTGCCTCAGCTCAGGGCGAATGTGTCCAAAAGCAAACAAAATTCAATTATGCGCTTCAAGTGCTTCTTGAATTAATTATCGTTATTTTATACAGAATTTTCCTCAGTTTCAGGCGTAATAATATCTTCTGTGGGCGATATATCTTTTAAGAGGATTTCCTCATTTTCTAAAGATTCCTCCTTATTTTCTGATGTAAGAGCTTGAGTTTCTGTAGAAGTTTCTACTTCAGGTTCGCTCTGTTGAGTTTCTGTGGAAGTTTCTACTTCAGATTCGCTCTGTTGGATTTCTGTGGGAGTTTCTACTTCAGATTCGCTCTGTTGAATTTCTGTAGGAGTTTCTACTTCAGATTCGCTCTGTTGAGTTTCTGTAGGAGTTTCTACCTCAGATTCACTCTTTTGAGTTTCCGCAGGGGGGATAGGAGCAATTTCTGGGGTTGTTTCTACTGGTGTGGGAGTTTCCTCATAGCGATAGTTAGGATCGGCGATCGCCTTAGCCTGTACTAGGGGAATTTTATCTGTAACTAATTTGGCTAAAGTATCTTCTTGCTGGCGATCGTAATTAATTACTCTTACAGTATTATTGAAAGCATTTTTGACTGTATTGCCGTTTTCATCAATAAATTCTAACTGTACCCAATTTTCTCCCTGCTTAAATCCGCTCAAGTATATAGGCTGCCAGGTATCCATCAGAAAAGTTTCTCCGTTTACTGTCACCCGAATTCGCCAATCAGCAATTTCATCTTTGGAGTTAGATTGAGCTACTAAATGTAACGGGGCATTGGTAAGATAAAAATCGAGCATAATTGGTTCTGCTCCGTAGGTACCTTGAGGACGGCTATAAGTTAAAAGGGGTAGTTTGGGGTCTGGATTATTATCATTTGCGGCAGTAAAAATATGAAAGGTAGTTTGAGCATAAGCACCCTCATTTTTAAAGCTCTCATGCCAAGGGCGAGAAGCAAATACTCGTATTGTATGGGTACCAGGAGCTAAGTTTTCCAAGATAATCGGTTCATCCGTGCTATAAATTGCTCTATAAGGTTGATTATCGACAAAGAAGTGTAAATGAGGTCCCATTTTTAGCTCTTCGTTTTTGAAGATTGGCAAATCTTGAACTTGCAACTCAACTTTAACAGTAGTGTCTTCAAATACCTGATCGTTTTTGGGACTGAGAATGGTTACTTGAGGTTGATATTGATTAAATATTTTGCCTAATTCTTGTATTAGTAATGGGGAAGGAACTTCAGCAATTTTTTCTGCTTTAGGAATACGAGAGGATGAATCATTACCAAAAGCTTGGACACTTTCGATAGTATCTTTACAACTGACTAAACCGCAACTGATAAGTATTAAACATATCCATGAGCAGAAATTTTTGACAACAATCGATTTTAGCTGATCATATTTCATGGTTATCTTCTCCCGAGCGTCTAAACTTATTATTAATAATTATCATAGTTGGGAGTCATTCAAGTGAAATTAACAATTAAACATTCTGAATTCTCCATTCTCTATTCTACATTTTCTAAAAAATACCCCCTCGCCTTGTAGGAAAGAGGGTAAAGAGGTGAGGTTATAACTTTCAAATTGATCAATTTACAATTGCGGCACAAACTGTTCTTTTTCTGGAACTTCAGTATATTCCGCTACAATTTGCCGAAATTCTTCCCCATCAATAGTTTCTTTCTCAATTAACAGATCGACTAAGCGATCGATTACTTCTCGGTTATCCCGAATAATTTGCCTTGCCATTTGATGACCATGTTCGGCGATCGCCTTAACTTGAGCATCAATACGAGAGGCGCTTTCTTCAGAATACTCAGCACGGTTCATTAATCCGCCACCAAGGAACACTTCGCCTCCTTGTCCTTCTAGAGATAAAGGCCCTAAATCACTCATGCCAAAACGAGTTACCATTTGTCGTGCCATGCCTGTAACCTGCTGTAAGTCACCGCCAGCACCGGTAGTAACTTCATCATAACCGAAAATTTCTTCTTCTGCAGTACGACCTCCCATCGCCCCAGCAATACGTGCCAATAGCTGCGCTTTAGTGGTTAAACCTTGCTCTTCATTGGGCGTAAACCAAGTTAAACCTTGTGCTTGTCCACGAGGAATGAGGGTTACTTTTTGGACTTGGTCATGATCTTTGAGTAAAGTACCAACAATGGCGTGACCTACTTCGTGATAAGCAATTAAGCGCTTGCTCTTGCTATCAACCAGAGGAGTGCCCTCCATACCAGCAATCACCCGATCTACTGCATCATCAATTTCAAGCATAGTAATGTCTGGCTTACGACGCCGGGCAGTAAGAATAGCTGCTTCGTTGAGTAAGTTGGCTAAATCTGCACCACTAAAACCAGGAGTACGACGAGCGATGGTTTCAATGGATATTTCCGTAGCTAATTTTTTGTTGCGGGCATGAACCTCTAAAATACCGATACGCCCTTTAAAATCTGGAGGATCGACCATTACTTGACGGTCAAAGCGCCCAGGACGCATTAAAGCCGAGTCTAACACATCGGCTCGGTTAGTGGCTGCAATCACGATAATTCCTGTATTGCCCTCAAAACCATCCATTTCCGTTAATAATTGATTCAGAGTTTGCTCTCTCTCATCGTTACCGCCTCCAATTCCGGCACCCCGCTGACGGCCAACGGCATCAATTTCATCGATAAAAATTAAACAGGGGGCATTCTCTTTGGCTTTTTTGAACAAATCGCGTACCCGAGAAGCACCAACCCCAACAAACATCTCGACAAATTCTGAGCCCGAAATGCTAAAGAAGGGAACTCCAGCTTCTCCGGCGATCGCCTTGGCTAAAAGAGTTTTACCAGTTCCTGGAGGTCCTACCAACAGTACCCCCTTGGGAATACGAGCACCTACTGCAGTAAATTTCTCTGGTTTTTTAAGAAATGTAACAACTTCTTCTAATTCTTCCTTGGCTTCATCAATACCGGCGACATCATCAAATTGAATACCGGTTTTTGCTTCCATCATAAAGCGAGCACGGGATTTTCCGAAGTTCATTGCTTGTCCGGGACCTCCGGGCATATTGCTGGAACGACGGAAGAGGAAGAATAACGCGCCAATTAACAACACTGGAAAGACTAAATTACCCAACAGTCCCCATAGGGCACCATCATTACGAGCAGGATGAGAATCAAAGGCAACATTAGCTTCTCTGAGTTTAGTAATTAACTCTGGAGAGTTAACTGGTAAATCTACTCTTAATTTTTGAACTTGTCGGAGTTCAGGATCGATTGCTTCGACAATAGCAGTGCGTCCACCTTCGTAGAGATCGACATTACTGACTCTACCCTTATCTAAGTATTCTAAGAATCTTCCATAAGTCATGCGGGTACTTGCATTGTTGCCAGTATCTCCTATATTAGTCGTGAAAGTTCCTTGCCAGAGGAAAAAGCCAATTATAAAAATTGGTATTGTCCAGAGCAGTACAGTTCGCCAAGATAGTTTCATATTGCTAATTTATTTATCTTATTCTTATTTGATTTTTAAAATTTAACACCCGTATATGCGGTCGTTTTCTTAACTAAATGTAACATAATTCTCATTTTAACGACAAGATAATGAGTATGCCAAGAAAATTTTATCTAGACAAGGTTCTAGTGGTAAAGGGCGTAAATGAAACGGGAGTTTATAATTCCTGTAAGTACTGAAAAATAAGGCTTTTTCATTCTGCATTCTGCATTCTTAATTCTGCATTCTACCACTAGCTAGTCCATCCCCAAGACTCCAACTTAGTGTTCAGACTCTTTGAGATAGCACTGATATTTTTTGGTTGTAGATATAAGTAGCGATCGCTATAATGTAAACACCTGGGCAAAATTAATTTAACATTTAGGCAATGTGTTAACTACTGCATGTAAGGTTCTGAAGAGAGAAAAGATTGACAAAGCAGCAGCTTTACCCAACTACAGAAAGTATTATTATCCCGGTGTTTCTTTAATTGGTCATCATCAGTGTTCCGATAATCTTGAGGTTGATCTTCACCACGACGCTTTTTAGCTAAGTAGAGCTCTGTGTCCGCTTGAGAAATTAGAGCCAGACAAGAAGCTTGGCGAGAAGGAACCATCGTAGAAACTCCCACAGTTAGAGTCACATATTCACTCACTTTAGATGAGGTATGGAGAATCTTTAACTGTAGTATTGCCTTGCGTATAGCTTCAACTACTTGCCAAGCACCTTTTTGATCGGTTTCAGGTAGAATCACTGCAAATTCTTCTCCTCCATAACGAGCAACTAAATCTGCCGGACGCTTGAGTGTATGCCTGATAGCTTGAGCTATTTCTTGTAAACAACTGTCCCCCGCTTGATGGCCATAGGTATCGTTGTAGAGCTTGAAATAATCTATATCACACATAATCAAAGACAAGGGTTTTTGGGAGCGGATACCTCGTTGCCATTCTTGAGTAAGACATTCGTCAAATCGGCGACGGTTAGCTATCCTAGTCAGGTAATCTGTACTAACTAGACGACGCAGCTCTCTGTTCTCCTCTTGGAGGAAAAATATCTGAGTGTATATACTTATTAAGGGAAAAATTTGAGCTTTACACATAAGCTATTCCTTAGTTACAAAAACTTGATCTTTAAGAGCTATCCAACCACCCAGTAACCATTTTGACGCCAATACTGCTCTTGTAAAGCATTGTCTAAGTCTTGATTAGAAATCAGTTTTTCCTCAATTAGAAGTTCACCTAATTTTTTCTTGAGTTGTGGTTGTCTAGCTAACACTTGATTGAGCTGATAGAGAGAAATCAACTTTTTCCGCATCAGAATTTCGCCTAACTTCATCTCCTGAAAATGTCTTGACCGAGAATTACTATTCAAATACTGCTCTTGTAAAGCCTTCATTAAGTCTTGAAAAGAAATTAATTCTTCTTCGACTAGTAGCTCACCTATTTTCTTATTCAGTTGCTGCTGTCTTATTATAACTTGATTAAGCTGATACGAAGAAATCAACTTTTTTCGCCTTAGAATCTCACCTAACTTCATCTGCTTGCATTGTTTTGAGTGTAAATTGTCCATCAACTAAATCTCCTCAGAGACAATAGCATTTTGTGTCAGCTCATTAAATTAATGATTTTTCCAGAATTAATTATTTTAATTAATTATTATCTTATCTCTTCTTGGTCTTAATTCAACTCATAAATCTCATATAAATTCTCATTAAATCTCATCTAAAATCTCATATATAGTTTTTTTCCAGGTGTAAATTATCCGTTGATGAGATGGGAAGATTTAGTTCGCGTTGCTGTCTCGCGAACAATTGACCACTACGACTCTTGAACCTACATTCGGCAGGTAGGAGAAGAAAAAAAATAATTAAACGAATCTAGTACATTTTGGACAGTTAAAAAGCGATCACCTTCAT
>JAAUYA010125200.1_pt1 | contig 21242 bp, 14 predicted proteins | sample 7278161 | NCBI WGS metagenome assembly JAAUYA01 (sample SAMN14350120, study PRJNA611818) | marine sediment metagenome | isolation source: surface marine sediment (3m) | place: French Polynesia: Moorea | collected 2018-08
CGACTTGGAAGGTTAGGCGATCGCTGCCACGGAGAAGCAAGTATTTGAGCCGATGTTAGGACCTCCGCAGCGATCGCCGAAAGCCAGTTACAGTGGTTTCTTCACAATTAATCTTCCAAGTCGTGTCTCTACTTTACCTCAAAAAACACATTGTATTTTCAAAACCCTTGCAGTATTGGGAGTCATCCCTAAATTGTAGTTGGTGTTCTCTAGTTTTTGGTCATAACCTGTTGAGGACTGCTATAGTAACAGAGTGGCCCGAATTTGATAATTAGTTCTTATGACTACTACTGTTGCCCGTTGGAAAATCAAGGATTACCATACCATAATTAATACAGGATTATTAGTTGAGCGTCGGGTAGAATTATTAAATGGTTTAATTGTAGAAATGTCTCCAGAAAGCCCTGTTCATGCTGAGCTCAATCGGATAATAGCGGATAAATTTCGTCTTGCTTTAGGAGCTCAGGCGATCGCCAGTGAAGGAAAACCAGTTACCATTAGTGATGATAGCGAGCCTGAACCAGATATTGCTCTTCTCAAACCTCTCTCCTATCGACTCTCTCATCCCACAGCCAATGATATTTCCGTCTTTTACAATTAATGTATCTGATTTCTTATCGTAATTTTCATTTGAGTTAGCGTAGGTTTATATCAAGATTTAACTTCAAGGAATATTACTTTTTCCCTGTCTAGAGGACAATTCAAAATCTGATTTCAAAATTCAGTCAAGGTAATTATTTCAGCCAAGCACGTCCTCAGCACGTTCCCTAAAAAGCGATCGCAGTTTGAAGGTATCAACATCAGTGTTTATACATAAAAAATCAGTATTTATACATGAAAAAAAATTAGTAAAATCTATCTAAGATAAGTAATTTATCGGTAGAAATTATTCTGAAATAATAATATTTTTAGCTGTAACAAACCTTGAAATGTTGTCTAAAGAGCAACTGATAAAAAATGAATATTTTTCTACAGAAGTTGATGACAATTATCGTTGCTGGAGTTACTCTCAGCTATTCTATAAAGGTTGGAGTAGCTCAAGCAGTTACCTTGACAATTGATTTTAGCTCAACTGGAGGAACAATACTGGATAATAATGGTCTTGGTACAGGTTTCACGGAGAGATTACCTGGAACGGGGGCAGCTATTCCAACTAACGATCCAAATTTAAACCTTGATACAGCTAATGGAATTCTTGAGTTAACCACAAATACTTCTGACATAAACGGTCAACAAGGCATGCCTACGATGGAAGCTATCGGTATTCCTTTATCTGAACTAGGTTTTACTGGTAGTGAGGACTTCTCAATTAGCGGTATTTTTAGCGATATCCCGGCTAGTACAGTAAACTTTGACCAATTTGGTCTTTATGTAGGGACATCTAGTAACCAGAATATACGTAATGGCTTTCTCAACACAGGTTCTAGAGGAATCTTCGTAGTTAATAATAATGGAGGCAGTGATTTTGGTATCGATTTTCAACCAGGACTCTCAAATGGCACACTCCTAACCACAAATATTAGTCGTACTGGTGGTGTTTGGAGTGTTGGAGTAAATGGTACAAGCCTCACTGTCGCTCAACCTAGTTTTCTCAACGGTCAGACAGAGCTATTCGTTGGAGTCTATGGATCGAATACAGCCTCCGGGAATGAATTCACTATCAATGTTGATCGTTTTGAAGCAACAGTCAATTTAGCCGATGTCCCAGAACCACTCACTATCCTAGGTACATCAACAGCACTAGGTTTTGGAGCATTATTCAAGCGAGAATTCTCCAAAAACAAGAATTCAAAACAAGACTCCTAAATCAAAATGCAACCAATCAAGGGTTTTGTGACTTCCACAAAAAAATGACCCCAACAATACCTTCGCCAAATCATGAGAGGAAAATATACCATTAGTCAAGAGGCTCTGAGCACATAACTTGTCTTTTTCTCGACATGAAGGTCGCAGATGTTAGAATTAGGTAGGGTCACAATACTGTTCGGTTAGTGGCTCAATTTATTTTTTCCGCCCTGGCGCATCCTTTCAGGTATATGTTTTTAAGATTTGGGCGAAGGTGAGACTGGGAAGAGGGGCTAGAGGGAGAAGAAGGGGAAGATTTGTCAACAAATGAATAGGCTTTTCACTCCCCTGGTAGTCATGAAATAAAGTTATTTATATATTCAACATAATTTACAGATAAGCATGTCTGTCGAAGTATAAATTGAATCATGCCCACACAAATCTGGAAAAGGATCTATTCTATAATCAACATAATCTAATCTTAACGAGATGTCACTTGCTAAATTAGCGATCGCTGTTTTATTTTTGTTGTTAATTTCAACAGCTATATCGCACCAACATAAGTTATTGATAAAGAAAGATAAAATAACTCCAATATTTACTCAAACAGAACTCAAAAAAATAGCAGAATTAGTTACAGTTAGAATTTTTGCTCAGCAACAAGATTATAGCAGAGGAGGTTCTGGAGTTTTAATCGGAGAGGATCATGGTCTTTATTTAGTTGTAACCAATAATCATGTAGTTAGTGACGAAGAAATAAATTATCAGATACAAACTCATACAGGAAAAGTCTATCCTGCTCAGGTTGTCTGGCAGAATAAGCAAAATTTAATCGAGGATGATTTAGCTTTATTAACTTTCACCAGTAAAGAAAAATATCAAAAAGTAACAATTAAAAACTCTTCTTTATTATCAGAAAATCAAATAGTTTTTGCTAGCGGTTTTCCCTTTGAAGAAAATTTGAAACAATCTAGGAAGATAAATTTTACGATGGGAAGTATTATGATAATTTTATCTGAACCTTTAATCGGAGGCTATCAGTTGGGCTATACTAACTTATTATATAATGGGATGAGTGGTGGCTCAATTGTTAACCAACAAGGAGAACTAATCGGGATTAATGGCTTAGGTAAATATCCTGTTTTAGGTAATCCTTATGTATATCAAAATGGAACTAATATATCCGAACAACAAATAGAAATTATGAGCCAATTAAGTTGGGGAATTCCAAGTCAATATATTACTAATCTAATTAATAGATTACAGCAAAATCAAGTGATCGATACTCAGATTAGTGAAGTTAACTAGTAATGATGAGAGCAAGGAAGCCATCTTTGCACTTAGATTAGGGAGCAGGGGAGAAAATTGACTATATAGCAATTTTCACTCCTGGTGAGGTACACCCAATCAACAATCAACAATCAACAATCAACAATTAACGAACGTGCTTGAGACTTTCGAATTTCTTGGTGAACAATTCGGTAAACAGACTTAAAACAGTGCGATTTTCTCTAACCTTAATATTCACACTTACAGACATACCTGATTGTAGTTCCAATTTTTTCTGGCTACCTCGAATCTCTAAGTACTGCCGATCTAATTCAACCTTAATCGGGAAGCGATAATATTTATGGATTTCATCAGGTGGCAGGGCATCTGAACCCACAAAATAGACTTTTCCTTTAATATCTCCAAATTTGTTATAGGGGAAAGAATCAATACGGACGTCCGTAGGTTGATTGATCTCGACAAAACCGATATCCTCATTAGTCACATAAACTTCCGCGATCAGGGGATTTTCAGGCCCAGCATCAGGTACTATTTTTAATAAAGCTTCCGCTTGACCAGTTTTGGGAACAAATCCAGGTCCTGCTTGTAAATCAAACACTGTACCCGATACTGGTGCTTTTAATTCTTGATACCTTAATGTTTGTTTGGCAGAGCTAATTTGGCTATTAGTTTCGGCAATACGCTTTTCATTTTCTACGACAATTTTATTGATCTGACTATCAATTTCGGCAATGCGCTTTTTATTTTCGGCCATGCGATCGCGCACATCCTTCTCCGTAAGGGCGATGGTATTATTAAATTCTTCTCTGGCTTGGGCAATATCTAAACTTATTCTGGCTTGTTCTTCTTTTAATTGGTCAATTTCAGCTATCCTGGTTTGAACTTGTTGCTCTTGATTTTCATATTCAATCTGACCATTAGCTTTTTGCTCCACTAAGGTAGCATAACGATCTTGAACTTGTTGTTTCTGTCGTTCCAGTTGAATTTTTGCTAGGGCTCCTTCCTCTGCTAGAGGGAGAACAGTTTCTAAGATTTCTTTCTCAATGCGCAGACTTTCTTCAGCTTGAGTCATAGATATTTGATTGCGATTTTTGATTTCAGCTAAAACTTCTCGATCGTTTTGTAATTGTGATTGCGCATCAGTTACTTGGACCCGATTTTGTCTTAGTTGTTTTTCCAACTGTTCTATTTCTAATCTAGCCGCAGCAGCGCGGGAGTTTAATTCTGCTTGAGCAGCAGCAAGTCTAGCTGCCTGTGCTGGTTTAAGCTTAGATGGTGTTTTACTCCCTGTCAGTTGAATTTCAAACAGTTGATTCTCTTCAACTAGGGAAGTACGATTGAGTGCTAAAGCTTGCACTTCCAGAGGTAGTTTTAAGTCGACAATCGCTTTTTCTACTACCTTGGCATCTAAAGGAGAACTGATTAAGACGCGATAGAATTTATTTTCTTGGACTAAAGACTTGCGAATTTTTTCCAGAGATTCAAGTTGAGCTTCAGTGGCTTCAGAGTCGAAAATTAAAATTGCCTCTCCTTCTTTAACTTTTTGACCATCCTCTACTTGGACTTTTTTGACTACTCCATTAATAGGTGCCTGAATTTCTTTCACTGCTCCTTTTGGTTTCAATTGACCTTTAGCAGGTACTACCTGTTCAATTTTGGCGATCGCCGCCCAGCTAATGGCGAAAACAGCTACACCCATAATACTCCAAGCGATAGTTCGTGACCAAACGCGAGACTGGCGCAAGATGACGTTTTGCTCGAACTTAGAGGTATCTAAATTAATCGCTTGTCTTTTGGCTTCTTTTAGTTCAGGTGTACTAACGAGCACATTAACATTATCAGGTTTATCATTGGATTGATTATTAGATTGGTTTTCCTTCGTTTGTCTCATCTTGATTGATTGGTAATTGTTGATGGTTGATGGTTGATGGTTGATGGTTATTTAGCAACTGACACTTAACACCTAACTTAGAATTCTGATTTGAGTTGTTGTTGGTACAGGTAATAATATCTTCCTTTGGCAGCCATGAGTTGCTGGTGGGTACCCTGCTCAACTACCGAACCAGTGTCCATCACGACGATTACATTAGCGTTTTGGATGGTTGCTAGACGATGGGTAATGAATAGTACTGTGCGATCGCTAAAAGAAGATATTAGATTTTGACAAACCTGTGCTTCTGTATTGTAATCTAAGGCACTGGTAGCTTCGTCAAGTACTAACATACGAGGATTTTGCATTACCGAGCGAGCAATCGCAATTCTTTGCCTTTGTCCGCCAGAAAGTGATGCGCCCCTCTCACCTACCCTTGTATTATACCCAGCAGGCAGGTTCATGATAAATTCATGAGCCACAGCTACTTCTGCCGCAGCGATAATTTCTTCAGTAGTAGCATCAGGATTAGTTAGGGCGATATTTTCCATCACTGTGCCATCAAACAACAAGCTTTCTTGGGGGACTACTCCTATTTGGCGACGTAGAGAGTATAACTCCACCCGATTAATATCGTAATTATCAATCAGAATCCGACCGGATTCTGGTTCATAGAGGCGGGATACCAGTTTAGTTAAGGTACTCTTGCCGGCACCACTTTCGCCCACAATCCCCACAAAGGTTCCCGCCGGAAATTCTAAATTGACATTATTGAGTTGTAGTGGACCATGTTGTTTAAAGCGAAAGGATACATTTTCATATTTAAGATGACCCTTGATTAAAGGCATAGGAATATTATCCCGGTCTTCTTCAGCCTCTTGGGGATGATCGACAATATCAGCTAAACGCTCTAGAGAGAGGGCTGTTTCTTGGAAATTTTGCCACAGTTGGGTTAAGCGTAAGATTGGTGAAGTTACATATCCAGCAATAATGCGGAAAGCAATCAACTGTCCTAAAGTTAGTTCCCCTTGCAGTACCAAATATGCTCCTACCCAGAGAACTAATAAACCAGATAGTTTGTTGAGAAATTGACTGGTGGAGCCAGCAAAAGTAGAAGTAATAACTGTTTTGAATCCTGTATCTACATAACGAGCATAACGTTCTTGCCATTCCCAGCGAGAGCGCAATTCAATATTTTGGGCTTTAACTGTTTGAATACCCGACATTACTTCCACTAAGTGGGATTGAGTTTGAGCGTTTCGTTCTGCTTTCGCCCTCAGTTGTCTGCGGATCAGGGGTGAAAATACTAGAGTTAGCCCGACAAATACAGGAATAATCCCCAAAGCGACGACAGATAGGAGGGGACTATAAATAAACATCACGATGATATAGATCACGGAAAACACCGCATCTAAGACTACTGTTAGAGCTGTACCAGTGAGAAACTTACGAATATTTTCCAACTCATTGATTCTCGTCGAAATTTCCCCTACCGGCCGTTTTTCAAAGTAACGCAATGGTAGTCGTAGGAGGTGGTCAATAATTTCTGACCCCAAAGCCATGTCAATCCGATTGGTGGTATCGACAAAGGAGTAGGTACGCACAGTACTCAGTACAGCTTCAAAAATCGCGATCACCAGGAGAAAAACTCCTAACACCTGTAGAGTATCAGGACTATTTTGGACAATCACCTTATCGATAATTACTTGGATCATTAAGGGATTTGCCAAAGCAAATAACTGCACGAAGAAAGAGGCAATAAATACCTCTGTCAACATCCACTTGTATTTAATTAGAGAAGGAACAAACCAACTAAGTCCAAACCTTTCTTGGGGAGTTTCTTTATGTTTTTTCAGCAGTAAAATTTTGCCTTCTTGTCCCCAGATTTCGAGAAAATCAGTGGGTATATACTGTTTAACTTTCCCCAAAGTAGGATCGGCTACGACTACTTTCTTATCACTGAGTTCGTAAATTACGACCATCGAATCTTCTACTTTGGTTAAAAAGGGAGTTTGTAAGCGAGTAAAAGCACCGGCAGGTACCTTTAATAGCTGAGCATTTAACCCCATCAACTCCGTAATTGCTCCACAAACATCTAGAGATAAACTACCGTTGCGTTTAAATTGGTCGTTGATAATTCGTTGAATTACCTCTGCCCGAAAAGGCATGCCAAAATGCTTAGTCAGCATTTTCATACAAGCCACTGCTATCTCCGGTTCAGTTTTCCCGGCAAAGAAGGGGTATGTTTCCTCAGTAGTGGGTTCTTCTGGTTCTAGGGTGGAAGGTTGTTGTCTTAGTTTCTGAGCATCTTCATAAGGAATCTCTAGATTATCATTATCCAATAATGTCGGCGGCATCATAGCTTTATTATCACCAGGTGTGAAGTCTAAAGTCATTTTATCCACCTCGGCGAGTCGATTTGGACTGACTAAGTAGCCTTCTTCGCTCTCATCTCTCTCAGGTACTAACAGGGAAATCAGACGGCTGCTTTTATTAACCTCCATCGGTTTTCCGCCGTCTAGCTCCACAGTACTACCTACCGGTAATTCCCCGATTTTACCGCTACTGAGAGCCCACATCTGTTCTGGTTGTAGGGGTGGTAAATCATTCACTATCCCTGGGGCTAGATAATGCACGCCGGCTTGCTCAAAAGCCTGGTGGGCTAATTCTTTGAGATTAACTTCTCCTGTTGCCCGTTGAGTTAATTGATATCCTAGTAAATCAAATACTTCGATTAAGGCTGGCTTTTGTTGAAAGGCTTGTTCAAGTTGGGGATATTTTTGTAGTAACTCGAAAAACTTTTCTCTGTCTAAAGTTAAACCTGTTACCTCTGTTGAAGCGATGATGGTTTCACAAGGGATTCCTCGAATTAAACCCACCCATCCCAATACATTGCTACTAGTCAATAATTCAATGCTAATAGGAAGTCCAGTACAGGCATCGTAGCCAATAGAACGTGCCTTGCCTTCATAAATAATTACTATATAGGGAGGAATTTTATCTTTTACCAAAATAATCTGCCCCATGTGGTAGCGTAAAGTTTGCAGATTTGCCCTTAATTCTTTTATTGCTTCAGAGGGGAGTTGATTAAAAGGTTCTATTTTTGAAATAAAATCCTCCGTTGAATCAATCGTATAAACCATAGCGAGTTACTACTTATCAATTATTATATTATTTATTTAGTTATAGATTATTCACTATCACTTTGCCAAATATCACTGATTGGATCTTGGTCGTTCACTAGTGATACCTGCTGTTGTAATTGCTCATTTAACCAATTCTTAAATAATTCATCTTGTAATCTCTTGCGCATCCCTCGATCTAGTTGTGCTGCCAGATATTTTTCGAGGCGCAGAATGACAATCCATTCGCCAATGCGAGTTGGTGGTAGTACTTTACCAGGTTGAGAAGTCATCAACATTTTAGCGATCATCGGATGGGGTACATTTAACTCCGTCGGTCCGATCAAGCCGCCTGTTTGTGCCTCAGCACCTTGAGAATATTCTTTAGCTAAGTCGCCAAAAGATTTTTCTTCCTCCTGAATCCTAAAATAAAGTTCTTGGGCTATACCTGGATCTTGAGTTCTAATTAAAGAATATACTACTCGATCTAGTTGTCTTTTTCTTTTCAGGTAATAGGTTTCGATTTGAGGACCCCAAGTGGCTTGTTTATACTTTTCTAACTTGATATCTCTGACAATACGCTTTTCTAGTTGATCTTTAGTTAAATAATTTCTTTTTAACCACGTTTGCAGTTGTTCATCGGAGCTAATTTGCTTTTGCTGAAAAAACTGTTGACGAATAGCTTGAGTTTCCTCTGGAGAACACTCAATGTTTTTAACCGCTTGATCTAAAATGACCTCTCTCGCTAAAGGAAGTAACATTTGATGTTCTGCCAATAGAGAAAAAAGATCTCGATCTGTAATTATTTGTTCACCAACTTGTAAGAATTGACTCATTACAATCAAAAATAACTAATCATTTATAATATTTAGTAGGAAAGTAAAGGTAAAAATAAAGTTACAAAATAATATACTACAGGTGCAGTAAATACATAACTATCTGTACGATCTAGTATGCCCCCATGTCCTGGTATTATTTGTCCTGAATCTTTCACTCCTGCATCTCTTTTCATCATCGATTCTGTTAAATCTCCTAATAGACTAACAATGCCGATTAAGAGCCCTAACAGCATACCACTTAAACCCCATAATGACCAATGTAAATACCAAGCGCCTCCCAATCCCACTCCTATACTAGAACCAATACCAAATACTGTTCCCTCCACTGTTTTTTTAGGACTAATTTGTGATAGGCGAGTTCGTCCAAAATTTTTCCCAATCAAATAGGCTCCTATATCTGCTGCCCAAATACAGGCCATGGCTAAAAAGGTTATTTTCAGAGCATCGGGAAAACTATCAAAATTAATCCATGATTCAGGCAAATAACCATCTAGGGGTAAATTATGAATATTGGGATTTATGGCAGTATAAGCAGAATTTTGATCTAAACTCACTCGCAACCGAATCCAGTAACTGGGTAGATATCCTCCATAGAATAAACCTAAAATAGAGGTGGATATATCGGCTATGGTAGCTAATTTTGGCTGAAATAGTAAGTAAAAACAAATTAAAGCGCCTGCTAAAGCAAACACTGCATCTGTTAATTTGGGGCTCAGCGTAGCTGTAATTAATAACAATTGAGATACTACCAGAGTGGTTTTGGCAGCCGGTTCAATACCTTTAGCTTTTACTAAGCGAAAATATTCTAGCTGTCCCAAAAAAACTATTACTCCAAAGCAAATAGTAAAATACCATCCCCCAAAGATAATCATCGCCATTGCCAAGGCGATCGCTACAATCGAACTTATTATTCTAGACCAAGGCATATCAATTTTTTGAATGTGTTCTCCTTATCTATTCTAGATTCTGAAGTGGGTAACCGTTAATACGATTCAGATAAGTTTTTGATGTAAATGATGCAAAAGTTAACAACAGGTTAAGAAAATATTGAAAATATAAAGAAAAAATTAAGATAGTAAAAGATCAAAAATATTTTATCAGACACATGATACAATTCTTGCGTAAGTAAATTTTGGGACTTAATCTTAAATTATGAAATGGGATTAAAAAAGCAAAAATTGGTTATTTGTAGCGAGAAATGCTCTTAATGATCCTACTCTAGACAGTCATCGATAATATCTAACAATTTTGAACGGGGAAATCCTCTCAAAAATGAGATAAAATCTCCTAAAAACTCTTCGAGAAAGTATGATAACAAGCTCTGATTTAGAATTCAGATGCAGATAAACTTTTAAGAAGTATTAAGTCTAATACCCATGCTACTTGCTTCGGCTTGTATTGATTCAATCAACAATCAACTATCAACTATCAACAAAAGCCAGGGTATATAAATGTGCTTCATAAGATATGACAACAGCTATAAGACTATCTCTGTTGACAAACATTAAACCGGCTGGAATAATTGTTTGTGGATTTACAGCTCATCAGTATTTCTGGACAAAATAGCTTTTTAATTAACTTGTTAACTCTTTAAGGAGAATTGATCCTAATGCGTATTAAAGAAATAACAGCAGCAGAAATGCTCGATTCCCGAGGCAACCCAACCGTAGAAGCTCAAGTAGTCCTAGAAGACGACACTCTCGGAAGAGCACTTGTTCCTTCAGGGGCATCTACCGGCGAAAAAGAGGCGGTTGAACTCCGGGATGGAGATGCCAAACGTTATGGAGGTAAAGGGGTACTCAAAGCTGTGGAAAATGCTAATACCCACCTCGCTCCTGCTCTGATTGGGATGGATGTCACCGAGCAAAGAGCGATCGACCAAACTATGATTGAAATTGATGGTACTCCCAACAAGGCAAAGATGGGAGCTAATGCCATTCTGGCGATTTCCTTGGCAGTTGCCCGCACCGCAGCTAGTTACCTGAAAATGCCTCTCTATCGCTATATCGGTGGTACTAATGCTTGTTTGTTACCTGTACCCTGCATGAATGTGATTAATGGAGGGGTACACGCTGACAATACCATTGACTTTCAGGAGTTTATGATTGCTCCCCACAATGCCCCTAGCTTTGCGGAAGCGATTCGCATGGGGGAGGAAACTTTTCATACTCTCAAATCTCTCCTCAAAAAGAAAGGTTTGAGTACAGGGATAGGCGATGAAGGCGGTTTCGCTCCTGATTTAAAATCTAATGAAGAGGCGATGGAGTTTATTGTCGAAGCTATCTCTGCTGCAGGCTATAAACCAGGGGAAGATATATCTATTTGTCTAGATCCGGCTACCTCCGAACTATGGCGGGATGGTAAATATTTGTTTTTTAAGTCCGATCAATCCACTAAAACTCCAGAAGAAATGGTAGAACTCTGGAAAAGTTGGAGTAAGCAATATCCCATCGTCTCTTTGGAAGATGGCATGGGAGAAAATGATTGGGAAGGCTGGAAAATGCTCACCAATGCCATTGGAGAGCAGGTGGAATTAGTAGGAGATGACCTATTTTGTACTAATGCCAAGATTTTAGCCGATGGGATTGAGGCGGGTATTGCTAATTCCATCTTAATTAAGGTTAATCAGATTGGTAGCCTAAGCGAAACCCTAGATACGATCGAACTAGCCAAAACCAACAACTACAAGTGTTTTGTTTCCCATCGTTCTGGGGAGACAGAGGATACAACTATCGCCGATCTAGTGGTAGCTACAGGTGCCGGTCAAATTAAAACCGGTTCAGGATGTCGTGGAGAACGCATCGCTAAATTTAACCAATTGCTAAGAATTGAACGAGAATTAGGAAAATCAGCCCGTTTTGTCGGTAAATCAGTCTTTATGTAAACTTTTTTTCACCAGGAAAGGAAAATTTATGACTAATCAAGACCTCTGGCAACGTTATCAAGATTGGCTCTACTACCACGAAGGGCTAGGTTTGTATTTGGATATTAGCCGCATGGGATTTGATTCGGCGCTATTGGAAACCCTCAAACCAAAATTTGCTAAAGCTTTCAAGGACATGGAAGCTCTTGAGAAAGGAGCGATCGCCAACCCTGATGAGAATCGCATGGTGGGTCATTATTGGCTACGCAATGCCGAGCTTGCCCCTCCTGAACTCAAAAAAGAAATTGTCGAAACTCTGGAGGCTATTGAAGATTTCGTCAAGAAGGTACACTCCGGAGCCATTAAGCCGCCGGAAGCAGACAAATTTACCGATATCCTCTCGGTGGGGATCGGAGGTTCTGCCCTAGGTCCGGAATTTGTGGCTGAGGCATTATCCCCGGATTTTCCGCCCATGGCCATCCATTTTATCGATAATACTGACCCAGCAGGGATAGATCGGCTACTGAATCGTCTCAAAGATCGCTTAAAAAGTACCTTGGTGATTATTACCACTAAATCAGGGGGAACTCCGGAAACCCGCAATGGGATGTTGGAAGTAAAACACGCCTATGAGCAGCTTGGTTTAAATTTCCCCGCCCATGCTGTAGCCATTACCATGCTCGGCAGTAAAATGGACGAATTAGAGCGCATGGAAGGTTGGTTGGCTGAATTCCCCATGTTTGATTGGGTGGGGGGACGCACCTCAGAAATGTCGGCGGTAGGGCTTTTAGCTGCTGCTTTACAAGGGATTAACATCCGCGAGTTATTAGCTGGTGCCAAGGAAATGGACGAAGCTACTAGGATAGCAGAAATCAAAAACAATCCATCCGCTTTATTGGCATTATGTTGGTATCATGCTGGTGAGGGTAAGGGCAAAAAAGATATGGTGATTTTGCCCTATAAAGATAGCCTATTGTTGTTCTCTCGCTATTTACAGCAGTTAGTGATGGAATCCTTGGGCAAAGAAAAAGACCTTGATGGTAAGATTGTCCATCAAGGAATTGCTGTTTATGGCAACAAAGGTTCTACTGACCAACACGCCTACGTACAACAATTACGAGAAGGCATTCCTAATTTCTTTGCTACTTTTATTGAGGTACTCAAAGATCGAGCAGCAGAGTCCATTGAAGTTGAATCAGAAGCAACTTCGGGAGATTTTCTTTCCGGGTTTTTACAGGGTACCAGAGAGGCACTGTATGAAAACCAGCGAGAGTCCATTACTGTTACCATTCCCGAAGTAAATAATCGCACAGTAGGAGCATTAATTGCTCTCTATGAAAGGGCTGTAGGATTTTATGGTTCTTTAATTAACATTAATGCCTATCATCAACCGGGGGTAGAGGCGGGCAAAAAAGCAGCAGCATCAGTATTAAATTTACAGCGAAGCATCTTAGCTGTGCTGAAAGAAACATCTGAACCCTTGGCACTAAAAGAATTGGCAGCCAAGGCAGGTAACGATGAGCAGATTGAAACAGTTTACAAGATTGTGCGGCATCTAGCAGCTAATGGTCGAGGAGTTAGTCTTAGTGGCAATCTCGCGAAGCCCAGCAGCCTTCTCGTTTCCTTTCATTAAAGATAGTTGATAGATGATGAACAATCAACAATCAACAATCAACGTTTCAACAATCAACAATGAGGACTTTATGCAAACACTTCCTAATCAAAAAAATATTCAAGTAGAAGATGACAGAACTGGTCTAGATATTCAGACTCTGCGCCGTGCTATGGCGGATAACCTCTTCTATATTCAGGGTAAATTTCCAGAAATCGCCACGCAAAACGACTTTTACATGGCTTTAGCCTATACAGTACGCGATCGCCTGCTGCAACGCTGGTTAAATACCGTACACACCTACCTTAAGAGCAAAGTGAAGAAAGTTTGTTACCTTTCCGCCGAATTTCTGGTCGGCCCCCACTTGGGCAATAATATAATTAATCTGGATATCTTTGAACAGGTTCGCCAGGCAGTAGAAGAATCAGGACTCAACCTGCAAGAATTAATCGATACTGAAGAAGAACCAGGCTTGGGAAATGGCGGTTTGGGACGATTAGCTGCCTGCTATCTCGACTCCCTTTCTAGCTTGGAAATTCCGGCCATTGGTTACGGGATTCGCTACGAATATGGCATTTTTGACCAAGAAATTCGCGATGGCTGGCAAGTGGAAATCACCGATAAATGGCTGCAATACGGCAACCCTTGGGAAATAGCCCGCCCTGAATCCGCCGTGATGGTTAACTTTGGCGGACACACCGAAGGCTACACTGACGACCAGGGCAACTATCGGGTGCGATGGGTTCCCGAGTATGTGGTCAAGGGAATCCCCTACGATACCCCGATTTTAGGCTATAAGGTCAACACGGCTAACACCATGCGGCTGTGGCGTTCCGAAGCTTGCGAATCCTTCGACTTCCAACGCTTCAATGTGGGAGACTACTACGGAGCAGTTGATAATAAAGTTCTCTCGGAAAACCTGAGTAAGGTGCTCTATCCCAATGACGAACCGATTCAGGGGAAGGAGTTGCGTCTAGAACAGCAATATTTCTTCGTCTCCTGCTCACTCCAGGATATGATTCGGATGCATCTGGTGCAAAACCCTAACTTAGATAACTTCCACGAACAATGGGCAGCGCAACTCAACGATACTCACCCCGCCGTCGGCGTAGCGGAGTTGATGCGCCTACTAGTAGACGTGCATCATTATGACTGGGATAAGGCTTGGGGGATCACCGAGAAAACTTTCGCTTACACCAATCATACTCTCTTACCAGAAGCCTTGGAGAAGTGGCCCCTGAGTATCTTCGGTCATTTGCTTCCCCGTATCCTCGAAATTATCTACGAAATTAATCAACGCTTTCTCAATCGCGTGCGCATTAAATTTCCGGGGGATGAAGGAAAAATCAACTCTCTGTCTCTGATTGATGAGAGTGGTGACAAATACGTGCGTATGGCCAATTTAGCTTGTGTGGGTTCCCAAGCCATCAATGGAGTAGCTGCCTTACACTCAGAATTAGTTAAAGAAACGATCCTCAGGGATTTTTATCAACTATCTCCAGAGAAATTTACTAATGTTACTAATGGCGTGACTCCCCGTCGTTGGATAGTATTGAGTAATCCTCGACTGACTAAACTAATTAGTTCCAAAATTGGGGACAATTGGATTAAACATCTCGATGAATTGCGCCAATTAGAAGCTTACGCCGACGATGCTCAATTCCGGGCAGCTTGGCGAGAAGTAAAACAGGCAATTAAGCAAGATTTGGCCAACTACATTGCCAAGAAAGTAGGGATTAAGGTTCAGCCTAGCTCCCTGTTTGATATCCAAGTCAAGCGCATTCACGAATATAAGCGTCAACATTTGAATGCCTTACACATCATCACCCTCTATAACCGCCTGAAACAAAATCCTAACTTGGATATTCCTCCCCGTACTTTTATTTTCGGAGGCAAAGCTGCTCCCGGTTACTTCATGGCGAAGCGCATGATTAAGTTAATTACTGCCATCGGTGATGTGGTGAACAACGATCCCGATATCGGCGATCGCCTGAAGGTTGTCTTCCTCCCCGATTACAATGTTACCTTTGGGCAACGGGTTTACCCAGCTGCCGATCTCTCCGAACAAATTTCCACCGCCGGTAAAGAAGCTTCCGGCACAGGATGTATGAAATTCTCTCTCAATGGAGCTTTAACTATCGGTACCCTGGACGGGGCAAACGTAGAAATTCGCGAAGAAGTGGGAGAGGAAAACTTCTTTCTCTTTGGCTTAACTACGCCGGAAGTGCAACAAACAAAAGCCCAAGGATACTATCCTCGCGGTTACTATGACAGCAACGAGGAACTAAAAGGAGTTCTGGACTTAATCAGTTCCGGCTTTTTCTCCCACGGGGATACGGAGTTGTTCCGCTCTGTTGTCGATAATTTACTCTATGACGATCCCTATCTCTTGTTGGCTGACTACCAATCCTATATTGAGTGTCAAGATCAGGTATCCCAAGCCTATAAAGATCAAGAAAAATGGAGCCGCATGTCCATTCTCAATGTAGCGCGGATGGGTAAATTTTCTAGCGATCGCTCTATTAGTGAATACGCGGAAAATATCTGGAAAGCCAACCCAGTCACAATAGAACTCCAAGATTACGTCCAAGCCAAAGCAGGATTACAGGTCAAGGGATTGTAGATAGTCGAGGGATTGTAGATTAAAGAATTGTAGATTGTAGATTGACCCAAGACTGAAGTTTTAATTCTTAATTCTGCATTCTGCATTCTACATTCTGCATTCAACCACTGGTAAACTATTTCTGGCTTAAGTTGACACCAATGGTATGCCCCGCCCTCCTCTAGAAGACTTACCCCAACTCTATCAGGCTGGAATACGGGGAATAGTTTCCGTGATGGATGAACCCTCTGGCATTAGAGAATATCAAGAATCGGGTTTTTCAGCATTGTGGTTGCCCATTACAGGAGGTAAAGCCCCCACCAGGAAACAAGTACAAGAATTTGTTGAATTTGCCGATCCTTTAGTAAACAATAATCAACCTGTAAATGGCAAGCAATTTCACGAGGACTGAATGTTAATCCTGAATCCGGTAACGTGGGAGCAATTTCAGTCGAGGTGATTGAAGCTTTAGAAGCTTATGGTATTAAGGTTAACTCTTTATCTTGCAGAGAGCCAATGCAAGTTCAACAGACGGATTTACAAAACGCTAGTAAAGTTGTTGCTGTTGATGAGGTTGCTCATCGTCCTTAAAAAGGTACTTATTCACTTAATTATCAAATCCTAGTAAGGAGGTTTTGGATAGCTATGTTAAAAATTGGAATTAACGGTTTTGGTCGTATTGGCAGATTAGTTACCCGCATGGCCATGAATAATCCAGAAATAGAAATTGTGGGTATCAATGATTTAGTGCCAGCCCCCAATCTTGCTTATCTCTTTAAGTACGACTCTACCCACGGCATTTACAAAGGGGCAGTGGATGCTAAAGAGGATGGCATTGACATCAAAGGTCATTTCATTCCCTGTCTATCCATGCGAGATCCCTCTCAATTGCCTTGGAGCAAGCTGGGAGCAGATTATGTGGTGGAATCTACAGGACTGTTTACTACTTTTGAAGGAGCCCAAAACCACTTAAAAGCTGGGGCAAAACGAGTGGTTATCTCCGCTCCCACTAAAGATCCCGAAAAAGTTCGCACTTTTGTCATGGGAGTAAATCACGATCAATTTGATCCTGCTAAAGATACAGTGGTTTCTAATGCTAGCTGTACCACCAATTGCCTTGCACCTGTGGCCAAAGTCTTAGACGATGTCTTTGGCATTACCGAAGGATTAATGACCACTGTTCACTCGATGACTGCTACCCAACCCACAGTGGATGGACCGAGTAAAAAAGACTTACGAGGGGGAAGGAGTGGACCTCAAAATATTATTCCTGCTTCGACGGGTGCTGCTAAGGCAGTAGCACTAGTGTTACCCCACCTGAAGGGAAAACTAACCGGCATGGCTTTCCGCGTAGGAACACCAGATGTCTCAGTGGTGGATTTGACTTTCAAAACTGAGAAAGCTACTAGCTACCAAGAAATCTGCGCTGCCATGAAGAAAGCTTCTGAAAGCAACTTATATGGGATCTTAGGTTATACAGAAGAACCGGTCGTTTCCATGGATTTTCGCTCCGATCCTCACTCGAGTATCTTTGATGCGGGAGCAGGCATTGAATTGAACTCCAATTTCTTTAAGGTAGTTTCCTGGTACGACAACGAGTGGGGCTACTCCTGCCGCGTCTTGGATCTGATGTTATATATGGCCAAACAAGAGGGAATTTTATGAAAGCACTGATACATCGTACTAAAATTGTCGCTACTATCGGACCTGCTAGCAGTTCTCCTGAGGTACTTCGTCAAATGTTGCTCTCAGGCTTAAGTGTGGCTAGACTAAATTTTTCCCACGGCAGCTATGAGGATCATAGTCGGATGGTAAAGCTGTTACGCTCCTTGTCAGAGGAGTTAGACCTTCCCCTGACCATCCTGCAAGACTTACAAGGACCTAAAATCCGCGTAGGTGAGTTGCCTAAGGAAGGAATAACTCTCAAAGAAGGCGCAGCTATTACTTTAGTCCCTCTTGCCGAGTGGCAGGAGCAGGAAAATACCGTCGGGATTGACTATCCCTATGTTGCCGAAGAAGCCGAGCCGGGAACCCAAGTGCTACTCGATGATGGCTTGTTGGAGTTAAAAGTGGAGCAAGTTAAAGGAAATGAAGTGCTCTGCCAAGTGGTGAAAGGAGGTATTCTCAAAAGCCACAAGGGAGTTAACTTCCCTTCCCTTAACCTCAGACTTCCTTCGATGACCCAGAAGGATAAAAAGGATTTGGAATTTGGTATTTCCCAAGACGTTGATATCGTCTCGTTGAGTTTTGTGCGTAAACCAGAGGATATTCAAGCACTTAAAGCTTTTTTGGCCGAAAGAGATGCCAATATTCCAGTTTTAGCCAAAATTGAAAAACCCCAAGCGGTTGAGCATTTAGAGGCGATCGTCGATGAATGTGATGCCATTATGGTGGCACGGGGAGATTTAGGTGTAGAAATGCGCCCAGAAAAAGTTCCCTTAATCCAAAAGCGTATTATTCGCATGTGTAACCAAAGGGGAATTCCGGTGATTACCGCCACTCAGATGCTCGACAGCATGATTCGTAATCCCCGTCCTACTCGGGCAGAAGCTAGTGATGTGGCCAATGCCATTATCGATGGCACTGATGCGGTTATGCTTTCGGGAGAGTCTGCGGTAGGAGACTATCCCTTAGAGTCAGTGCAAATGTTAGCTCGTATTGCTACCGATATCGAACCGGAAATTACTTTTACCAATTATCCTCCCCGCCATCGGGATAAAGCCCACGCTCTAGCTGAGTCCATCAATGTAATCGAGAAAATTATTGAACTCCAGTGTATCGTCGCTTTTACAGAGACAGGCTATTCGGCCAAGTTGGCAGCAGCCGAACGTCCTAGCGCTCCTGTGGTGGCCCTGACTCCTCACTTGGAAGTCTACCACCAACTCAATTTAGTCTGGGGGGTACGCCCGATTTTATTTACCTACGAGCATCCCACCTTAGAGGAGTTGATTGCCCTGATGGAAGCCATGTTAAAACAGCGAAATCTGGCAGCTACCGGCGATCGCGTTTTAGTTCTCGGCGGTTTTCCTTTGAGGCAGTCAAAGACAACTAGCTTTATTGACATTCATACGATTGGAGATAAGTAATTCTCCAACTAGTAAATCCATAAAGCTCATGGCTAACTATTTAACCAATTAATCTGAAAGAGGAATTGAAAATTATGGTTCAAGCACCAGAAAAATCTGCAACTCAAGCACCTTTATCCCCGGAAGAATTAAACAAAATTCATGCCTACTGGCGTGCCTGTAACTACCTCGCCGTCGGGATGATTTATTTAAAAGATAACCCTTTACTGAAAGAACCCCTAAAAGCAGAACATATCAAACATCGTTTGCTCGGACACTGGGGTTCAAGTCCAGGATTGAGCTTTGTCTATATCCATCTCAATCGCTTAATCAAAAAATATGACCTGAATATGGTCTATTTAGCAGGTCCCGGACACGGGGCTCCTGGAGTACTGGCACCGGTATATTTAGAAGGCACCTACTCCGAAATTTATCCCGACAAGAGTGAAGACGAAGAAGGGATGCAAAAATTCTTCAAACAATTCTCCTTCCCCGGACAAATTGGCAGCCACGTCACCCCCGAAACTCCCGGCTCCATTCATGAAGGTGGGGAGTTAGGCTATAGCATCTCTCACGCTTATGGAGCAGTGTTAGATAACCCCGACCTGATCTCCGTAGTCATGGTCGGGGATGGCGAGTCAGAAACTGGACCACTAGCTACCTCCTGGCACTCCAACAAATTCATCAACCCCATTCGTGACGGTGCAGTCTTGCCTATCCTCCACCTCAACGGCTACAAAATCGCCAACCCCACCATCCTCTCCCGCATCCCCCACGAAGAATTAGCCAACCTGTTCAAAGGCTACGGTTACGAGCCTTACTTCGTTGAGGGGGAAGAACCCATGGAAATGCACCAGAAAATGGCTGCTACCCTGGAAGAGTGCATCAACAAAATTCGTACCATTCAGCAAGAAGCCCGCAGTAGCGGGGTAGCCCAACGTCCCCAGTGGCCGATGATCGTCTTGCGCTCTCCCAAAGGTTGGACGGGGCCGAAAACCGTTGACGGTCATAAGGTTGAAGGCTTCTGGCGCGCCCACCAAGTACCCATGGGAGCCATGCACGAAAACCTCGAGCACGTCAGAATGCTAGAGGAGTGGATGAAGGGTTACAAACCCGAGGAATTATTTGACCAACACGGTCGCTTAATCCCAGAACTCAAAGAACTAGCACCTACTGGGCACCGTCGCATGAGTGCCAACCCAGTAGCTAATGGGGGTTTACTACGCAAAGACCTCAAGTTACCCGACTTCCGTGACCCTGCATACGCGGTAGAAGTAGCAGAACCAGGGAAAATCGAAGTAGAAACTACCAAAGTGATGGGTTATTTTCTGCGGGATGTCATGAGAGAGAATATGAATACTTTCCGGGTATTTGGACCGGACGAAACCGCCTCTAACCGTCTCAATCCCATTTACGAAGTTTCTAAAAAAGTGTGGATGGCAGACTACTTACCCGAAGATGAAGACGGAGGCGAACTATCTCCCGATGGGCGAGTGATGGAGATGCTCAGTGAGCATACCTTAGAAGGATGGTTAGAAACCTACTTATTAACCGGCCGTCATGGTTTTTTCCACACCTATGAAGCCTTTGCCCACGTGATTGACTCCATGTTCAACCAACATGCGAAATGGTTAGATATTTGTAAAAATGAAGTGCCTTGGCGGGCACCAGTTTCCTCCCTGAATATCCTCTTGTCTTCTACTGTGTGGCGGCAAGATCATAACGGCTTCAGCCACCAAGATCCCGGCTTTGTAGATTTAGTGACCAACAAGAGTCCTGAGGTAGTACGAGTATATTTTCCCCCCGATGCTAACTGTCTGTTGAGCGTCACCGATCACTGCTTGCGCAGTAAAGACTACGTCAACGTGATTGTAGCTGATAAGCAAAAACACCTCCAATACCTCAACATGGAAGAGGCAGTCAAGCACTGTACCAAAGGAATTGGCATCTGGGAATGGGCCAGTAACGACGACCAAGGAACTTTACCTGATGAGCCAGATGTAATTATGGCTTGTTGTGGAGACGTGCCCACCATGGAATCTTTAGCCGCTACAGAAATACTCCGGGAAGAATGTCCCGATTTATTGATTCGTTTTATCAATGTAGTGGACTTATTTAAGTTAACAACCGATGACGAACATCCTCATGGTTTATCGAAAAGGGATTTTGTGACTCTGTTTACCGAAGATAAGCC
>JAAUYA010039553.1_pt1 | contig 21072 bp, 12 predicted proteins | sample 7278161 | NCBI WGS metagenome assembly JAAUYA01 (sample SAMN14350120, study PRJNA611818) | marine sediment metagenome | isolation source: surface marine sediment (3m) | place: French Polynesia: Moorea | collected 2018-08
AATAGCAGTATCGTCGTTTAATAGTTCTAGATCGCCAAAACCAACATTTTCCCTCACTGTCAGGGGGAAGTGCGCAAAATCTTGGGAAAAAAAGGCAATTTTGGCTCGGAGTAATTTGATATCCATCTCGCGCAAATTTTGCCCTTGCCAGATAATTTTGCCAGTATTGGGATCGTAAAGACGGCAAAGTAGTTTGGTTAGGGTACTCTTACCTGCTCCATTTTCACCTACGATAGCAACCATTTCATTGGGATTAATAGTCAAGTTAATGTTAGCTAAAATTTGGCGATCGCTGCCTGGATAAGAGAAGGACACACCCTGCATTTTGATGCCCGAATTATTGTTGTTTCTCAAAAATTTAACTTGCTTATTTTTTAAATTTGGTTGGAGAGCTAATACCTGGAAAATAGGACGAATTCCTAAAATAACTTCATAAAAATTTGAGCCATTATTAATGAGCAGAAATAAACTGCGGCGCAGTTGTAAAATTAACCCGCCATAGAGGGCTAAATCGCCTAGAGTATAAGTTGTTTTTAAAACACCTAGGACAACATAAATGTAAGGCAAGGCAACTCCCAAACCACTAATAATTGACCAAATAAATACCAAGATTGCACCTTTTAGGCGCAATTTTTGCATCGATTGGAAGATTGTATAAAAAAGATTTTGCTAGCGATTAAAAAGGAAATTCTGTACTTGAAATATCCTCAAATCCTTGGCATATTCTGGTCCTATTAATACTCGTTGATATAAATTAAGATGACGATTCAAGCTAGCTTGAGTTTTTTCCACTTGCCAACTTTGCTGGCGGTATTTCATTTTTACATAGACTGAAGGTGTAGCGGAGATGGACAAAATAAATGGTATCCACCAGACAATAGACCAAGAGAGTAAGACAGCAGGAATAAAGATAAAAATGCCCTGGAGAGTAGTAACAATAATAAAGGAGAGTTCTTGTAGGCGATTTACTCCTTTTTCGGTCAATTGAACTAGATTTAATAATTCGGGATTTTCAAATAAAGCAATATCTTCAAAATTGGCAATTTTGCTGAGTAATTTTTCTTGGGCAAATCCGCGAACGCGATCGCGCAGGGAAGAAAAGACAAAATTACTAGAAAAAGAATAGCCGCAGGTCCCGCACCACTAATTAAAGTGAGTATGATCGCTTGTAGAGTGCGCATTGTCAGATAAATCTGAAAACATTGCTCAAATTCAGCTTTGGCTTAATCTCATTAATACTTGCTTGGCTTGATCTGGATAATTTTTGGCGATCGCCTCTATTAATGCTTCGATATTCTCTCTACTGACACTAGGCAAATTGGCAATCAAAACCTGACACAGAGAATTGAGATTGACTTTTTGTGGAGGTACTGTTAATCTAGCTAGTCGCTCTTCAACCCAATTTAGGTTAAAAACTGCGGCATAAATGGGATTAGTAACTTTGACTTGTCCCTCTTGTTGGCTACATACCCCACACAGGAGTAATTGGATGATGATTGAGCTATTATCTTCTTTCATACTTCCTTGTTCTAGAACTTGCTGATATAGTTTAAGTATGTCATAGCTGTTATCTTGTTTGACTAAGCGATCGCCAATAGTTTTTAGGTGCTCCGGATGATCCTGAAGTTTCCAATTAGCAATAATTTTAGATTTAACAATAGTAGAAATTTTTACTTTTAAATCACTATGATTTGTCAATACTTCATTGATAAGCTCTTTAAGAAAAGGTGAGTTAGAACTAATTTTTGGCGTAGTATAAATGTGATTTTGGTGAGATTGAAAAGAGTAGTTTTCTAATACTAATTTACATAGCTTCTGAGTCAAAAAAGGTTGTCCCCCCGTCCAGTGCAAAATTTCTTTTAGTACCGCATGAGGATTATCAAATTTATTTTCTAAAAATTTAGTTAACGGCTCGATTTCGTGAATTTGAAATCCTTTTACTTCAACTGCTTTGCCTATATTAAAAGGTGTGCGAAAGTTATCTGTAATTAAATCTGAAGGAGTAGTGACTCCAAATAGAGCCCAATTAAGACGTTGATATGCTGAGCTTGCAGCTCTTTGATTATAGCAAAAACGAATTAAAGCAAAAAAATCATCTGTAGGGAAATCGAGACTTTTGACACTATCAATTTCGTCGATAAATATGACAATTTTTCCTGGGAGGAATTTAAGCAGAACATCTTCAATAAAACGGCTGATTCTTTGAACTGGAGACAAATTTTCTAAATTTTGCCACCAAGTTTTTAAATTTACTTTACCTAATAACCGAAAACCTCGCCATAGCTCAGAAGCTAATCCTAGATACCACTGTACCGGAGTAACATTTTCTCCACCAATCATAGTTAAATCAATAGAAGCACAATGATAACCTTCTTTTTGCAGCAGATGTTTAACCCTTAAGCGCAGAGAGGATTTACCCATTTGACGAGAATTAAATACATAACAAAATTCTCCTTTGATTAAACTATGATAAAGTTCTCTATCAGCTTTTCTTTCTACATAGGTAGGGCAATTTTTACTTAAACTCCCCCCTACCTGATAGGTGTATTCTAATGGTACATTAGGGCTTATCATTATTCAGAATTAGCTAATTGATTACGAAAATAAAGTCGATAAAGCTCACAACTAGGCTTAACATAATCACCTTCTAGCTTTACCAATCCCATGCTCTCTAACTTATAGGCCAAAATTGGTTCAATTTGAACATTTTGAGCGCTACTGACTACTTTTCTGATCGCATTCATTAATTCAGGAAACTTTTGTAAATTGGCCCAATGATGGCGTAAATGATTGCTATAGATACCAGACAGAGTAGGAGCAGTTTCTGTTAGTTGGTTAAAGCTAATTTGCTTAGTTTTCAGATGATACATTGCCATACGCAATAGATAAGGATTTCCCCCGACAATACTCCTCAACCTACCTGCCAATTCTAACTCATTTTGACAATTTAATCCGTGACGCTGAGCTAAATCTTCTACTTGTGCGGGGGTAAATTCTGATAAACGGAAAGATAAACCCACATTAAAAGGAGATTGATTAATATTTAGGGGTACGTAAACCTCTGTAGAATAAACTACTACTAATCTCAATTTTTGCCAAATTTCTACATCTTTAGCTTCTTCATACCATGAACGCAATAAAGGAAGAAAATTTTGGCTAATCTGAGGATATTCAAATAATAAATTTACCTCGTCTAAGGCAACCACAAAAGGAGTATTTATTTGTTCTAATATATAGCTTTCCAAATAGATAGTACAACTTAGCTTTCTCCCCAAATCTTCATCCCAATACTGATCTAGCTTACATTCTAGTTTTAACTGTCGAGAAATATTAGCACAAAACCAGCGTAAAAATTGGTTTAAATCCCCAAAAATAGCTCGATCTGCTTGCTCAAAGTTTAAGCGCACAACTTTGTAATTATGATTAGCTGCATGAGCCAGAATGCGATTTTTTAGCGAGGTTTTACCTAAATTAGAGGGAGCTTTGAGTAAAATTAAAGCACCTGGTTTGAGAATTTCTTGGTAACATTGCTCTTCAATGGGTGGACGTTGAATATATAGTGGTGAATCTAGAGAGACTGGGCCTATTGGTATTTCTAAGTTAAGATCGTATTCTGGCTCTCTAGTTTCCCTAGCTAAAACAGCAGGTGTTGTAGAGCCTTTGGTCTGAGTTCGGGATAGGTATCGATCTTGATGAGCATATTGTCTCAGGATCGAACGAAAATTATTCTTGCTGATTTTGATTTTAAGGCGATCGCTTAAAAGTTGCCACAGCTGAGAGCCAATAACCCTAATGTAATCATGGTCGTAACCACGCTCGTGAGCTATTTGCTGATAGGTTTTCCCTCGCCAACAATCTTGGAAAACTAATTCTTGAAGATCGTTGAGTCGATCGGGCTGTATGGATTGATCTAAAATAGCTAGAGCTTCTTCTATATTCATACATATTCATATGAAATGCTTAGACTAAGTTACCATAAAAACTAGTGAATTTTGTACTCAGCCCTTAGTGCCGCTGCGCGGAAGTCAAAAGTCAAAAGTATTTTGGATTAAGGCTTTCAGCCTTTGTTAACTGGTGGGTTATTTTCGCCGCGCTGCACTTAGTATTTTCATTGAATTTCCCTAAAAGTTTATTCCACTTCAAAACTGGCTACAGTTATAGCGGTAAAAGCGAAGGCAAAAACCAGAGGAATTGGGCACATTAATAGATAACTTAAAGTAATAGCAACTACAGTGACAATACTAGTAATTGTCAGCCACAATTTTTCTTCAAAACAAAAGCCCTTTTCTGCTTTGATTCTCAGGAGAGTTTCTCTCGGAATAGGTAAAGGCATTACTCCTCCCGGAGGAAAAGCCCAATAGTCACGACGTTCTATAAATAAATCAGTCCAACCATTGTCTTGACACCATTCTTGAATCCAATCATCGCAGAAATGCTTTACCATATGCTTTTAAAATATCAAATTAATTATTTTTTTAACTTTCTTTAGAGTATCAAAATCTTTTCTGTAATTATAGTTTTGTTAATTAAATTTAATATTTTTATTACTAAGTACAAATACTTAAGAAATCTAGCTAGGATTAAGATCTTATCTAGCTATATCAGTACAAACATAATTTAAGGGTCGATCCCAAGTTTCTACTGGAAGTTGTGGTAAATAAGCAAAATCAAACACAATACCAATAGTAGGTATATCTTGCCATTGAGGTAAATTGAGCAAGCGATCGTAAAAACCACCTCCGTATCCTAGACGATATCCTTGCCGATCGCAAGCCACAGCCGGAACTAAAATTAGATCTACTCTATGAGGCTCAATTAGAGGTAAACTATGATGGGGCTCATCAATGCCATAAACCCCTTTTTCGAGCCGAGCTTGTGGTTGCCATAAATGCCAAACTAAGGTGCGCTCGACACAGCGAGGAAATCCCCATTGATAATTAGGGTTAGTAAATAATGAAGCCAGATTGGGTTCTTGTTTAAAACTGAAATATGCCAAAACAGTGAGCGCTGCTTGAAAGATCGATAAACTTTGTAGATTATCACAAAGGCGATCGCTTTTTGCTTGCCACTGCTGTGGGGATAATGCTCGTCTTTGTCGGAGGAGTTGGCGACGTAATACTTGTTTCTGTTGTTTTTTATCCATAGCTATGCAATTCAACATTCAGAATGCAGAATGCAGAATGCAGAATTCAGAATTCTGCATTCGATCACTAGTCTGTATCAATATTTTCTAAAGAAGCCTGAAAGTCAGGACTATAATGAGCTTCAGTATAATGAACAGCCGCTTGTATTTGGGCTATTTCCATTTTCCCAGCAAATCTAAGATCGGCATTTTTCAGATTTGCACTTTGTAAATTGGCATCTCTTAGATTGGCTCTAATCAGGTTAGCACCTTGTAAATCTGACTGTTTCAGTTTGGCTTCTCTTAAATTAGCGCCTCCTAGTCTTGCTTTTGCTAGATTACTGTGTTTAAAATTTGTTCCTTTGCAGTTACTTTGTCTGAGATCAGCTCTTACTAAATTAGCATGGCTAAAATCAGCGTTTTCTAAGACTGAATTACCTAAAGATGCCTCCCTTAAATCTGCGCCCTGAAGATCTGCTTCTAGCAAATTAGCTTGTTCTAAATTGGCTTGGTTGAGCTTAGCCTCTTTGAGGATAGCATTTTTCAGATTAGCACCCTCTAAATTAGCCTCTCGTAAATCTGCTTTAGTTAAATTAGCTCCTTGTAAGTTAGCATTTTTTAGATTTACTTTCTGGAGATTAGCTCTAGTTAAATTAGCATCTTCTATATCTATTGCTTGTAAATTTGCTCCTTCAAAATTTGCTTCTTTTAACTTAGCTTGGCTTAAATTAGCTTTGACTAACCTCGTTTCTTTTAAACTAGAACTAGCAAGATTAATTTTTTTTAAATTCGTATTACTCAGACATAAACCATCTAAAGATACGCCATGATCGTTAAGATTTTCTAAAGCTTTTACTCTCGCGGGAGAAGTAGGTATTCCTGATGTGGCTGCTAGATCGATAACTTGCCATGCTTCATAAATTGCTTTTTGTCTCCTTTCCCTTGTTTCCAAAAGATATAACACTGCTGCTGCGGAAATACTAAAACTTTCGATATTTTCTACCGCAATTATTGATAATAATTCTTTGCCTAAACACTTCCACAAACTATCTTGTCCTAAACAAATGGCCTGCCCTTGGATTAAATTTTCTACCCAATTCACTAGCAAAATAAATAGATAAGCAATGATTAAAGCCAAGCCAATCCTAAAACTTACTGATTGCTCGAACAACCGTCCGATAATTCTCAAGGGAATTTCCCATCTTCGATCCCAATTATTTTTTTGAGAATATTGGTCATCAGTCATAATTTTTTAGCTATATAATCATAATTGTTCGGACACAATAACATAATAATAATAATAAAAACATGAATATCACAGCAGCTATTAAAATGGCAACTAATACCCTATTTGCCAATAAAATGCGTAGTAGTTTAACCATGTTAGGAATTATTATTGGTAACGCCTCAGTGATCACCATGATTGGCATCGGACAAGCAGCACAACAGTTAGCTGCAGATGAATTTGAGTCCTTAGGTGCAAATGTTTTATTTGTCGTTCCCGGTAGCAGAAAAGCGAGACGAACTACTTTTGAAGTTCCTAAAACTCTAGTCCTAGCAGATGCTAAAGCGATCGCCACTCAAGTCCCTAGCATAACCAAACTAGCTCCTCAAATCAATTCTCGTCAATTAATTACCTATGGCAATCAAAATACAGATGCTTTAGTACTAGGAACAACTCCAGAATTTTTAAGCGTGAGAAATTTTGAGCTTAACCAAGGTCGATTTATTAATGCTTTAGATTTAAAACGCAATCAAAGAGTGGTAGTTTTAGGTTCGCAAGTAGTAGAACAATTGTTCAAAAATCGAAGTCCTCTTGGTCAAAGATTACGGATTAAAAATGTCAGTTTTAAAGTGATCGGAGTAATGGAGCCTAAGGGCTCTTTTTTAGGCTCCAATCAGGATGAAACTTTATATATTCCCTTGACAACTATGGCGAGTCAAATCGTGGGGAAAACTTCTCAATATGGTACTCAATTAAGTTTTATTTCCCTTTCCGCTAGGGATGATAAAAGTATTGCTGCAGCTAAGTTTCAGGTAGAAAACTTACTGAGGTTGCGTCATCAAATTACTGGAGAAGATGATTTTCGCGTAGAAACTCAAAAAGATATTTTAAATATTGTTGGCACAGTAACTCAAGGATTAACAGTCATGTTAGCAGCAATTGCTGCTATTTCTTTATTAGTAGGAGGTATTGGCGTAATGAATATTATGTTAGTTGCTGTCACAGAAAGAACACAAGAAATTGGTTTACGAAAGGCTGTAGGAGCTAGTCAGAAAGATATTCTACTACAATTTTTAATTGAAGCAACAATTATTTCAGCTACAGGGGGATCGTTAGGTGCCTTAATTGGTATGACTGGATTAATCATCTTAGGTTCATTTTCCCCTTTGCCCGTGACTATTTCTTCAGGAGTAGTTTTTTTGGCAGTAGGAGTTTCTGGGGGAATTGGTTTATTTTTTGGCGTTTTTCCGGCTAAAAGAGCAGCCAAATTAGATCCGATCGTAGCCTTAAGAAGTGTTTAGTAAAAATTATATTTTCTCCCAGCTCTTAATTTCATATTCATAATGAAAAATAAAGATTATTGCTAAATAAATCATGTCAAATCCTCGAGCGCCGATAGCTTTGATAAGCGAAATTCACCAACAACTCTGGCGGCGTCAGAATTACCGAAATCGGGCAATCTTAATTATCTTTTCCTTACTGCTGATCGGGCGATCGCTGCCTTACTTGGTGCCGATTCGAGCTAGCACTCTGGCGCAAGACGAACAAGCGATTGAATTTAGCGATCGCCACGGATTACCTTTGGGAACGCTCCTCACGCGAGATCAAGATCATACCGCAGTAGTTCCCCTCGAGCGCATCTCGCCCCAATTCATTCAAGCCATTCTCGCCGCCGAAGATGGACGCTTCTACCAACACGGCGCTCTAGAGCTGAGGGCGATCGCCCGCTCCCTAATCCAAGCGATCGAAGCCAAAAGGATCGTCAGTGGCGCTTCTACCATTACCATGCAACTAGCGCGGATGATCGAACCAGCCCCCCGTACCCTACCAGCCAAATGCAAAGAAATCTGGCTTTCCTGGCGCTTAGCAGCGGGAATGAGTAAAGATGAAATTCTGCAAGCCTACATCAACCGCCTGCCCATGGGCGGCAATATCTATGGGGTAGAAGCTGCCGCGCGTATCTATTTTGGGATTCCGGCGGCTGAGTTGAACCTCGCCCAAGCTAGTCTCCTGGCTGCCATCCCCAACAATCCCAACCATCTCAATCCCTATGATGGCTGGCAACGCCTCAAGAGGCGGCAGCGCTATGTCCTCGATCGCCTAGTCAAAGACGGATACATCACCCCCATACAAGCCCGGCGCGCCTATCAGGAAGAAATTACCCTGCAACCTCGCCAACAGGGAATTATCGCCGCCCCTCACTTTCTCTTCTGGGTAGCCAGCCAACTTCCCCAAGAACATCCTACCCACATCCAGACGACCCTAGATCGCCCCTTACAGCAATTTGTCGAAGCCCAGGTACGGGAAGTAGTGCGTATCCTAACCCCCTATAACGTCAGCCAAGCTGCTGCTCTAGTAATCGATAACCGCAGCGGAGAAGTCCTAGCCTATGTCGGCTCAGTAGATTACTTCTCCCCAGCCCAATTAGGGGGCAACGACGGGGTACAAGCCCTGCGCCAGCCCGGCTCAACCCTGAAACCCTTCCTCTACCAATTAGCCTTGGAAAAACGCCTCATCCGCCCCAACACGGTTTTGGCTGATATTCCCACCCATTACTCCATCCCTGGAGCTAAACTCTATAGCCCCAGCGACTATAGCGAAACTTTCTCCGGTCCCGTCCGCGTCCGCATTGCCCTAGCCAATTCCCTCAACGTTCCCGCCGTGCGAGTTTTGGAAAAAGTCGGCGTGTCAGCCTTTCTCAAACGCCTACACCAACTTGGTTTTGTCCATCTCAACCAAGAGAGCGAATATTACGGATTGGGATTAGCCTTAGGCAGTGGTGAAGTCACCCTCTGGGAACTTGCCCGCGCCTACCAGATTCTTGCTAGACAAGGGCAACCGCTTCGCGGAAGTCAAAAGTCAAAAGTCAAAAGTCAAAAGTCAATAATTACGACTCTTCTACAAGCCCCAATCCAAAATCCAAAATCCAAAATCCAAAATCCCGAGACTTGGTCCCTCATTACTGATATGCTTAGCGATCGCCACGCTCGCGCCCAAGCCTTTGGGGTTGATTCTATCCTCAATTTACCTTTTCCTGCTGCCGTTAAAACAGGTACCTCTTCCAATTTTCGCGATACTTGGACAGTCGGCTTCACCACCGATTATACCGTAGCCACGTGGGTAGGCAATTTTAACGGGGAACCCATGCGGCAGGTATCTGGAGTCATAGGGGCTGCCCCGCTCTGGCATCGGATTATGCTGCGCTTGCACGAGGGTAGTCCACCGACACCATTTCCCTCACCTCCAGGGATGGTAAAACGCCCCGTTTGCGCTCTGTCAGGCTTGAAACCTACCCCTGCTTGCCCGTCAGTGGTACAGGAATATTTCTACCCCGAAGATCTGAGAGATTATGATACTCACCCCGATACCTTCTATCAACTCGTCTCTTCTACTTCTCAAGGAGACACCTCCCCCTACCGCCTCAATTTACCCGCAGATTACAATCATTGGCTGGCAAGGCAACAGCCATCAAGTTCTATCCCTATGTCTCTGAGAATTTTATCACCTCGCGATGGGGACAATTTTCTCCTAGAGCCGAAGAATGGGGGAGGACAGCGGTTAGAATTTCAGGTAGGAAAAGTCTCCACTCAGCCTGTGGAGTGGCGTTTAAATGGAGAAACCCTAGCTGTCACCTCCTCCTCTTCTTTCTTCTGGCAACTTCGTCCGGGGCAGTGGACATTAGAAGTCAAAAGTGGTCAAATGACCGATAAAGTTAGTTTTCAGGTTCACCTAGCTGAACCCAGACTCAACCGCCGGGGATTTTCAGTTGTTGGTGAGGGCAAATGATTTAGACAAGTGTTGATTGTTGATTGCTTCACTTAACAATGCTCTGTTATATCAAGTTCAGATAATCATATCAAATCCGGATAATTGCACACACTTAATTTTTCATGGCAACATTCCTCGCGAACTTTCTGAATTCTGTTCACGGAGCGGAGCGGAGTGTACGCCCCGCTTGCGGCACGAGCGAAGCGAGCTCGAAGCGAACTTTCTGCATTCTGCATTACCTCACCCAAAAGTGTGGTTATTCAACCGGATTTGATATCACTTATAACTTTCAGTCTTTTTTCGGGCTTAATTTCGACAATTTGTTCTCTTGAGCGTCGTTGGACTAAAAAATCTGGGGTGTATCGCCGCAGTTGATGATTGAGAGTATAGAAAATTTTAAAGGGCTATAGCAAACAACGAGTTGGTTAGGACATGATGAATTGCTACAGTCAAGAGATGGCAATAGTTTTAATTCAAAATTGCTGCATTCTACATTCTGCATTCTGCTATATCTCTCGCTCGGAGTTTTTTCTGTATGTATCCAAGGGAAGTCAGCTAAACATTCGCTCAAGTAGTGATATTACAAATCTTATCCTCTTCATTACGCGAACCGACACCAGATTTCATATTAATTTTGGCGACAGAATAGCGATCGCGCCCCTGTTGTTTCGCCTCATAAAGAGCTCGATCAGCTAGGCTAATCAAGTCAGCGGATGAATTTTCTGCTATGGGGATGAGACTAGCAATCCCTAAGCTAATAGAGACAATCTCGCTCACTTGGGATTGTTTGTGGGGAATTGCCAATGTGCGAATTGCTTGTCGGATAATCTGTGCAACACTAACTGCTCCTTGGTGAGCCGTATTCGGTAGAATGATGACAAATTCTTCGCCACCATAACGAGCAACGAGATCCGCAGGGCGATTGACGGCTTCGGAGGCTGCTTGGGCAACTTGCTTCAAACAATTATCCCCTGCTTGATGACCATAGTAGTCATTATATAATTTAAAATAATCTATATCAAATAAAATTAAGGATAAAGTTTGTTTTTCTCTTTGAGCACATTGCCATTCTTTATCTAGAGTTTGATTAAAACTGCGACGATTATAAACTCCTGTTAATCCGTCCCTGGTTGCTAGACGATTTAGTTCTAATTCTATCTGTTTTCTTTCGGTAATATCTCTGAGTGTAATTGCCAAACCATCGGCTAATTTAACTGCACTAATGTGATACCATTTTTTCTCTTGTTTATACTCATAACTAAAATCTTTTTCTAAAGAGATTCCTGTTTTTACAACTCTAACAAACAGATCAAATAAATTCAAATCAAGTTGCTCAAGAATTTTTTTATAGATTAATTTTCCGCTTAAATTTTCCGGCTTTTGACTAAACAGTTCTGCTAAAATAGGATTAACCACTAAGCAACGAAAATCTTCAATTTTCCCGGTGTTGGGATTTCTGACTGATTCAAAAGCACCAATTCCATCCAGAGAACTAGTTAAAATACTAGCAATCAATGCCCTAGATTGATAGAGAATTTCTTGTTCTCGCTGTAAGAGTTTTTGTTGCTTTTTAATGGTTAATTGATTGTTGATTCTGGCTAATACTTCTTCTTCCTGAAAAGGTTTAGTAATATAGTCAATTCCTCCCACTTCAAATGCTTTGATTTTATCAAATACTTCATTTAAGGCACTAATAAAAATGATGGGAATATCTTTAGTTTTATCATCGGATTTTAAGCGCCGACAAACTTCATAGCCATCGAGTTCGGGCATTTTTATATCCAATAATATTAAATCAGGAGGTTCTATTTGTACTGCTTTGATTGCACTTTTACTATCGATAGCCTTTCTAACTTTGTAATTCTTCCCTTCTAACATTGCTGTCAAAACTTTTAAATTAGGAGGTTGGTCATCAATAATTAGGATATTTTCTGGAGTCATTATCTTTACTTACTTCGAGCGGTGATTTTAAATATGACATTTTGAAAAGAACTGCTATAAATCATGTATAGCAGTCCTAAACAGGTTGTGTAAAAAATCCTTGCCAAAAAGGCAAGAGGCAAAAGGCAAAAGGGGTGGAGATTTCAAGTTTTAATTCTATGTTTTGATTTATTATGACTCCTTTAGGACTGCTGTAGAATGATTAGAGGAAATTGATTCAATAATTTCTTGGATTTTTTTGAGTTGAAAATCATCAACTAAACTGGTTAATTTTTTAGCTAATAAAGAATTGCTCTCACGAATTTCCTCAATCAACTCTAAAATCAAGTCATCATCTAAGGCTTGACTACCATAATACAATCTGTCTAACCATTCTTGAGGCATTACCGTTAAATCCTCTGGGGTTAAATTTAGTGATTGGGTTTCAGTTTGATTTGATTCTTCTTCATATACATATTCAACCCCTAAGTGTTTGGCAATTACTTCAAAAATTACTGATTCCCGAAATGGCTTTCTGATGAAATCATCGCATCCCGCAGATAACACAATAGCTTTTTCTTCTTCTAAAACACTAGCAGTTAAAGCAACAATAGCCGTAGCATTTTCATTAATGATACCTTTAATATATTGAGTAGCTTCATAACCATCCATAACTGGCATTCTCATGTCCATAAATATCAAATGAGGTTGCCATGCTTCCCATTTTTCGATCGCTTCTTGTCCATTAGTCGCTTCTTGCAGTTCAAAACCTATTGGTTGTAAGAGTTTAATTAATAGTAAACGATTGGCGGGATGATCGTCCACAATTAAAATCTTATAAAGAGATTGTCCAGGTTGTAAAGCAATAACAGGACGAATAATTGGTTGAGTTTCGATTACCTCAGCATTAACCTTAGTAATTTTAATATTAAAACTAAAGGTTGTACCACCTCCCACTCCACTTGTTACTGTAATATCTCCTCCCATTAACTGAACAAATTTGCGACTAATAGATAATCCCAAACCTGTTCCTTCGTTACTTTTTTTTCCACTTTCTGTTTGTGCAAATGCTTCAAATAATTTCCCTAATTCTTCTGGTGCTATGCCAACTCCTGTATCTTTTACGGTGATTAATAAATAGTCATCATTAGTCAGTGATTCTAAGTCGTTGTTTAGGTTTTCTTTGATTTCTGAATTTTGATTTTTTACTTGAACAAAGACCCCCCCTTCAGAAGTAAATTTAATGGCATTATTAATTAGGTTAATTAAAACTTGACGGAGTTTTGTTTCATCAGTATTAATATATTGAGGAACATCTTTATCGTAATTTATTTGGAGTTCTAAACCCTTATTTTCTGCTTTTAGAGCTAACAAGTCTTCCAGTTCATGTAATGCTGAATAAAGCTCAAAATCCCGAGGATTTAGAGTTATTTTTCCGGCTTCGATTTTCGCCAAATCTAAAATATTATTAATTAAGGTTAATAAGTAATCGCCACTGCGACTAATAATATTAACATTTTCTTTCTCTTCTTGAGATAAAGTCAGGGAACGTCTCATAATTTGAGAAAAGCCTAAAATTGCATTTAAAGGACTTCTTAATTCGTGACTCATGTTGGCAATAAAAGAACTTTTGGCCTGATTAGCTATTTCAGCTTTCTGTTTAGCGATTTCTAGTTCTGCTGTTCGTATCTCTACTTTTTCTTCCAATTCCTGAGAAAATAGTAACACTTGGGCATAAAGTCGAGCATTACTAAGGGCGATCGCTGCTTGTCCACTGAGTAATTGTAAGAACTCAATACGCTCTTTTGTAAAGGCTCCCACAGTAATTTTATTTTCTAAATAAACGATACCAACAAGTTGACCTTGATTAAGTAGAGGGTAACAGAGAATAGAGTATTGTTTAGCCGATTGAATATAGGGATCTTGACTAAAATTTTCTGATAAACTGGCATCGTCGAGGACTACACTTTCATGGGTACGTTCCACATAATAGAGAACCGTCTCTGGCAAAATTTGAGAGATAGGTAAATCTGGAGACAAAGCAGTATTATTATTACTGCTGTGAATGGCAATTGAAAAATTTCCTAATTCTTCTGATTGGTCAAGGTTGGGTAAGAGTAAACAGCCTGTTTGCGCCCCTGCATTTTCAATGATAATTTTCATTAAATTTTGCAGTAGGTTTTCTAAGTTTATCTCACTAGAAATAGCTTGAGATGCTTTAAGTACAGTAGTTAAGTCGAGAATTTCTCCATCATTACCAGTGGTAGAGATAGTCGTACTAAGACTTTTAGATTTGCTTTGATTGCTAAGTCCTAATAAATACTGAGGATATTCTTCTTCTAACTGTTTTACCTTTGCTTTTGCTCCCCAACGAGTGTAACAATGATGGGCATTTCTCAGGTAAAATTGACCAATTTCTTCTCTACCCAGAGAGAGATAAAATTCTGCTGCACGTTCGTAAGCTAATGCTTCTTCGTGAATAAATTCATATTTTTTTGCTCCTTGAATCGCTTTTTCATAAAATTCTTCTGCTTGCCAATGTTTTCCTAATACTCTCGCTTTTTCTGCTTCTACTAAATCATATTTGTTTTGAAAATTTGCGGAACAATTATCTGCCCATATTTTCATGTCTTGCTGATTTTTTTCTACTTTTTCTAATATTTTTTGTCGCTCTTGAACGCAATTATTATAATTATTATAATGATATAAAAAGGAAAGAGAAGAATAAAAATTTTGTTGTGGTGCTGTTAAAAATGAGCCAATATTTTTAATATATTTTTCCGCCTTAATTATATTATCACAAGCCCTATATAAATCTTTAAAAAAATAGTAAACTATTGCTTTATTTAAATAATAAGTATATAAAAGCCATTGGTTGCAAGTTTTAATATATTTTTTAATATATTTTTCTTCTTCTTTATGAGATTTGCCAATTAAAAAGAAGTCTTTATAATTAGATTTTGCTGTTAAAATTTCAACTAACCTTTTAAATATTTCTATGTAATTAATTAAATATTCTTGATTGGTTTTTTTGATTAATTTGCTATATTTTGTTTTATCAAGTTCGACTTGTCTTAAATCATCCCCTCCAAAAAACTTTATTAAACAATAATCTATAGCAACATAGCCAGAATACTCATACTCTCCTCTATTTATTCCTTTTTGAAAAGTACTTAGTAATTTATCCTGTGCAACTTTTTCCTTGAGAAATATTTTCCAGTGCCAGATAAATACATAATATGTATGAATAACTATAGATTCTGATTGAGGTATATCAAATTTATTTAGCAACTTAATAGACAATTCTCCAAACTTATATCCATAGTTGATATCCTTTATTACTCCACAGAGAAGTAGTCCATAATAACTATAAGTAACAGAAGCTTGGTGATAATTTCCATATTTAATACAAAGATTAAGTAGAGTTAATACTACCTGAACCAATAATGAAAAGTTTGTAGTATGCGTAGCAGCTATAATCTGCTGTAATATTTGTATAGCTGCTAGCTTGTATTGATCGGCTATGACAGGTAGATTAGCTAAATCTTCAATTTTTTTTTCTTTCAAGAGTGATTTAATAATATATTGCTGTTGTTGTTCAATTCTCTTATCTATATCGATAGCTTTATCAGAGATATCTATTCCTAGTTCTGATAAAATATCAAGGGCAGCATCTATCGCCTTATGACTCTCCAATATAGCGAAATAATATGATATTTTTATCTTATAAGCTTTGGCTCGATCAAGAATATTGCTAGCTTGTTTTAGGATAGTTTCAGAAAAATCTACAATTCGATCAAACTTAGTATTTAAGTAGAGTAATTCTAAAGTTTCTACATGGATTTCCAAAGTTAATTTATACTGTTGCTCCCAACTATTTGGTGATAATAATCCTAACCCAGTTTCTAAATATCTCAGAGCAAGTTGATAAGCTATTGATGCTTTCGCTTTTTTCCCAGCTTGAAGATTTAATTTTGCTAAATTATCTCTTTCAGATTGCTCGACAATTAATTCATATCCTCCATTGAGTTGGTTAACAATATCAAAAATATTTTCTTCTAATTCATTTTCTTTCATATTCTTGAGCAGAAGACGGCCTATTTGCAGATGAACTAATTTTTTCTCTGCTTCTGGAATCAAAGCATAGGCAGCTTGCTGAACTCTGTCGTGCAAAAATTTATAGGGGATATATTGGGGAATTTTGGGAATAAAAGCAGCGGATATTTCTGAAGTATCCTTTGATATTTCTTGCTGATTCCAAAGCAGAGGAATTTTATAGTCATTACTCAGGGGTAAAATCAAACCTTCCTCTAGTGCTAGCTGAAGTTCTCTAGCTGTATTTATTTGAGATTTATTATTGATAATGGAGAGAAATTCTAAATTAAATTGGTTGCCAATACAGGCAGCTAATTGCAAAATCTTCTGGGTGTTATCATCCAGTTTGGTAATTTTGCTGATAGTTAAGTCAACTACATTATCAGTTATTCCTATTTCTTGAATTTCCTCAATATTCCAGTGCCAATGATTTTTATTATGATCAAACGATAGAAGGTTTGCTTGGTAGAGATATTGGAGTAGTTGAGTTAAGAAAAAAGGGTTCCCTTGAGTTTTATTGGAAACTAACTCTGCTAGAGATTCGGACTTTTCTATAGAGCAGTTTAAAGTATCGGCAATTAATTGGTTAATATATTGAATTCCTAATGGTTGCAGCAAGATATTATTGACTCTAGTACCTTCTTTTTTAATTTTCTCTAAGATTTCCATCAAAGGATGAGTCACATCAACTTCATTATCTCGGTAAGCTCCGATTATCAATAAATATTCGCTGTCAGAATCAGTTATTAATAGCTCAATTAACTTCAGAGAGGCTAAATCTGCCCACTGTAGATCGTCGAGGAAGATAACCAAGGGGTGTTCTTTTTTAGTGAAAACGCTAATAAATCTTTGAAAGAATAAGTTAAATCGATTTTCAGTTTCAGTTGCTCCTAATTGCTCGACTGACTGCTGTTTGCCGATAATCTTTTCCACTTCAGGAATTACATCGATGACGATCTGACCATTAGATCTCAAGGCTTCTAAAAGTTCCCGTTTCCAAGTTTGTAGTGCTGCTTCAGATTCGGTAAGTAGCTGCCGTATTAAGTTTTGAAAGGCTAGGGTGATCGCTGCATAGGGAATATCTCGCTGTAACTGGTCAAATTTTCCGTTAATAAAATAGCCTCGCTGACGTAATATCGGTTTGTGAATTTCATTAACCAAGGCAGATTTTCCAATTCCTGAATACCCAGAAACTAGCATCAGCTCAGTGCGACCTTGACTGACTCGCTCAAAAGTAGTTAATAGTTGAATGACTTCTTTTTCCCTGCCGTAAAGTTTTTCGATGATGTGAAAGCGAGCGCAAATATCCTGAGTTGCTAAAGAAAACTGAGCAATTTGCCCTAAACTCTGTAAGCGATCAAGACAGGTTTCCAAATCGGCTTTTATTCCCCAAGCACTTTGGTATCGCTCCTCTGGAGTTTTTGCCAACAATTTCATTACAATGTTGGAAACCATCACAGGAATTGAAGGAATTAACTGATGAGGGTATCGAGGTTGTTGGGCAATATGACAATGAACTAATTCTATGGAGTCAGTGGTTGGAAAAGGTAGTTTATTGGTCAGCAATTCATAGAAAGTGATGCCCAAAGAATAAAAATCGCTGCGGTAATCTATTCCTCGGTTCATTCTGCCAGTTTGCTCTGGGGCAATATAAGCTAAAGTTCCTTCTAATTGATCGAGATTGCTAACCGTCTGATTCTCGCGAAATAAACGAGTAGAAATACCGAAATCAATGATTTTGAGTTGTTCTGTTTCTGGATTATAGACAATATTAGAGGGGTTAATATCTTTATGGATAATATCGGCAGCGTGAATAGCAGCCAAACTCTCAGTGGTTTTGATAGCAATAGAGAGAAATTCTTTAAGAGTAAATTGGCGATCACACATTAACAGTTGTAAAGATTTACCGCCAAAGTCCTCTAAGAACATGACTAGACTATTTTCATATCGTTGCAAATCATAGGCTTTAATAACTCCATCCGCATTCAGAGAGCGAGTAACTTCATATTCCTGCTTATATCGAGTCAATTCTGAGGGAGTGGGATAGTTTTCTTTGAGAATCTTCAGAATAGCAAGTTGATTATCGGGCTTGAGGATAACTCGATAGACTAATGAATTAGTACTTTCATAGATTTTATGGATAATTTGGTAGTCTATTTTCATAATGTCTGGCTGCCGATCCATATGAAGATTGATAAAATTCTGGAATTCTTTTTCTACAGAGCACTAGTTCCATTGTATGATAAAAATCGCTGAAATGCTATGAGAGTAATAGTTTGAGCCATCTGTACTTGAAGTCAATGATTTTGAACCTTTTCACTAGCCCCATAAATAAACTAGGAGGATTGAAGTTCAGAAGTAAAAACGCATCAATAGTTACACAGATATTTTTCTCTATAACTATTGATGCACAGGCACTGATAGCTATTTTCAAGGAGTGACTTTTAAAATTAAGTACAAGTTAATGGAATGTAGGGATAAGGAGGTCGAAAATAGTCCACATCTATTAAGTATTCGTCTTCGTCGACTTTATAAAAAGGAAATAAATCTTTTTCTTTCGGGTCTTCTTTTGCGTCTGCCCATTTTTTTAGCTGTTCTGAATCGGCATGAGGAGGTATTGGAGGATAGGGGATAATAGCATGATAAGCGATCCAAGGTTTTTCCTTGCTAATAATAAACTCTTTGAGATAACCTTCAAACCTATTCCAATCTACCTCTAAGCTATACTGAACAGTTATTTCACCTGTACTGAAAATAGGTTGGGAAATTTGGTGGTATTTATCATCTTTTGTTTTGTAGTATGCTTGCCCTGCCAATAAGAGAGATAAAGAAATTCCTTGCCAAGATTTACTGCTAGGCAAGATAAGAAATCTTGCTTTATCAGTAGTTTGTTCGTGAGGCTTTAGAGGCTTATATATATCTTCTTCTTCTTCGATTTCATCAGGAGAATTTCCCCCACCAAAAAGGAAAATTTCTCTAGCTATGAGACCATCCAAAATATCAAAATTCATGTCATGCCATTCACCCCTAGTAAATTTAGACAACTCACTAGAGTCATTTTCTTTTGCTTGCAAATGAGCCCACCAACTTTTGGCAATCAACTGAGATAGTTTGCGACTATGTAGTAAAGTTCGCATTGGGACATAAAAATTACCTAGATTAGTTTGAAAATTACCTGGCTCATTTTGTTCATTCTTTATGGGCCGTGAGTCTATAAAACCTTTTGGAAAAGTGACTCCTGATGAAGGCAAGTACGAATATAGTTTATCCTTAGGATCGCTATCCCTTTTTGGATAATGTTCAAGTTTTGTTATGGTATTATCATCGAGTTTAAACTGATCGAAACTAGGTAGCTCAGAACCACCTGAATTGGGTGTTGCTTTTCCGTCACCTCTTTGTCTTGCTAATATCTTTGTAGTTATGTTTTTACTTTCAGAATCTTTAGCCGAATCTACAAGTAATATTTGGTAATAGGTATTGGGAGAATACGCCTGTCCTACCTTCATTGCCATGTCAGATTTCCTCCATAATTGTAATTCAAGACAAATTGTAAAAACGACAAGGATTATCCCAAAGAATCTCTGACAAAGCTTTTTTAGATAAATTTTCCTTAAGCTTTACCAGATCTTCAACATTGTTGGCCTTGTGATCCATATGGGGATAGTCCGAACCAAAGATTAAGTTGTCCGTGCCGATATATTCAATCACTTGAGCCAGATAAGGTTCTGAAGGCTCTATAGCAATAAAACATTGGCGACGAAAATACTCTGATGGCATTAATTCTACCAGATCTTTTAGTTCCCAATGTAAATTTTTGTATTCTTCATCAAGTCGCCATAACCAATAGGGAAGCCAACCGCAACCAGACTCCAGAAACCCTACCCGAAGTTGAGGATGACGCTCTAAGACTCCCCCTTCAATTAAGGCTAATAGTGCCATCATCTGTTCCATGGGGTGAGAGCAAGCGTGGAGGGCAAAACGGGTATTAAACCTATCTGCTCCTGTGGTGGGTAAACGGCTGTGGGTTCCTTCGTGAATTCCCACTGCCATATCTAATTCCTCACAAGCTGTCCAAAAGGGTTCGTAGGACGAATCGCTCAAAATTCTCCCTTTAACGGGGTTAGGGCGCAAAAAAACCGCCTTCCAGCCCCAATTTGCTAGGCGATGTAGCTCTTTGACCATCTCCTCTGGGTCATGAAGATTAATCGCGCCAACTCCTTTTAACCTATCAGGGTCATAGCTACAAAATTCTTCATATAACCAAGTATTATAAGCAAGGGTAAAGGCTCCGATCACTGCTGTGGGCAGGGTATCAATGGCAAACAGCCACAGACCATAGGTGGGATAAACAAAGGCAATATCAACTCCCATTTGCACCATAGCTTGGACATGGGATTCAGGGTTATAGCGATTCAAATAAGCATGAGGATGAGCTTGCATCATCTGCTTATTCCCTTCTTCTTGAACTTGCTGAGAGATTTTTTCGGCGATGGTTTCCCCTTTAATTTTCATCTCTAGGGAGGGGGCAAAGTCCTTAAATTTAGGATCAAGGTATTTTGCCCACATCTGGGGTGGTTCAATAACATGGGAATCTGCATCAATAATTTTGTAGCCGTTGAGCATAGAAAAGCAAAAATTAACCTAATTTAGATTATCTTAACTGCATTTTAGGGGATCTTACAAGATTAGAAAAAGTTAGGCATTTTTAGAGCTCATGGAAAGGCGATCGCACTGTTATCTTTCGGATTCATATTCAGAAATAATGCTTTGGATATCGCCTGCTGCTATGTCAGCTTGTTGAGATTTTGAGTAAATAGTTAGTAAAATAATCGCTTGGGCTGTTTTGACATAGTAACCCAAGTTGCTAGTTATAAGCTTCTCCGTTTTGATCCCCCTAAATCCCCCTTCAGATCCCCCTCCCGTCCCCCTTACGAAGGGGGAC
>JAAUYA010328045.1_pt1 | contig 20761 bp, 17 predicted proteins | sample 7278161 | NCBI WGS metagenome assembly JAAUYA01 (sample SAMN14350120, study PRJNA611818) | marine sediment metagenome | isolation source: surface marine sediment (3m) | place: French Polynesia: Moorea | collected 2018-08
ATAATATTCGTCAAGCGGAAGTTCATTGGGATGAAGCATCTGGTATAGGGAAAAGAAAAATGAAAATTAAACGTTTGTTAGATTAGTCTTATGAAACACAAGCATTAACACAATTGAAAAATCTTTTTCTAATAAAACTGAGTAGGAAGGTGGTTGGCGATCGGGCCACACTCCCATTTGCACGTGAGGTAAGAGGGCATCTAATCCCGCTTGAGGAATTTTACGGGTGATAAAAACTTTGGGTTGGGACATAATGTTTCAGAATTCTTCACATTAACAATCATTGATCTATATGGATAATTTCGGCGCTCATTGAGTGGCTCTCTCTTAACTCACCTTGAAAGGGCTGATTATAACCCTATTCAGATCGTGTTATTTCGTGGGGATTGTCGTAGATTTCCCTTCAATACGTCCCAACTCTTCTCGCAAAACTCGTCGAAACGTTTCTTCTATTGACTCACGCTGATGCTGAATGTGCTGACGCAAAACCTCATTAATCAAGGTTTGATAATTGCCTCCACCAGATAGGTGTACCTGCTCACGAAACCATTCCAGAATGTCGTTATCTAAACGAATTGTGATACGCGTCTTACCAGGTGGAATCGGGTCGAGCGCGCCACGCTTACCTTGGCTAAAATCATACTCAGCTTCCATATTCATCCCTCCATATATTGTTTACGTTCAGCACGAGTGGCTTTGCGAGCTGAAATTAAACGGATTTCATCACCTCGCCAGGTATAGACGACAACCAGAATTTGCCCAAAAGCATCTACACCAATTGTGATGAATCGCTCTTCAGAAAACCGTTCATCCTCAATGGTGATGGCAAAGTCATCAGAGAATACAGACACTGCATCCGCAAAGTCAATGCCATGTTTACGCAAATTAGCGGCAGCTTTATTAGAATCCCACTGATAGTTCATCTAGATTTAGTATGCACACCTGTACATACTAGCAAATTAAAGATGTGTTACGCTGTCTGTTAAGTTTTTCAGCAGATTAAACAAAGCGCGAAATATTTCTTAACAAATGACAAACCACTGTAGTCCTCACCCCCAGCCAACCTACTTTTTTAACTGAGCGATCGCCTTCAAAGATCTTCCCGCTTCAATTACAGCTCGGTCAATGGAATCGGTTAATAAACACAGTAAACCATCAATCTGCTTGACCTTTTCTAATAAAACTGAATAGGGGGGTGGTTGGCGATCGGGCCACACTTCCATTTGTACGTGGGGTAAGAGGGCATCTAATCCCCCTTGAGGAATTTGACGGGTGACAAAAACTTTAGGTTGGGACATAATGTTTCAGGATTCTCCACAGTAACAATCATCAATTTACCTTAGATATTACATTGAGTATCCTGATTAACTCTTCCCTAGTCAACCACTTAGGGCGATCGCTTTTAGTTATTAGCGATGTTCCTCTTCATCATTTATCGCATCTTGTCCACTCTATTCGGCAGCGATCGCATTGATTCTCTGACACTCATATTCAGTGCATAAGTTCTAGTTTGGCCAAGAGCAAATGTTATCTTAAATATTGAAGCAATTTTCTCGATCTTTATGAATGCAAATAACCTTATTTTCAATCATGACAATGTAATGAATGCACTTTGAAATTCTAGGTCAGATTAGCGATCTTGAAATCATAGAAGTATTGGTAATTCGATTCGAGCTCTATCTCGTTTACGAAAACAATATGGTTCTGGGCGTTGGCGAAAACTAAAGGGAGTTGCTACTGTACGCCTTGTCAATGATAATATTCGTCAAGCGGAAGTTCATTGGTATGAAGCACATGGTATAGGGAAAAGAAAAATGAAAATTAAACGTTTTTTAGATTAGTCTTATGAAACAAGTATTAACACAATTTGCTATTTGTACTCACAATGAAGGTTGTGATGATTTAGACTTACTTAAGATTTATCAAGTTTTACCTGATGAAAAAGCTGCTCAAGATGATTACATTAGAGTGATTGATGAATCAGGAGAAGATTATTTATATCCTAAGAGTTATTTTACTTTAATTAGTTTAGATTCATCCGATGAAAAATCTTTATTACCATTATTTAAGCAAAAATATTCAAATCCTGCTTGAAGAATTTGACGGGTGACAAAAACTGTGGGTTGGGACATAATGTTTCAGGATTCTTCACGGTAACAATCATCAATTTACCTTAAATATTACCTTGAGTATCCTGGTTAACTCTTCCTTAGTCAACCACACATATCATATCCTGCAAATTAACCGTAATATTTGTAGGTTGGGTGGAACAAAGTGAAACCCAACACCTAATTAGGGTTTGCTTTCATGCGTCAATTGGTTGGTGAGGGGAAATAATAAGCAGTCGAAGCAAAGGTATTGACAAGCTGAATGGCTACAATCAAGAAATGAGAGGAGTTTTAATTCTAAATTCTGCATTCTACATTCTACATTCTACATTCTGCTATACATAGGGTTTGGATTTATTCAACAAACCCTACTTAGTGGTGAGCATTTAAGATTCTTGCTTTAACTCATTTCTATTAGATAGTTTTTTCTTGAATAATGCTCCGAAGCCCAATGCTGTTGCTGTACCCAGGATGGTAAGTGGTTCGGGAACTTCGGCAGTCTTAAAAGCAACTTCTCCAAAGATGGTACCTCCAACTCCACCATAGTTATCAATTACTTGTAGATGGACAAAAGATGCACTGGTAGCTGTAAAGTTAAACGTTTGTCCTAAAGGACCCTGTGTTGCTATAAAGTTACCAAGTTGTCCTAAAGTTCCATTGTCTAGATTATTATCGTTATCAGCAAATAGGCTAAATTCTTCGATACCAAAGTTTGCTACCGCTCCATTCCCATTCCACAAACCAAAAGCTGAAATGTTGAATGCGCCTCCGAATCCATAGGTTACTATTCCTGTAGCAGGTAATATCCCAACAGAATTGTCTGGAGTCGTCAAAGCATGAGTTGTGGAAGTTACAAAGCTGTCAAAGTCAGTTGTTGGATTATAAGTTGCAGATAAACCTGTCTGGTTGATTGTATTAGTGAGACTACCGTCGGTAGTGTTAGAGGTAGATGCGGAGATGGGACTTATCATCGCTGCATCAGCTGTTTGAGAACCAATAACAGTTGTGAAAATAGCTCCAGAAGCAATCAGTGAAATGCGTTTGATTGAGTTAGTAAACATGATTCTAAATTGAGTAGTATTTTTACATTTAGGATAAGCAGAAGCCAATAGACAACAAGTTTTAAAAGTTGCTCTTACTTGTGGGTTTTTATTTAATAAATCCTATGCTTTAACTTTACTCCTATTAAAATATTAACTTGTATTTTTATTTTTTTTTTTAAAGATTATGTAAACTCCAGCAAACTCATGCAACTACGTATATTGTCAAAAATAAACTATAATAAAACCATAAAAAATATATTATTATAAATTCTATTTCTTTTTATATCAATACTTAAGTGAATTCATTTAAATAATAAATCTCTCAGGAATATTCAACCGATCGCCTACCATGTCTATATCCCGTCTCATCACCATTGTAGTTGGTTTGAGTATTATTCTCGGACTAATGCTATGGCTAGTAAGTGCCCTTTCTCGACTCTATAGCGAAATTGCCTGGACTAGCCCTCTATTAGCAAATTTCCTTGTTTTTGTATTAATAGTACTTATAATTTGCTTAATTGCCGCATTTATTTATTACTTTGCCTTATTACCTCAAAAAAAATCCCGTAAACGCTCAAAAAGACGTCGAACTAATGCTTCCCTTCCCAGTCAAAAAAGCGAAATCGCCTCAGAAACACTTAGAGCAGTAAGAAAACAGGTAGCCCAAATTCAAGATGAGGTAGCTCAACAAGCCTTATTCACTAAATCCCAAGAGATTGAGGCCAATTTAGCCAAAGGAGCCTTAAAAGTTGCAGTTTTTGGTACAGGTAGTGCAGGTAAAACCTCCCTGGTTAATGCTCTCATGGGCGAAATAGTCGGTGATATAGAGGCAAGCATGGGTACTACTACTCAAGGAACTACCTATAGTTTAAAATTACCAGGGTTAACCAGAGAAATTTTGATTACTGATACTCCTGGTATTCTCGAAGCAGGCGCCCCCGGAAAAATTAGAGAACAATTAGCACGAGAGCTGGCTACAGAAGCAGATTTATTATTATTTGTGGTGGATAATGATTTAAGAGCGTCGGAATTTCAACCTTTACAGGCTTTAGCAGAGATTGGCAAGCGATCGCTCCTCATTTTCAATAAAATCGATCTCTACTCAGAGGAAGAACAGGATGTCATCTTCGCCAGCTTACAGGAAAAGGTCAAGAATTTTATTCTGGCTACAGATGTAGTAAAAGTTTGCGCTAACCCTCAAGCAGTACAATTCTCTGCTGATGAAATTATCCAACCAGAAACAGAAATTGTTCCCCTCATTAAACGCCTGGCAGCGGTTTGTCGGGCTGAAGGGGATGATTTACTAGCTGATAATATCTTACTACAATCGCAACGCTTAGGAGACGAAGCACGCAAATTAATCGATCGACAACGACGGCGAGAGGCAGATAAAATTATCTCTCGCTATCAATGGATCGGTGCAGGGGTAATTGCCTGTACTCCTCTACCTGTAGTTGATATGTTAGCGACAGCAGCAGTAAACGCCCAAATGGTAGTGGAAATTGGACAAGTCTATGATTGTGAATTAAATAGCGATCGCGGTAGAGAGTTGGCTTTATCTCTGGGTAAAACCTTGGTAAGCTTGGGAGTGGTTAAAGGAGCAGTAGAATTAATTGCTAGAGCACTACAAATGAATTTAGCCACTTATGTGGTAGGCAAGGCAATTCAAGGAGTAAGTGCTGCCTATCTTACTCGTATTGCTGGTAAAAGTTTTATCGAGTATTTCCGTCAGGATCAAGATTGGGGAGATGGTGGTATTACAGAAGTAGTACAAAGACAATTTAAGTTAAGTCGCAAGGATGAGTTTGTCAAAGCCTTTGTGCAAGATGCGATCGCCCGGGTGATCGATCCCATCAAAGATAATTTGACCTCAGAAGCAGAGGAAAATGAAAACCTTGAGGCTATTTATAATGATGATCTCGACAACGATGATTGGGAAAGTGTAGGTAAAACCAGAGATAATGAATGGTAGAAAAAATAGTTAATTGTTAATTGTCAGAAATCTATGGAAACAAAGTTGGTAATGATGTTGACAACTGAATAAGTGTCATCAGCAATAAAGCGAAGGTTATTAAACTCTACTACGCTAGAAAAAGCAATAATCTTAATTATGTCCCAAATATAATGATTGATTCCCCTTATATACCTAGCACTCCAATGATTCCTGAAGATCGTAAGAACCCAATTACTTCTCGTATCGCCCCTTGGTTAATAAAAATAGCTTATCCCTTGGCATATTATCTAGTTATGCCTTTTTATTTCGGTAAGATAAAAATTACTGGTCAAGAAAATATTCCCAAATCTGGTTCAGTCATTGTGGCACCAATTCATCGTTCTCGTTGGGATGCGTTGATAGTACCCTATGCCACTGGAAGATGGGTAAGTGGACGCGATCCATATTTTATGGTGTCCGCCAATGAAATGAGAGGAATACAAGGTTGGTTTGTGAGACGGTTAGGGGGTTTTCCTGTAAATACCCAACGGCCAAGGTTAGGGACTTTACGTCATAGTTTTGAGCTATTGTGTAGAGGAGAAATGGTCGTTATTTTTCCTGAGGGTGGTATTTTTCGCGATCGGCAAGTTCATCCTCTCAAGCCAGGTGTAGCCAGGATTGCTTTAGAAGTAGAATCAGCTAAACCTGATGCGGGTTTGAAAATTCTGCCTGTCAGTATCAAGTATAGCCAACCCTTTCCTGGTTGGGGTTGCCAGGTTGAGGTAAAAATTGGCTCTTGTTTAGATGTTGCCGAATATAATCAACATTCTCTGAGGAAAGACAGAGAAAAATTAACAGCAGATTTAGAACTGGTTTTACAACAACTCGATGGAGTTATTGATTAGTGATTACCCATCGCTGGACCACGTTAAAATTGAGAAAAAGAAATTGACTATACTCAGTAATATTGTTGCAATTTTTAGGCAATGGAAACCATTAATAGATTAAAAGAGTCAGAAGATCAGCTTTCTTTTAAAGATATTTATGATATGACCAAAGACCATATCGAGAAAATAAATTGGTATATTAATCTCTACATTGTAACAGCGTCAGTAGTTATTGGATGGCTGGTAACAGGTAATCCTGACTTAACTCTGGGAACACTGGAGTAAGTTGCGCAAAGTTTATAGCTGGAGATGCTCCATTACCATCAGGGTCAAAAGATAAATTGCCATTGGTTTGATTATAAATAATTCTGTGGTTAGGGTCACTGGCACCAGAGCCTACCACAAATCTTGATTGATGTTGTGAACTTAACGGTTAAGCCCTTAACCCGCAAGCAACTCAAGTCAACTTAAGATAAAATCTTTGTAGGGTGGGTAATTCCCTAGTTAAGGTTATTTCAATTATCCAAAGGTTATCGCTGGAATTGCCCACCGTTACTCTGGTGGGCAAGCTGAAATGTGTATAGGGCTTACTCAGGCTCCCGTTAAGACACTGAGAGAAGATAATCCTGAAAGAGGCGATTGTTAACAAGGCATAACATATAGGAAAATAATCTTGCCATAATTCTAGATGATGTGGTACCTTAAAAGCCATTAGAAACAAAATAACCCCACTCCAGTTGAACTAATGAGCGGTATTCTTTTAGTTCCCATGTGCTTAGATGCCCTGCATCTTAAGTTTGGTACGGCTGTAGCAGAAGCAATGGTGGATTTTAGTCGTCTTCCATATTTTGATAGCAGACGAGATGTAAATCCCGACATTGCTAACCTAAGTGAATCAGTAGTTTCTCAAGCATTTCAAAATAAAAATCTCTTCCTGAAAGCGGGTATTCACCTCCATTGGGCGCTACCAGATGCCCTGACTAAAGAGAGTGAGGAGGGCATCTTTCCCGCCACTCCTAACCGTTGGTTGGTAACCCGCCGTGATAATCCTAATACGAGTGAATCTTGGGTTGTCGAAAGCGACTATCTCTATCCGGCCAATGTAGGTTTTCAAGAAGATAGCGTTACCTATCCTGACATGAGGGAACCCGAAGATTATTCCCCTCGTTTCCGTTACTTAGGACGCAAAATTCCCTTGAGCCAATGGCAAGAAACGGATCCCGAAGCAGAGTATCTCGAACGTCTGAGTGCAGTTGGTTATGGAGAACCTGCCTTTGCTGCATTTTATCCCAACTGCCGCAGCGTTTTTGGCTTTCATGACCCTAAATATGCCGGAGATACCGTCATTCCCGAGGGCTTGCAATACGATGTTATTGGTTGGTACAGTGACTCTAAGCAGAACTATTTAAGAGAGTTTATCCTCAGCTTTAAGCATAGTTACCAGGAAGACTACAACAAAGAAGCGACCATCGAAGAGATAATTAGAGCAATCAAAGAAGATTTGCAATGGAAAGGTGTAACCCTTGAGCATAGTGATGTAGTTCCCCAAATTATTTGTTACGCAAGGCTAACTTTCAAGCCACCCGCAAATTATCAGGGGCAGCCACCTTTAGAAACAGCTAATATTACCCTGGCAGTAGCCAATACGGGCACCGAAGCTCTATCTGCATATCTAGCTGAAACTCTCGATCAATCTCAGAAAGCAATCATTGAGGAACAACTAGAAGCCCTCCAATTCTCTGACAGTCTCGAAAACCAACAGTTAGATGTGGGAGCTAAATTCCAAGTAATGCGCCACGAAGTCGGATTTAATGCCGTTAGTGGAGGATTGTTGTGGACGATTCGCCTAGAAGCTAAAACCACTGAATCAGATCGTGTTTCCTCTCAAGCAACTTTGCATTTACCCGCAAATATTGTCAGTCAGATCGACACTCTCAACCGCAGGCAAGAGGAGTACGATGCCGCGAGCGCCGAAATTAATTCCCGGCGCAAGCAGCTCTTTTCTGACTGGTACAAGTATATGATCTCTACCTATCCCCCAGAAGATAGTTGGGATGATTACCCCGATATCGATAAGGTTAAATTTTACATCCAAACTCAAGCCCTCGAACCACTTCAGGCACGCTTAGAAGCCACAGGAGAATTAAGATTATTACAAGATCGCAGAGGGAAGCTAGTGGGTGCATCTGCATCTGTTTCAGAAACAGCATCTTTGGCATCGGCATTGGCAGATGAGATTAATAGTTTATTTGCTGCCGTTGATGCCTACAATCAGCAGCTTGCTAGTGAAGCTCAAGCAGATGAAAATGCTCCACCTCCACCAACTTATCGCTTGGAGGCGATCGCCAGTGCTCGTTACTGGGAACCGACAGAACCTACTGTGTTAATGGTTGGTGATGCAATCAAAGCTAGCCAACGTCACGGTCAAGATAGCCGCCTCAGCGAGGATGGGTTACTAGCCTGCGAAACCATCGCCGAAATTACTGTTCCCCAGTTAATTGCCGAAAACTTTCAGACTATTTTCAATCGGATCGGCGAACTCGACTCGGCAGAAAACCAACAACCCATTGGCTTTCATATTTGGACAGAACAACCCTGGAATCCCTTCTTACTGGAATGGTTAGTTGAGGTATTTCCTGGGGCAAATTTCGGCAATAAAACTGCTGGCGATCGCAACTATGGTAGTAATTTTATCACCGCCAACTATACTTTAGCTGAACAAGATGTAGACCTCAGCACCAAAGCAGCTTACCGCGTCACAAGTCCCTCAGCAGGTGAAGCCAACCGCATCCCGACCGATCGCGACTCCAATATCTACAGTGGGTTTAGTATTTTAACGCCCCATGCCAACTTGCTCTTGCAAAACCGCATTGAGGAATATTTAGAAAAACATGATAGCGATCGCGAGACAATGACTAACCCAGTCTATCAAGTCATTAGTGATTACGAACAACGCCTACAAAATCAGGAACCAAGAAATCAACAAATCGAAAATTACTTGCGCCAACATATTCCCAAGCACTACCCCGAATATACCGAAGCGATCGCTATTGATGCCGATCCCTATTTAGGCAAATTGCAAAACATACAAACCCTCAAGAGTTGGTACGAAGATCACAACTTAGCTGTCATTCCCGATCCTGTCTTTACTGCTAAGGGCGCTCAAGAGCACCTAAAAAACCTCAATGCTTTATCTCAATCTCTAGGCGGTTTCAATGAAGCTTTACTAATGCACAAGCAAACGCTGCAATTAGAAATTGAGGATCCCATCGGTTTTGATGATTATAAAATCTTTACCGATGCTGTCAGAGAAGCCGTGGCTGGGGAAATCAAAAGCGCCCCCCAACCTCTAGACGATTTTAGCCCCATTCGTTCTGGGGAAATGCGGATTATCGATCTCCAATTAGTTGATACCTTTGGACAAGTTAGGAATTTAGATTGGCAGGTTGAAGGAGAAGAATACATTATTACCCCAGAGACAATGAAAGCTGAGGCAAACAATCGTATCTACCTTCCGCCCCGCTTTGTGCAGCCGATCCAGTTTAATTTCCGTTGGCTCTCTGCTAAAGACGAAAATGACCAGGAAATGAACAATCTTGCCGAAACCAATCCTATCTGCGGCTGGATAATTCCTAATAACTTGAACGGTAACCTAATGATTTATAGCCAACAAGGTCAAGCTCTAGGCTCAATTAATACCAATGCTGAATGGGACTATGCACCTGGTAAGCTCCAAATTGAACCACAACAGATTCCCAACCTCCATCTCAAGAAAGTAGTTAATACTATATTAACCCTAGGGCCAGAATTTCTCGATCATTTCCTCGTTGTTCTCAACAATGCCCTGGAAAATATTGACCCGGAAAGCTTTGCCCAGAATCAAAGTTTAGCCTTACTAATTGGTCGTCCTATTGCCGTAGTGCGAGCATCACTTAATTTGGAAGTGCAAGGGCTTCCTGCTATTAACCAAGACTGGCATATTTTCCGTCAGGAAATGCAGCAGTTACGACCATTAGCTCAAAGAGATACTGATAACTTTACCGAGGTTAAATTTCCGATCCGCATTGGCGAATATCAACAACTAAATGATGGAGTAATCGGCTATTGGAAAGAAGCTGAAAATACTGAAGTTGAAGGCAATTACGAGTACGAAAATAACATCTTCTATGCACAGCAAAGTGATAGCAGTGAATCTGAGTACATCGAAACTCAATTTTGGGACCCAAGCAACAATCCAGAAGGAGCCGAAGAAAGCCCAATTAATATTATTCAATCCCTTAACAGCCCTCCCCAAAAGGTGACCATGTTAATCGATCCGCGAGGAGTAGTTCATGCGACATCGGGAATTTTACCCAACAAGGTGATTGACATTCCGGCTGAACAATATGCTGAGGTATTAGCGAACATCAAAGTTACCTTCCTCACCTCACCCATTCTCAGCGATCGCGACAAACTCAACCTTCCCTTACCCACCGAACCAGAATACGATTGGTCTTGGTTGGAAAAAAGAGGAACTGAGTGGTCAGAAATTTTTACTAAACCAATCCTGGACAGACCAATATTTCTCGAATATTGTCCGACAGAAGACGGAGAAGCATGCTGGCAAAGTTTGTTAGAACAAGGCTGGCTAAGAACCATTGAAAATGAACCCGATCAAGCTGAAGTTGTTGCCAAAGATGAGCGACCTCCTTTGACAGGAAATTTGACAGGTTTAGACAGTACCATCGAAGAGATCTTCGACCTCTATAAAGTTAGTATAGAACCTGTAACCACCCAAGCTACTTTTGCCAGTCCTCAAGCAATTCGAGAAGGCTGGCTAGTGTTAAGTAAAACTCGCACAAATTAGTAGTTTTTAATCTGGGAAAAACCCTTTGTTTACCAATAACATAATCAGGTGTTGAAGTGGAACAAATAAGTATCAATCTCACTCTGGAAGAAACCAATCAAATTCTCGACGCTCTCGGACAACTTCCCTACGTCCAAGTTTTCCAATTAGTCAATAAAATTCAGGCTCAAGCCGAAGCACAGTTAGAGGCAAAGAAAATCCGGGAACGGGAATTAAATCAAGAACTATCTGAAGGAGTCAACCATGAGTAGTTTTAAATGAGCAAGATGTAAAGGCGATCGCCTTTCGTCTGATCCCAAACCATAACTAAAATAACTATCTTTTTATCCTATCCGATGATTTATGGTTCAAACTTACCCCATTGCAAAAACTATCACTACCTTGGCCGATCTGAAGCAAAGGTTTAATTTATCTGCTACAGACAACGACCAATTTTTTAGTGAATGGCAACAAGACTTACCTGAGCTAACTTCCCAAGAAGGAGCAACCCTAAACCAAATTAAAAGGCGATTTGAACGTCATAGAGAACGGAGTCCTCTCGCAGAAGGAGTTATTAATCAATTGCTTATTTCTCCCCTACTGACATTGGCTGGTTTATATGATGAACCTTTCTATGTCACCACAGAAGCGAGTGTTGAACTCGAAATAGAAGAAGAGGATGAAATCTTGCGCGGTAGAATCGATACTCTCGTCATTGCTCAACAACTCTGGGTTCTAGTGATTGAATCTAAATCTACCATTGCTTTTCCAGTAGCTTTACCTCAAGCAATGACTTACATGATGGCAAATCCTAAACCCCAACGTCCTGTCTATGGTTTGATTGGTAACGGTGATGAATTTATGTTTATCAAAATGCTGACTCAAGGCAATCCCCAATATGACCTCTCTAACATTTTTTCCCTGCTTCTACCTCGCCAGAATCAATTACAGGATATCTTGCGAATCCTCAAGCAAATTGCCAAAATTATGCTCACCAACATGAGAGGGAATGAATGATGAAAATTGAAAAGCGGGAGCGCAAGCGCTGCGAGCCGCGCAGTTCGTATCCTATTCCACTTTTGAGTAAATCTAAAACCAAAATTAATCTCAAATGAAAACAAGGAGTCAACCATGAGTAGTTCCAATGGCAATGGTTTAACACTAACCTCACTCAGACCGGATGTTTTCCAAGTCTTTTTACAAGATGAAGATGGACAAAATGTTCTTGGTATTGATGATGGTGCTTTGAGGCAGACTTTACAAATTGAACTGGTTAATACTTCAGGACGTGAGCTGGAATTAACCTCAATTGGTGACGAAATTACCAATGATAAGTATCATATTTGCGTCCTCTTCCGACCAGGAACTCTACTAACTAGTATTCTAGATAAAGTGAGTCTCCAAGAGATAGAAAAAGGCTGGAAAATGCTACGCCAGGATAATGCCTTCTATTTCTTACTAACTGAAGTGACTTCCGAACCGAGGATAATTGCACCTGGCAAGCGACTAAATTTCTCCCTAGAAAATATCAGTGCTGCACCTGAAGGTGGTTCACGGGGAACCAGAGTAGAAATAAAGTACAACAATCTGACTTACAAAGATTCCAACGAAACCTTAAGCGGAAACCGTTTACAGTATCTCAACATCGTTAATCAGCGAGGCAAAAAGCAGATTCCCTTGCACGTTGGATTCTTAGGCTCGAATACCATCCTTAACGATGGAATCACAGAGAATGAATTAACCCTGACCATTCAAACTCTTCCAAAAATGAGTATTCCCTTTAAACTTGCCGACGGTTCCAAGTCCAATGAAATAGTCGTAGAGACTGATACTGACAAACTTACAGAAGGTAACTTGAGCTTGCGAGGAACCAGTGAAGGAACTTTAGATGAGTCAACAAAAGTGACTATTACCTTTGATGTTGCTACAACAGAAGCTGAGGCAGCGAAAGACTGGGCATTAGTTGATGCTAATGATGCAGATAATATTAATCTAACCATTATAGAAAATCAGCAAAATTGGACTTTTGTGGGGAAAGAAAAACTAGGTATAACACCCCAGTGGAGTTTTATTTGTAAAAAAGGTTGGCAAACAAAAGGTCGCCAGGAACTCCTAAGACTGAAAATTACTAACCTTAAGACTCAACTTCTGGCTGGTTATGCTAATCTCTACGTCCATTATGAAAATGTTCCTGGTTATTGGGATGGACACATTAACTGTCCCATTCATAAAGGACCTCTAGTGTATCGGGAAATCAACAAAACAGTAGGCAATCAAACGCTAAAAATTGGTAGTGTGGGCATTGGAACCGACGAACCAGAGGCGAAGCTTCATATTAAGTACAAATCAGAAGATCCGTCAGGATATGCTGCTATCTTTGAAGGAGGAAATGTTGGAGTCGGAACTAATCAGCCTCAAGCCCAGCTTCATGTTAAGCCAAATTCTGGACATAGCGCTATTTTCGAGGGAGGAAAAGTGGGGATTGGCACAACTATCCCCCGAGCTAACCTTCACATTGTTGGAGCAGAAAATGATGGGGCAAATGCCGCGCTGAGAATCACTTCTGGAGCACAGAATCTGCTCCTTGATGGCAACGAAATTGATGCCCTAGCTGATGGACTTTTCCTGAATAACAATACTTCTCAGAATGTGGTTCTAGCCAATGGTGGTGGTAAAGTTGGCGTTGGCATTAGTAATCCAGGAGTATCCTTAGATGTCAATGGTGACATCAGAACCAATGTTGGTTTAATTAGTGACAACCCTTTTGGCAGCAGCTACGTTGCCTTTTCACATCGAAATCAAGGAACTTCTACAGGTTATGCTTTGCTACAACATAGCGGCGGTACAACTTATCTCAATGCTCCTAGTAATGCACATATCCACTTCAGAATCAATAATGGCACGAGAATGATTTTGCATAATTCTGGACAGGTTGGTATTGGAACAACAGCTCCTGCATCGCGACTCCATGTTAATGGTAGTCTACGTATTTACGGCGACTTATTATTGCGAGGAAGTCCCCCCTTCAAAGTAAAGAAAATTACTGGTGTTCGAGGAGGTAAATCTACCGGAGAATCAACGGCAAATTGGGGGCAAGCAGTTATTGCTGGTTTTCAGGCATTAAGAGGAGATATCCAAGAACATGATGTAGGCAATATTATTCAGGTTTATACCTATGTCAGTGGTTCGACTTGGTATGTATATGCCGATTTCAGGAGTCATAAAACTAATGAAACGTGGAATGTTTGGGTACTATTTATTCGCAAAGAACTAGTTTAGTTGGTTAAACCTATATTACCTGAATAATGAGGGTTTAAATATCTTCTGAGCTCTCACCAGAACCCTACGTCAGACTCAAGTAAATCCAGCCAAAAAACATTAAATTGAAGAGGTAATCACAATGGCAGACGATAGTTCGATTCTTAATGCATCCACAATTTCAGCTTTTATGGAGGCTTTAAATGAACAATACCAGTTAAATCTTCCCACATCCTTTGAAGAGGGAACAACCTTTTCTGAAATCTGGCAAATGGCTGTTCAAGTTACTCAAAGTACTGAACCAGATCTTCTTTACCAAGCCATTACCAATATTGCTTTTAATTTTGCGCCAGGTTTAGATGGTAAAGTTTTCATCAACGTGCTCAATGCTGATGAAAAATAAGGTAAATCTCTATACTGCTCGGTTAGGCACAAAGAGGAATGCAGAATGCAGAATATTGTCTTTTCTTAACCGAGCAATATTGAGGCAACTCTAATTATGCCAATTAGTTTACATTTTCAATGATTTATCAAGGAGAAAATCATGTCTAAGGTACAGTTAGGTCTCGTTTTTGAAATCAACGGCAAGCCCGTTTCCGTTTCTCCAAAACAAGCAATATCAGATTTCAAAGCTCTCAAAGAAAAAGGGATTGAATTCACTCTTCCCGAGCGAATTGAACTGGGAACTATTGAAAAGCTTGATGATTTTCTAGAAAGACAATTTGGAGCAGAATTTTCTTTGCCTGAAGCCAGTGACTTTCCCAGTCCTCTAGATCAAGCTTATGCCAAATTAGAGGAAATTGTCCTAGCAGTTGAGTCTTTCCACCTTAAAGTTTTAGGGACACAAGAGAAAGCAGACAAGGGACGTTCAGCAGATTATAGCATTGGTTTGTCAGCAACTTGGCCCATTGGCGAGCAACTCGACTTAATCGAAAAAGTCTTAGCCATTAAGGGAGTGTACCTCAAATTAAGCAACGAAGGAGAAACCGCTCCTCCAGCCCAGTAGCTAATCTTCCAGGTTTGTAGTTGCGCACTCAGCCCGCAATTGTTGGCGACTAAGACAGTGCAACTACGAGCCTATTGAAGCCCTATACGCATTTAAGCTTCTGGTTAGGCTGCTCCGGAACAGGGAGAAAGAGGTTTTTAAGTTTTTTTTCCTGTTAATAAAATAGATGACTTAAATGCGCCTAAGGTAACCTATAATCCTACATTCATATTTCATAAATGAGGTCAAGATCATGTCGGTTAGAAGTTTGGGGTTTGTTAGCGATTTAGAAATCGCCAAAAAAACTAGAGAACTCATTTTTGAGCGAGAAAAAACTCCAGGTGGCGGATTTAAATATGTAGGTAAAACCGAAGGCATTGCTGTCAAAGATTTTTTGGCAGCATTACCAGGAGAATTAGATGAGACTCTACCAGATATTATCGCCAACATTAGCCTCACTAAACTAGAAGTTATCTATACTTCTATAACCAGTGAGCGCATATATGCTTTTGAAATTGATCTTGATGGGGTTAAGCTGACTTTGGGTATTAAATTAACCAAAGATCCTCAAACTCAAGTCTCGAAAAAAACTCTCTTGTTAACAATTAATAACCTACAATTTCAGCTTTACTTTAGTAAAAATGTAACTTCTAAGCTCTTTGTCGCTATTTATAGCGACCCTGATAAAACCCCGATCAAAATCAAAGACTTAATTGAGCCAATTTCGGCTGATGTGGCCAGCTACATTCCTGAAAGCGTAGAAATTAGCCTTAAAAATGCCCTATTTGCCTATAACAAAGAGGGCGAAACTTCCAAATTTATTTTGGGGTTAGATTTAGGAGGGAATATTACTCTTTCCGATCTACCTCTAGTGGGTAAGAAATTTCCCCAAGATCAGACTGCTGGCGTAGAAGGATTGAGAATTCTGGTTGCTTCTGAACAATTTGCCCAAACCAAACCAATTAACGATCTACTCCCCCAAAATATCATTGCTCTACCCCAACAAATACTCAATCAAGGGTTGAGTTTATCTGCTGTCATGAGATTTGGCGACAAAATCGAAACCCTGGAATTAGCGATCGCCGGCAAACAACCAACCCCTACGCCGACTGCTGCCGCTGCTCCCGTAGCCCAAACTCCTCCAACCACCACCACACCGGCTCCCGTAGCCCAAACTACTGCACCAACCACCACACCGGCTACTCCTACTGCCCTAGCCCAAACTACTCCAACTACCACCGACAAAACCAAATGGTTTAACCTGCAAAAAACTTTTGGTCCGGTACAATTTAAGCGAGTGGGAGTACAATACCAAAACTCAGCCGTATGGTTTTTATTAGATGCTGCCCTTTCCGCTGCCGGACTTACTCTTTCCTTAGATGGTTTGTCGGTGGGTTCTTCGATCAAAGAATTCGATCCCCGCTTTAGACTGCAAGGACTGGGTATCGACTATGACAGTAAAGGTGCGATCGCCATTGGGGGTGCTTTTTTAAAGGCGGGTAACGAATACTTCGGGGCTGCGGTGATTAGTACCAAAACATTAACCCTTTCAGCCATTGGTTCCTATACCGAAATCGACGGCGGACATCCCTCCCTGTTCATTTATGCCATCTTAGACAAACCTATCGGCGGTCCCGCTTTCTTTTTCGTTACTGGACTTGCCCTCGGTTTCGCCTACAACCGCTCCTTAATTCTGCCCACCCTAGATCAGGTTTTCCAATATCCCCTAGTCAAAGCTGCCGTGAGTGGTGCTTCAGCAGGGGCAGGAGGACTAATTGAAATTCAACGGCAACTACAGCCCTACATTCCCCCTAAAGTGGGACAAGTTGCTCTGGCAGTGGGCATCAAATTCACCTCTTTCAAGATTATCAACTCCTTTGCTCTGTTAATTGCCATTTTCGGCGATCGCTTTGAGTTAAGTTTAATTGGCATCTCCACCCTGATCGCCCCTCCCGCAGAAGTGGGTCAAATTATTACACCTTTGGCTCAGGTACGGATTGCCCTCCTGGCTCGTTTTATCCCCTCAGAAGGAATTCTCCAAGTTGAGGGCAAATTGTTGCCGGACTCCTACCTCTTTGCCCGTGACTGCCAACTAACTGGGGGATTTGCCTTCTACTGTTGGTTTGCGGGGCAATATGCTGGGGATTTCGTCCTCACTGTAGGAGGGTATCATCCCAGATTCTCAGTACCTGCCCACTATCCTAGAGTCGATCCTCTCGGCTTAAACTGGCGCATTAGCAATAAACTTACCATTAAAGGGGGTATTTATTTTGCTCTCACTTCTTCCGCTTTTATGGCTGGTGGACGTTTAGAAGCGGTTTGGAAATCCGGCAATCTTAAAGCTTGGTTTATCGCCCAAGCCCACTTTCTCATCTCTTGGCGGCCTTATTTTTACGATGCCAGTATTCGGGTGCAGATTGGGGTTTCTTACACCTTTAAAGTATTTGGCTTTCGTAAGACAATTAGCGTTGATGTGAGCGCGGGGCTACATATTTGGGGACCAGAATTTTCTGGAACCGCTTCAGTTGATCTTTCCATTGTCTCCTTTACCGTTCGTTTTGGCAGTCGTTCTGCCACCACGCCACCACCAATTTCTTGGTCAGAATTCAAGGCATCTTTCTTACCTGCTCAGGAAGAAATTTGCAGTATTGCCATGAAAACTGGTTTACTGAGAACTATTGGGGAAGGGGAGTCAGAATTGTGGATCGTCAATCCTAAGGAATTCGTGTTGATGGCTGGTTCGGTAATCCCTGCCAAAACATCTGAAGCAACTAATGTTGGCTCTATTGGTACCACGGAGGAAAAATTCGGCGTTGCCCCTATGAATGCTAGTTCAGATGAGTTTAGCGAATCGAAATATACTATTTCGATTACCGAAGCAGAGACAGCAGTTGAACAACAATTTGCCTATATCCCGATCTATAAAAACGTTCCGGTAGCAATGTGGGGAGAATCCTCACAAACCGACCTTGAGGGCAAAAAATTCATCAATCAGGCGTTATCTGGTTTTGAAATCAAGCCCAAAAATCCCCCTAAACTAGGACAAACCCAAGACATCGATCGCCGCAACTTAAGTTACGATAGCGAGTCTCTGAGAGATTTTTATGACTGGCAAGAATTGGCTCAATTTTCTACCAGTGCAGAAGCGGATGAAGATGTGCGAGAACGAGCAATTAGCAGCAGTATTAACACTAAAGATGCCGAAAGGAGAGAGCTATTAAGCGAACTGGGATTTTCACCCACAGAAATCAACGAGATAGACTTGCAAGAATTTAACGCCGAAAACATTGAACAAGCCTTCATGATCGCACCCCAACTTGTTGAAGTGTGAATTATGAATTATGGAAGAAAATAATTGCCAAAATTTTGAATCTTGAGTTTTGAGTAGAATTATGACCAGCAAAACATCTGATACAACAGCGACGGGTAAAGTTCAATTTGTCCAGAGTCATCAAACCCCCCTAAATGCCGGTAAATACCAAATTAATATCAGCCAAAATGTTCAGATTAAAGGAACCAATGCCGAAACATTTTCAGCTACCAGAGAAATTGTTGTCAGTGGGGATGCTTTTGAATTAAATCCTCAAGAAATTCATACAGTTTTTCCACCAGCAGGAAGTCTAGGTGATCATTCTCATGTTCTTCCCTATATTGCTTTGCGACGTAGTACCTTAACCTGGGAAAGAGTGGTACAAGAAGGCAAAGAAAATGCCCCTTGGTTAGCACTTTTGGTGTTCCATGAAGAAGAAAAACAGGGAGAAACACCCCCACTCCTTCCCCCACAAATTCTGGAATTATCACAATTGCAACCAGTAGCTGCCGGACAAGAGATAACTGTGGGAGATATCAAAAAGCAAGCAGTCGGTCAAATTCTTCCCGCTGAAATTCTCAACCAAGAAAACTCGCAAATCCTTGGTAAAGTCTACTTTCCTGGGTTTAATCTGAGCCCAGAAGATTTTCCCATCCTCACAGGGCATGAGGTGAGCGATCGAGTCACAGTGATTGATGTCCATAAAGAGCTACTCGAAGCCATTTTACCAACTATCAAAGATCTCGAATATCTCGCTCATATTCGTCAACTAAAAGATGATGATGATAACCTCGCCAGCGAACAATTAGCGGTAATCATGGCCAACCGACTGCCAAAACAGGGAGGAGTTAGTGCCGCTTATATCGTGTCTCTAGAGAAACGATATAAAAATGGGACATTTGACTATCAAGGGGCAACCAACCAAGACTATATCCGTCTGATAACCTTAAAGAATTGGAGTTTTACTTGTTCCGATCCCGAACAAAGCTTTATGGGATTGCTTAAACGCCTAAACCAAGACTTAGAAAATTACAACCATCAGAGTACCCTAAGACTGCCGAAAAAAGACCATAGCGAAGCAGAAAAGTACCTCGCTCAAGGCAATGTTCCTTTACCTCACTATCTACGACAGGGAGGCAAAACTTTTTCCTGGTATCATAGTCCTTTGATTCCTGGTGAGAATAAAACCTCTTTACAACTTGCTCAACTTGACCTTCGCAGTGGCGACCAACTGATCTATTACAATGCTAATAATGGTCTATTTGATATCTCCTACGCTTCGGCTTGGCAACTAGGGCAGTTATTAGCGCTACAGGACACAAAATTAGCAGTCAGTCTGTTTAACTGGAAACGCACCAATGCCCAAAAATTAGCCAAGGATAATCAACAGGCACTTTTCCCTCACCTCTTTGCTCAAGAAGAAATAAGCAATCCCCTGGAAACATTTGAGTTTCCTGAAGAAATTCAAACTTGGTTTAAAAGATTGGGACTTCTCTACGGCGTTCCCTTTAACTATTTAGTTCCATCTGAACAAATGCTGCCGACAGAATCGATCCGTTTCTTCTGGTTAGATTGGTTTTGGGTAGAATGTCTTCTCGATGGTGCATTTAGTATTGGACGAGTGAGAGAATCAGACAGGCAACAGGATATGGCTAATCGTCCTCTCGAAGTAAAAAAAATTACTGGCTTCTTAATGCGTTCAGAAGTGGTAGCAGGTTGGCCGGATTTACAGGTAGATGCGTCTGATGCTAACCTTGCTGGCGATGGTTTCATTCCTGCGGTGAGTAAGTTACCTCTATTGCGCTGCGATCGCCTTTCCGAAAATGTGCTCATTTGCCTATTTGAAGGGGAAATCCAGACAGTTGATATCTCTCTCAAACCCGAAGGGCTCCATTTTGGTTTCAATCATGATGAGAATGATAACCTGTGGCGAGAATTGCGCGATCGTAATGGTTTAGAACAAAGTGAGTGGAAAGTTGAGCCTATTCCGAGGAAAGATGCAGAAAAACAGGTGATTAACATTGAGAGTTTGGCTGACAAAATTAAAGATGAGTTAGCTAACCGAGGGATTACTTTTAACTCTTTCACCTCAGCTCAATTCGCCCTACAAATGATCCAAGGCGCGCAAAAAGTGCGATTTAACAAATCAACAACAAAATAGTTATATCCAAGAACACGCTCAATATGAGTAGGTTGGGTGGAACGAAGTGAAACCCAACACCGACTGTTATATTAACGTAAGTTGCTAGTTACAAATTTTATCTATTATTTCCGAGTTAGATCCCCCCTAGCCCCCCTTATCAAGCTATGCTTTATAAGGATCTTTCTTAACATAAAGTTTGACAAAAGAGAAAAAATGTGTATTCTGGTGCAAGAAGTATTTGAAAACTAATCAAAACCAATGGAAGAATG
>JAAUYA010378844.1_pt1 | contig 20677 bp, 21 predicted proteins | sample 7278161 | NCBI WGS metagenome assembly JAAUYA01 (sample SAMN14350120, study PRJNA611818) | marine sediment metagenome | isolation source: surface marine sediment (3m) | place: French Polynesia: Moorea | collected 2018-08
AAAACGACTATTCCCTACATCGATAAGGTAATTAATCTTGAAGCAGCAGCAGGAGGTGCAACCCAGGAAGATTTAGATCGTCTCAAAGCAAGAGTCCCCAAACAACTCCGTCATCGCGATCGCGCTGTTACCCTCGATGATATAGCAGATTTAGCCTACGAAGCTTCCATATTCTGGCAATAATGTTGTTGATTTAAAGCAATAGTTTATTATTTATTACTTATGAACTTACCTCTACCTAATCTCGATGATCGCACCTATGCCGACTTAGTAGAAGAGGCTATTTCTCAAATTTCGGTTGAATATCCAGAATGGACAGATCATAATCCCACAGATACGGGAATTATTCTGATTGAATTATTAGCTTGGTTAACGGAAATGACGCTTTATCGAGTTAATCAAATTCCCGATGATAACTATGCCAGCTTTGTCAGTTTGCTTAAAGGAGAACAATGGGATTTATCAAATGTTACGGCAGCAGAAAGACAAAAAAGATTGCAATCAGAAATTCAGCAAACATTATTGGAATTACGCCATCGTTATCGGGCAGTTACGTCAGAAGATTATGAACAATTAGTTCTCGAAGACTGGAATCAATCGCGAGAGTCTAATGACTTAACAATTGCACGGGTTAAATGTTTAGCACAACGTAATTTAGATGAGTTAGATGCTGATACTATTGCCAAAGGACATATTAGTTTAGTAGTTGTTCCCGAAAATAATAATCAAGTCAAGGACGAAAAGAATAAATATGAAAACTTATTGAATTTTCTCGACCAAAGAAGTCTTTTAACTACACGTCTGCATATTGTCGAACCAGAGTATGTATCTGTAGCCATAGAGACAGAATTAGTCCTGGAAGATGGCGCACAAGCAGAAGAAGTTAAAAAAAATGCAGAAGCAGAAGTGACGATGTTTTTTGCTCCTTTGCAATCGGGAAAATATTGGCAGGGCAAAGGATGGCTCTTTGGGAGAAGTGTTTATATCTCAGAATTGTACAAAATATTAGATGATTTGGAGGGTGTAGATTATGTGGAGGAAAATCTGAAAATTAAAGTTAAAGATAATATCTCTCAAACGGAAATTTATTTAACAGATAATCAGTTAGTTAATTTTCAACTCGAAGATAGCAAATTTACAATATTGGTAAACGTTGGCAATGAACCCGATCCCATACAAATCTGAATCAGTCAGTACCTATCAACAATATTTACCAGCAATTCTTCAAGAAGATGTTTTTCTTGGTCAGTTTTTGCTAGCATTTGAAAAGATTCTCAGCGGGCTCAATGAAACACCTAGTCAAGAGCAAATTATTACAGCCACGACTGAAAATCCACCAGGATTAGAAGAAATTATTGATAAGATTCATCTCTATTTTAATCCCCAACAAACGCCAGAGGAATTTTTATCTTGGTTAGCTGGTTGGGTAGCCTTAAGTTTACGAGATGATTGGCAAGTAGAGGTTAAAAGAGCATTTATTCAGCGAATTGTCGGACTCTATCGTGAGCGAGGAACAAAAGCAGGATTAATTGAAATTTTGAGTATTTATTTAGAAAATGCCGGATTTGGGAAAAAAGTCGAAGTATTCGATCGATTTGATAATTTTCCGAATTATTTTCAAGTTCAATTAACTTTAAACGATCGCGATCCAGATAAATATTGGCGACAGGCAAAAATTGCTCAAGCAATTATCGATCGCGAAAAGCCAGCTCAGACATTTTATAGTCTGAAAATCCTGGTACCAACGATGAGAATACCTCTATCCAGAGAGGACCCAGAACAGTTAATAATTTGCCAAAAGCATGAAGACGAGGGTCAAATTACTTACACTGGAACAACAATTCTGGGAACAGAAACTCAATCACTATAACGAAAAAGGAGTCAATAATGTCAACTGATTTTACTAAATTTGCCATCGAACTCAAACATCCTCGCTATTTTCCAGGACAATATCTGTTAGATGAGGACTTTGAACTTCAACATAAATATTTAAGCGATCGCCAACGCTATCAAAATAGAAGTCTTCATGTCTCAGGAATTATTGAAGGGCTGGAAGTTGATATTATAGATCAACAGACTGTACGGATTAAATCTGGCTCGGCGATCAATAATCTAGGAGAACTAATTGTTTTAATAGCGGATCTAGATTTTCAGATCGTCAAAGACATTACCAGTGGTGAACTTTATATCCAATATTTTGAAGATAAACAAGTTAAACAGCAAGAAGATGTCGACGACAGTTACACGCGCTGGATGGAAAATCCTCTTGTTGGATTTGCGATTACAACTCCTGATAATGGTGTAAAGTTGGCAACACTGACAATTTCTGACGGTGGAATTATAGTCGATGCTAATAGTCGGGAATATTCGGGTTTGTCTTTGCCCAACTCTAATGGTGAAGCTTTGACTCTTCGTTCTGGAGGAAATGCGAATCCAGATTTAGCAGTTTTAACGGGTAGTTTAGAGATTGATGGGAACTTAAAAATTACTGGAGATATTCGTGCTGGTAATTCAGATCTTTACTTTACTAAAACCGATCATAACCATACTGCTATAGGCGATGCAACAGGTTATGCTGCCATTGAGAATGCTGCCAACTTTGATGCCCTGATGATTTTAGGGAGGGCAGGAACTTCTAAAGGTCGATCTGTCAAATTATGGGATTACCTGCAAGTTATTGGTGGAATGGACATCACTGGTAATGTGGGTATTGGAATCGACGATCCAGATAACTACAGGTTAAATGTGCAAGGGGATCAGTATCTAAAAGGTAGTTTAACCATTCAGGAAGGTAAAGTTAATCTCGATAGCGATCAACAAATCATTTTTGCAGATGGCGATACAACCAACAACCTCAAAATAAAACTAGGGTCAGGATCTGGACTCGGTATTAACGAGGGTACATTATTTCATACGGCTGACGGCAATCATTCTTGGCGAGATAAACAAAATAATGAAAGAATGTTGTTAACTACAGATGAAAATGGTGGGTTAGCAGTTAAAGGAACAGGAACTTCCTCTTTTGCTGGCAATTTAACAGTAAGTGGCGCTATCACACCCAGCGTTGGCAACAGTACAACAAACGGCATTATGTTTCCTGAAAATGCTTTTGGTAGTAGTAGTGGAGATGCAGCGTGGATACGCTATTACAGAAGAGGCGGTAATGGGATAGCAACTACCTTTGAAATTGGGACTTCAAATGATACCAACGATCATATTGCCTTGATGCCTGGTAATGGTGGTGTTGGCATTGGAATCGAAGATCCTGGTAGCTACAAGTTACATGTGGACGGGAATCAGTATATTAAAGGTGATTTAACAGTAAGTGGCATTGGAACTAAATTAGAGCAACAAGGCTGGATTACTCCAGCCTTAAGCCGTATGTGGGCCGATTACGATCCTGACGGTTTTAATTCTGCCGGATATTTTAAGGATAGTTTGGGGATAGTTCACCTCAAAGGTTTAGTGAGAATGATTAGCTTCAATCCCTTAATACAAACGCCAATCACTATTTTTACTCTTGATGAAGGATACAGACCATCAAAGAGAGAAGTTCAGGTTGTTATGACAGCACATGAAATAATAACTCGGGTTGATATCCAGGCGAACGGAGCGGTCGGTTACTACTATGGAAAAGGTGGGATGACTGAGTGGGTTTCTTTAGACGGTATTACTTTTAGGGCAGCATGATAATCGTAAAACTACTATTATTCATCTCTCAAAAACCTTGATTATTATTGCTTCCAATGGCTGATTTCATTCTCATCACCGGCGATAAAGCCATGTTTAACGGCACCTTTGGGCAAGCCACTGTCACTGTTCGTCCAGGGGATTTAATTGGTACGGGCAAGGATAAAATTAACATGAAACTCGTCTGTGTAGATGGAGACGAGAGAAAAGTTACCGTTCCTGGTTGTCCTTACATAACCTCACAACATAGTATCCCAGGGTCGGGGATGCTCTTCATAAAATCCCTAGCCAGTGACCAAAAAGCTCAAAAAACCAAATCTGGTGGTAAACCCGTACTGCTCAAGGGAGGAGAATTCGAGGCCAAATTTACAGTCATGGTTCCCGCACAACAACCATCATCACCCAATCCCATTCCCGATACTACCCTCCAATACTCCGGAACTGGTAAATTTGTTACCACGAATCAAAAAGTTAAAGGGACATGAAAGAACAACTAGAAAAACGCCTCGCCCAACTCAAAGCCGAATTTGAATCTGGACAAAAAGCAATGGCAGATTTAGAAGCTAAAAAAGCCAATCTGCGGGATACCTTACTGCGAATCAGTGGAGCAATTCAAATTCTGGAAGAGGAAATTGGCAAAATCAGTGAAGAATCGGAAAATACGAAGGAAAAAGGTGAGGGAGGTTAATTAACAGTTAGTCAAACACTAACTATTGCTAACTTTCTTTAATAATCATGGTGTTGATTCGCTCACCGAAATCCGCGATGAAAGTGGCAAGCTCGAATAAACCTGGGTGAAATGGGCGGAAGTTGTCGATTTTTACGGTTCCCTGAAAAGCGATCGCCATTATGTGCGCGATCGTCTCACGGGAGAAATTCGCTTTGGTGACGGACAACGGGGAATGATTCCCCCCCTGGGACTAAATAATATTCGTCTCTCCTATCGTAGGGCTTGCTGAATAAGACTAAAAACTTTATGGGATAATAGGTTTAGCTATAGTAACGTCCAATAAAGTGCAAGATAAAAATAGGGTATAATGACTGGAAATCTTGAAAAACCGTTGATGGTGCTTTGCACCTCAGTTTATATTCTCAAGAGTATTTTATTGTACTACAATGTATCAAAAATCAGAATCGGCAAAAATTGAAGCGAAAGATTTTGTCTTACCATTTGAAGGGCAGCTGTCTGAGGATAATCGTTGGGTAATTATGGCAGAATTAATACCTTGGAATGAATTTGAGGATGAATATGCCAGATTATTTGACCCAAAAAGGGGAGCTCCTGCCAAGTCATTTCGGATGGCATTAGGGGCATTAATTATTCAGGAAAAATTAGGAACAACAGATAGAGAAACGGTGGCACAAATAGAAGAGAATCCCTATTTGCAATATTTTATTGGTCTATCAAAATATAGTAATAAGTTACCCTTTAATTCATCAATGATGGTTCATTTTAGGGAAAGAATAAATAATGAGATGATTGATAAAATTAATCTGGTTATGGTAGAGAATGAACTAAAAAAAAAATAGAACTAGAGGAAGATGAGAAGAAAAATCAAAATCAAAATCGAGGTAAATTAATCTTAGATGCAAGTTGTCTCCCAGCAGACATTGCTTTTCCTACAGATTTAGAATTATTAAATAAAGCGAGGAAACACACCGAAAAAATTATAGATATTTTGCATAACTCTGGCCAAGGAACCTTAAACAAGAAGCCAAGAACTTATCGAGAAAAAGCAAGAAAAGAATATTTAAAAATAGCCAAACAAAGAAGACCAAGCCAAGAAGATAGGGAAGAAGCGATTAAGATTCAAATTAGATATATTCGCCGCAATTTAGCTAGTATTGAAAAGCTCATAAACTCAGGAAGTACCTTGTCAAATTTAAGTAAAAAAGACTATAAAAAGTTGTTAGTAGTATCAGAAATATATCGGCAACAATTATATATGAATGAAAATAAGCAAAAGAGAATAGATGATATAATTGTGAGTTTATAACAACCTCATATTCGTCCGATTGTAAGAGGAAAAGCCGGAAAATCAGTAGAATTTGGGGGGAAAATAAGTGCGAGTATTTATGAAAATTTCGTATTTTTAGACAAGTTAAGTTGGGACAATTTTAATGAGTCACAAGATTTGAAGGAACAGGTAGAGAAATATAAAGAATATATGGGTTGTTATCCGGAATCAATTCATGTAGACCAAATATATAGAACTAGAGAAAACAGGAGATATTGTAAGGAGAAAGGAATACGAATGAGCGGTCCTCCCTTAGGAAGACCGCCCAAAAATATCAGTAAAGAACTTCAAAAACAGGCAAGAGAAGATGAAAAAATCAGAAATAGAATCGAAGGAAAATTTGGAGAAGGAAAAAGGAGATATGGATTGAACAGGATAATGACAAAATTGCCACAAACATCTGTTACAGTAATTGCCATGAATTTTTTAGTCATGAATCTTTCTTGCCTGTATCGGCAGGTATTGCTGATATTTTTGTGCTTATTTTTCAAAATCAAATCATTTTGGCGAGTAATCATTAACAATGATTATCATTGGACGGAACAAGACCAAGAAAAACTTATCTTAATTTCATGATGTAATTATTGATATGTGTTGTCTGATTTTTTCAGCAAGCCCTAACTATCATCTTCCCTTAGAAAAAGCAGGAACAATAACGATTACTCTAGATAACCCTCCCCTAGCTCGTTTACAGGTCAAAATTTCTGGACCAGGACAAGGAAATCCATACGAAACAAAAGTAATTGAGAAAACGGAAACCACGGTGGAATAAGTGGTAACACCAGATAGTAGGAAAAGGGAAATATATGGAAAGTTACCTTCAAAAATGTCGCTCTCAATCAACCATCAGCTTCCGTAACAGTCAAATCAACCGACACCGAGTATAGGATTACTCAACTGGGTAGAAACAAACATAAAAGAGCGTTGTACGCCCACATTTTCCCTTAAGGTTACCGAACCAGATTGGGTAAAAATTACCGTCACTGCTACCATTGTTCCCCAATCTCTGCAAGAAGGAGATCGACTCAAGCAAACAACTTTAGAGAGAGTGACTCAATTTCTGCATCCCCTAACCGGAGGAGATGAGGGAAAGGGATGGGAATTTGGTCGGATTCCCCATGAATCAGATTTGTATGGTTTGATTGAATCTATTCCTGGGGTTGATTATGTTGATTCTCTTACTAAGGAGTACGAAGAGTATAATGAGGAGGCTAGCGATCGATTTCTGATTTATTCAGGAGCGCATCAAATAACAATTCAAGTCAAAATTCAAAATTAGAAATTCAAAATTAACAAGATAGTTGTTGTTGAATTGAGAAAAAAACGACAGTTTGTAACAAGATATTACAAAGGGTTGCCAAAACGGAATTGAGTGTGGTAGGAGGAGGTAGAAGGAAAAAGATATCCAGCGGCTCATAAGAGCAGGAGTATCCCCATGTACATGAAGAGAACAGCCCAAAAACAAACCCGTACACCTCGGTCAATGCCGGTAAGTAAGGAAAGCAAGCCATGGACGAGTTATGGTTACTTATCTGAGGTGGTGCAAAGGGCGCGACAAGACCCATCACAGGTAAGTGAAGATGAGTGGCAGCAGTTAGATAGTGCGATCGGTACTAGGGCGACAGGGCAGATATTAGCCGGACAACCAACGCCCAGGATGCCGGAATTTTATGGGATATCAACCCAGTTGTGGGGAAATGCTACCGAAGGGACAGCACCGATACAGACGAAGCTGACAATTGGGAGAGTGGGGGATAAGTACGAGCAGGAAGCAGATCGAGTAGCAGCATCAGTAGTCCAGCAGATCAATCGAGGGGCAACGGTTTCGGCTCAGGAAGCGATGGAGCCAGAGCAGGAAAGGAAGCCGGAAGTGGGGCCTAGGATCAGCACGAAAGGGAAGGGGAGTACGCACAAAGGAGGAGAAGAAGCATCAACGGAATTGTCCGGAGCGCTCGAGCGGGAGAGGGGGCGCGGGCAACCGCTCGAGCCACGTTTGCAGTCACAGATGGGCTTGGCGATGGGAGCGGATTTTAGTGGGGTGCGGGTGCATACGGATAGTCACGCGGATAGGCTGAATAGGGCGTTGACATCGAGGGCGTTTACGAAAGGGCAGGATATCTTTATAAAGAAGGGGGAGTATGAGCCGAGGAGCCGGGAAGGACAGATGTTGATAGCCCACGAGTTGACCCATGTAAGTCAGCAGAGAGAAGACAGGACAGACGGAAAAGGCACAAAACCTACAATCCAGCGAGACGTCTTGAAGAACCTAAAAAAACAAAAGCTAGTGGTAGCAGGCGAATACCACAAAGATGAGGAAAAAAAATGGGAAGAGGAAGTATGGAAAAAGGTATTACCGGGAACCGTAGTCAAGAAGGAACAAGACGCGATTGTTGAACCTGGGGCGGAAGCACAAGGACGGAGTGAGTATGGGGACGACCTATATGCAAGAGTGCTAACAGGATACCTGAGGGCGAAGGAAGCGTTGGACCGAGAGTACTTAGACGAAGTGGAGGGACTTGGCCTTGGGGGCGGGAAAGAGGAGGAAAAAGAGTCAGGGTCAAGGACCATATTAGAGCGGGAGAGCAAGGGAGCGAGATATGAGCTAAGCGAGTTGATGGGGGAGGTGACGCACGTATACGACATGTTATTATCAATCAAAAACCTCATGAAAGAAAAAGAGGTATCTCAGCCGATGTACGCGCTGCTAAGTTGGGCGACGGAGTTAATCAAAAGGATAAAGCAATTGGAGGAGGAAGCGGAGGAAAAGAGGGGCATATGGGGCCGCATGAGAGAGCTGAGGGAAATCAGCAGGTGGAACACCCAAAAATGTGAGCAATTTATCGTCACATCTTTGAAGTACACGAAAAGTTACGCGGTCAAATACATGAAAAACAAGATCAAGGAACTAGAGGAGATAGGAGCGGACGTGGACGAGCCGCTCGCGGTAATAGCAAGTATGCGGAGCGCCTGGATGTACAATAGGTTGAACGAAATCGTCGCAAAGAGAGAAGTGGGAAGAGTAATCTACAAGGTGGGAGAATACCACATGGAGGATATGCAGTGGGTGATGAAAAATATAGGTGGGAATCAAGCCAACTGGGTGAGGGTGCCAAGGCTATACTATAATACGGAAGTTTTTATGCGACGGCGGTGGATGTTGAACAAAGATCAAAAGATGAAGAAAGAACTTCCGGACAACTACATTATTGAATTGAGTAAGATGTATAGAATGCTAAACAAAAATAAAAGGTTACCGAGGAGAAGTGTTGGACCACATCATCTTGCCGTGGACTATTTTAATATCCACTAGCGGACGCAGGAGTTTGGGGGGAGCTCACAGGGGTAGGATTTTTACTTTGGGGTGAGTAAAGGCTCAGTGCGATCGCGATCTTGTAGGGTGCGTTAATGAAATGTAACGCACCAATCAAACCCCACGGAAGAATCACCCTTTCGGAAAACCCCATCCACCCCACACCTCACCCATTGCCACCAGTGTTTAAGATATGTCTCAATGCGAAGCTCATCCGCACCCTGCTCATAAAGCCGAAACACCTTCTCCACCATGCGTTCCACCGTTTTCCGAGCAACGCTCAAGCCATCGGGCGAAAACCAATAACCCAAAAAATCAAACCCCCGAGCAATCCGTCCGATAAACGTCTTATCCGGGTGCTTCTCCACCCGTAACTCCGCCATCACCTCATTCACCGCCTTAATCGCCTTCCGCAACTTCCAGCGAGTGGGAGCGAGAACCACCCAATCATCCATAAAGCGAGCATAAAAGCAGCCCAACCCACCCCCAGCCCCTCCCAGGAGGGGAGCCATCCGGTCATCCAAGGGCTTGAGGAACAATGCCCCCATCAACGGAGACAGCGGACAACCCAAGGAGATGCCCTGGGTAATATCGATAAATTTGCCCCCATCCGACACATATCGCCGTAAATAGCCCCAAAGCAACGCCAAAACCGCCTCATCTTGCACATAACGCCCCACAATCTCCATCAAAATATCATGATTAATACTGGCATAGTAGCCCTTAACATCCGTCCGAAACACAAACTCATGGTCCGCCAAATTGGCAGCAACCTCCCGCACCGCGCCCTTCATCCCCCCACTTCCCGCCAGATGAAACACCCGCTCCGAGAGATGGGGTTTGAGGTGTTCGGTTAAAACAATAGACATTGCCTTCAGCACCAGAGCATCCTGAGACGACCAATACTCGATCAACTGGTCTTCACCCCAAAACAAACGTAATTCGCGAAACTGATAGGTTCGGTGACCGTAATTGTTGCTGTAGGAGGGGTTTTTTCTCCTCCCACCACCGCCTGAGGTGCCACACATCCGAATTAAAATGATGATGGGCGCGTTTTTCACACATCCATTGATAAGCGGCATCAATGACATCATCCGAAGCAATAAGATCGATTAACATATTGCGATCGTATCACCTATGGGCGATCGCTCTTGTAGCTCTAGTAGTGCGATCGTCTCGTAGATTGGGTTGAAGGATGAAACCCAACAAATCAAACAATCTGTGACCATCAGGATTGAGGAGATTATGGGGTGCTGGGTTGTACTTTGTTTCACAAGCGCCTACATTTTATTCTTTGCCAATCAATTCAAAGAGTACCCTAAAGTTTTATTACCTCGGATTGAAAACTTGGTCAACCGTCAATGGCAATCCTGGGAAGGTGGCGGAGAGAATGCGATCGCTGCCACGAAACAGTTGCATTTCATATTCCCCATCCACTAACCTGCACACAGTGAAGGTTGGTTGCTTAGGTGAGCCAATATAGCGCCGACCACCGATGCCAAGGTAATCGATAATCCAATACTCATCAATCCCAATGCTCTCGTAGTCAGACATTTTGAGCGCGTAATCATCACGCCAATTGGTTGAAACAACTTCTACCACAAGTTTGAGCGATGAACCATGCTCAATTACAGATGAGCTGTCCCAACGAGGTTCATTGGCTAGGGATGGTCTATCCACGACAGCTACATCAGGTTCAGATCCTGTATCATCAGATATTTTGATAATGCATTCTCTGGGAATAAAGAAAGGAACCTGCATCTGGTCAATGGCGTTATTCAACTTTTTGATGACAAACCCCGCTATCTCTGAATGCATACCTTTGGACTTTGGCATCTCAACAATTACCCCTCGCCTTAGTTCGTAGTGGGTCTCTGAAATCTCTGGATACCAATCAATAAATTCATTGAATGAGATTGGTGTTTTATCAATCACTGCAATCATTGCGATCACTTCTCCTCTGGTTCCTCTGATTCCGATTTAATCTCAATTTAGCAAAAGCCAAGGATTTAGATAAACGCTTCCAAACCTTTTCTTTCTATAATGTCTAATAGCTTCCTTGCAGCATTACTTGGTTTTTTATGACCCTGCTCCCACTTCTGAACCGTTGATAGACTAATGTTAAAAATACTAGCAAGAGCGGCTTGACTAAGATGATACTTTTTCCTGATCCTAATAATTTTTTCAGGATGATATTCCTGAATTTCAGGAAGACAGAGATTTTCAATATTTTTCACAGTTATCTCATCTATTAATCCACTTTGGTTCAGATCTTTAACAGTGGAAGTAATTGATTCCACAATAGATTCTCTCATTATTTCACCTCAGTAAAATCTCCATTTCGGATAGCAATCTCAAGGTCTTCTTCTGAAAGTTTGAGCAAAATTTTCGATAGTTCTTTGAAGGCAATTAATTCCTTTTGTGATAGATTTGATTGTTCATTTTCAGAGATTCTTTGCTTTGATACCCATTTTGAAAAATGTTTTGTGATTAACTTTTTCATGGTTTAACTATATCACTAAGTGATATATTTTTCATAATAAATTGCGATCGCGCTTTTTTTTCGGATGCGTCAACCAAGTGCGAGCGCTCATCTATAATTCATTTTGAATTTTTAATTTTGAACTTTGAATTGAACTGCGATCTCCATAACTCTACTAAATAAGGTTTAAGATATGTCTCAATTATGAAAAAAATGACTTACAGTAAAGATGTAGATGTCTTTTTGATCGAATTATCTAATGAACCAATTGCCTATGCAGAAGATCAAGGAAACACTATTTCACATTATACGGAAGATAATAGATTGGTTTTAATTGAAATACTAGATTTCCGTCGTTCTATCTCTGAAAAAACAATTAAAGAACTTTCAGCTTCTTAGCGATCACCGATCTGAGCAGATGCGTCAATAATTGTACAGGTGTAACTTAAAGCCGTGGATGACACTCAAACCCCCACTGAAAAATTAATTCTTGAATCAAATCAACGACTATCCCAATCCCTGCTGTGGAAACATCAACGTAACTTCTTCAGGGAACAGGGAATCCAAGCCTGGAACACGGGTAAAGTACCCCACTACGCCACCAGTAACCCCTTCATCGCCAATGCCTACGGCAAAGTTGTATTTGGCTTCCTGCGCGACTGTAATCTTAACACCCAAACGCCCCTTGACTTGACACAACCGGTTTACATTGTCGAGTTAGGTTCCGGTTCTGGGCGGTTTGCTTACCACTTTCTCAAGCAATTCTTTGACACTTATCGCACCTCCACCCTCAAAACCATTCCGGTCAAATACATTATGACCGACTTTGCCCAGCAAAACTTGGATTTCTGGCAATCTCATCCCGACTTGCATCCCTTTGTTAGCCAAGGATTACTGGACTTTGCCCAGTTCGATATCGAAAAGGATTCTACCTTAAAACTAGTTCACGCCGAGGAAACCCTTGACTCATCAAACCTGAAAAATCCTCTGATAGTTATCGCCAACTACTTTTTTGATAGCATCCCCCATGACCTATTCCAGATCGACAATGGAAAACTCTACGAAACTCTAATTACCCTCACCACACCTCGCTCTCACCCAGACATCACAGACACAACCCAACTTGACGAGATAGAAATTTCCTATACAGATTCCGCAATTACGGCTGATGGCTACTATGACGATCCTGCCTTGAATGCGGTACTAAAAGATTACCAGAGCCGCTTGCAGTCAACCTATCTGCTGTTCCCCATTGCGGCTTTGACCTGTTTGAGCAAATTGCGCCAATTGAGTGGCGATCGCCTCTTATTCCTATCAGGGGATAAAGGCTACAGTAACGAAGACAGCTTGGAGGGGCGGGGAATACCCAACCTGACCAAACATCATGGTTGTTTTTCCTTCACCGTTAACCATCATGCGCTCGCACGATACACCCAAAATCAAGGCGGTCAAGCCCTGACCCCCAAGCATCTGCACCGCAGTCTGGACATGAGTGCCTTTCTCTGGGGACAGCCCACCGATGGCTATGTGGAAACATATCAGACCTATGAAACAGCGATCGAACAAGCCAGTCCTGACGACTTTTTTGCCCTGAAAAAAGCCCTCGAACCCCATTTCCATACCCTAACTTTAAAAGAAATTCTGGCTTACCTGCGCTTAAGCCGTTGGGACTTCAAAATATTTCTCGGTTGTTTTGACAGCCTGATGCAGCAAGTTGAAACCGCCTCAGAACCATTACGCCGAGAGATTTTCATCGCCATTCAAAACATCTGGTCAACCTACTACTTCATTGGCGAGGAGCAGGATCTACCCTTGCATCTCTCCATGGTGCTTTATAAGATGGGCTATTATGCCGAGGCGATTGATTTTCTTGACTACTCCCTCCAGTTTTACGGCCATGACCCCGGTATATATTACAACCAAGCGATGTGTTATCATCGCTTGCAATTACCGGAGAAAGCAGCTGAAGTCCTAGACAAAGCCAGAGAAATTTCTCCCTCCTTCGATGAAGATTTTGTCGAGGATATTAGTGAAAGCGCCGAAGCAGCAGAAAATATATTTACTAATGCCACTAACAGAGAACTTAAAATCCCAGAACTGGAAATTAGCCCCGATTTAAATGGGTTGCAACCTCTCCTGTTGCGATTAGATCGGCGAATTCAAGAAGCCTACTCTATTGTGCAAAGCGAGTCAAAAGCAGAAGGAGAAGCAGCTTTTTCATGGTGGCAAAAAACTGGGATTTCATTAAAGGGAACATCTATCCCAATTCGCTCCGATTCCCTCCTAGCATGGTTACAAAAGACCTTTAGTTTATCGGCTTTTGACTTAGAAATTCTGGCGCTCGCCCTAGCCCCAGAACTCGAGCGCCAATATGTCAGGATCTACACTTATCTTCAAGATGAGCTGACCAAGAAAAGACCTACCGTAGAGCTGGCATTAAACTTACTTTGCTACACCATTGCGGACAAGCTATCACGCCGCAAGCATTTTACGACTACCGCCCCTCTAATATCTCATAATCTGCTTCATCTCTGCTCTGAATCCCAGCCTCAACCAGCAACACTTCTAGAGCATTCTTTAATACTAGATGACCAGGTAGTCAGATTTTTGTTGCAGCAACCAGGATTGGATTGGCGACTTACTTCCTGTTGTCAACTAATACAGCCAAGTCTTTCTCCCCATACCATATATTCAAAGCTAGATATACAGAAAGGATTAGAAGCTTTATTAATCGAAAACTGGCAGCAACAACAACCCCTACTGCTTTATTTCTCAGGAAGCGATCGCACCAGTAAACGCCGCACTGCTGAAAATCTTGCTAACACCCTCAATATTTCCTTGTTAGTCGCAGATTTAGGCAAGATGGTAGAAGATAAAGCCAAATTTGAGCAAAAAATACGGCTCATATGTCGAGAAGCTTGGTTTTTTCATCATTTACTATATCTGGATAACTTCGAGCTTCTTTATCTTCAGGAAAATCAAATTCTCCATCAAGCTTGCATGACATATCTAGCCAAAGAGCGAGGGATTACGATCCTGGGAGGAGTAGAACCCTGGAAACCTACAACTACAGGAGAAAAAGGCTTAATTACCGTAGCTTTTGAAATTCCTGAAGCAAGTCAACGCAGAGATTGCTGGCAAACCCATCTCCAAGCAGCGCAAATTTTCCTAGAAGATCGGGAATTGGAGCTATTGAGCGATCGCTTTCGCCTAACGCCAGACCAAATTGCTAATGCTGTTGCTACTGCTAGTAATAACGCCCGTTGGCAATCACTTCATACTGAATCTATTTCTAATTTCTCTAATGAACAGAGTAACCACCTTAAAACCAAAGAACCACCAAGCTCATTTTTAAACCTATGCAGTGCCGCACGCACCCAATCTAGTCTGGATTTAGGAATCCTTGCTTATAAAATTGAACCCAAATATACCTGGGATGATATCATTCTACGACCCAATCAACTGAAGCAACTAGAAGATATCTGTAAAGAATCAGCATACAGAGATTTAGTCCATCGGCAATGGGGTTTTGCCGCTAAATTATCTTTAGGAAAAGGATTAAATGCTCTCTTTTCTGGTGCTTCTGGTACTGGTAAAACCATGGCTGCGGAAGTGATTGCCAACCAATTGCAACTCGATCTTTATAAAATTGATTTGTCTCAAATCATTAGTAAATATATCGGTGAAACAGAGAAAAACCTCAACCGTATTTTTACCGCAGCTACTAATTCCAATGCTATTCTTTTATTTGATGAAGCAGATGCCTTGTTTGGTAAACGTTCTGAAGTTCAAGATGCACGCGATCGCTATGCCAATATTGAAGTAGGTTATCTGTTACAAAAAATGGAGGAATATGAAGGTATTGCTATCCTAACGACGAACCTCCGTGACAATATAGATAAAGCTTTTGAACGGCGACTCCGATTTATTATCAAGTTTCATCTCCCAGATGCCCAGAATCGTTATCTAATTTGGCAAAAAATTTTCCCGAAAAAGGCTCCTTGTAGTTCTAATCTTGATTTAGAATTTCTCGCACACAAATTCGAGATTACAGGAGCTAGTATTCGGAATATCGCTCTTACAGCCGCTTTTTTAGCAGCAGATGATCGTGGAGTCATAGAAATGACCCATATTATCCAAGCTATACAGCGAGAATACCAGAAAATGGGCCATGTTCTGAGGGATAGAGATTTGGGGGAGTACGTGAAATATAGCGGTGTACAAACAAGTTAAGTAGGCGTAGGGACAATTACGGGTCGGGGCAAGTGTGACTTGAAGAAGAGAAAATGATAAGCTCAGAGGGACTGACCAAAACCAAAACCAAAAATGACTTAAATTAGCTAACAGAGAATGAAATTAAGAGCTATCTGTGGCGTTATCTGCGGAGCGATCGCACTAGAAATTCGTGATAATATCATGTCGTTCCCCAGGCGTCTCGCCTGGGCCACTGGGCTACTTGCTCCCCTGCAGCCTAAAAAGCTTGTATCCATTCTTTTACTTCATATTCAGTCCATATTCTATTTTGCCAATAGGGGTCGGATTCCACTAGTTGACGCACAGCAGATTCATTTTCTGCTTCATAAATTCCAAAAACTTTAGTATTATCTTTAGTCGGACCGAGGGTAATTAAAATTCCCTGTGCTTTTTGTTTTCCTAGTCCTTCTAAATGTGCTTGACGGTAAGGAGTTCTTTTTTCTAGGGCGTTTTCGCAATAGCTACCCCACATAATATATTTTGGCATGATATGAATTAGATTTGTTATCAGTTATAAGTACAAAAGCAAATAGACCTCTCCATAATATAATAAATAGAGAATATATTCATATTTATTAAAAACATTAAAGATCTGGAAACAGGAAAAACAATTGATGTTTTGCTTACCCATATTTTTTCGCCAAAATTGAGTTTTGAGTCAATTTTAACATAATAATAAGGATTACAGCGATCGCTTTGAACAGAACAAGATGCGGTTTAAAAGTATACTCTCACTAGATTATAAATTTTTGGAGAGGTCTAATATGAATAAAATTTAATACCTACGAACTCTATTGAATTTTGAGTTGCTTTTCAATTGCTTGAGACCAAATTTTACTCATTTCTTGAAGATTAACTTTAATTAAATCTTCTCCAAGTGCAGTGGCAATAGTCAAGGTATCAGATTTTATGACCCCCATTTGCTGCCAATTTTTAGCTAATTCTGATGATAAATAAGATTCCCATTCGGTTTTAATTTCTGGTTTTACAGAAACTATAATTAAACTTGCACCCTCACCAAACAATAATTTATCCCAGCGAGACTCTGTAGCGGGTAAAGTCACTTCACAACCTAAATTACCAGCAATGCAGCACTCAGCTAAAGCCACCGCCATCCCTCCTTCAGCACAGTCATGAGCAGAATTCAGCCATCCTTGACGAATACCATGACGACAGGTTGCTTGCACTTTCTTCTCCAACTCAAAATCTAATTGAGGGGGTTTTCCGGCGACAGTATGGTGAATGGTGGCTAAATATGCCGATGCACCCAGAGTTAAATTCAGTGAGCCCAATAAATAAATTAAATCCCCTTCTTGTCGCCAACCTTGAGCGCAAACTTTGCTAATATCGGGTACTAACCCGACCATACCAATCACTGGCGTAGGATAGATAGGTTGGGGATTGCCCTCGCTATCTACAGTTTCATTATAGAGAGAAACATTTCCTCCAGTAACAGGAGTTTTCATGGCCTTGCAAGCTTCAGCAATACCTCGACAAGCATGATGCAATTGCCAATATCCTACTGGTTTTTCTGGACTGCCAAAGTTAAGATTATCTGTTACCGCTATTGGCTCAGCTCCTACACAGCTTAAATTTCTGGCTGCTTCTGCCACTGCTAATTTTGCCCCTTCGTAGGGATCTAAATACACATAACGGGGATTACAATCGGTAGTAGCAGCTACTCCTACCTTTGACATAGCCGGAGCAGCATCTACCGGGCGCACTCGCATAACCGCCGCATCTGCACCACCAGGTAAAATTACCGTGTTATTTTGCACTTGATGGTCATATTGGCGATAAATCCAACGTTTTGAAGCAATAGTAGGAGTATCTAACAATTTTAAGAGAATTTGATTCCAAGTGTAAGATTCACCGGCGATCCCGAAGGGATCCGCTTCGCGGTGCGCCATTCCTGTAACTGTACCTTCAGATAAAGATGTCTCGTTCCACGACCATGCTTTTTCAGCATATGCTGGTGGATTTGTCAATAATTCTCGCTGATAAATAGGCGTATTATCGGCTAAAGCAGTAGCGGGTACTTCGGCAGCCACTTGGTTTTGATGTAAAATTCTCACTATCGGTTCAGCGATCACTTTGCCGGCGACTACTGCATGAAGTTCCCAGCGGTGAAAAATGTCCATTAATTCCTGTTCTCGACCTTTTTCGGCTACCAAGAGCATTCTTTCTTGAGATTCCGAGAGTAGATATTCATAGGGAATCATCCCAGTTTCCCGTACCGGAATTTTATCTAAGTCTAGTTCAATACCTACACCTCCTTTAGCAGCCATTTCGGAGGTAGAACAGGTAATTCCTGCTGCTCCCATATCCTGAGCTGCCACTACCGCTCCGGTTTTAAATGCCTCCAAACAAGCTTCAATCAGGGATTTTTCCAAGAAAGGATCCCCTACTTGTACTGCCGGGCGATCGTCGATAGATTGCTCGGTTAGTTCGGCACTGGCAAAACTCGCTCCTCCCATGCCATCTCTACCTGTAGTTGAACCCACGTAGAGGACAGGATTGCCAATTCCTGAAGCCCCTGCTTTGACAATTTCCTCAGTTTCCATTAAACCAATAGCCATGGCATTGACTAGAGGGTTTCCACTATAAGCGGGATCGAAATATGCCTCTCCACCTACAGTTGGCACCCCTACACAGTTATGCGTAATAATCCCTGAACTCGTTACAAATAGGTGGGTATTATCCACTTCAATATCATAAACCGGGAAGTTTTCCACTGTTTTATTTTCAATAGTTTTGATTTTGACAAATGCTAATTGATTAGAAATTTCATAACGAGGATGAGAATGTTTATTACCTTGATAACATTGAAGAGCTTTTTGTAATGCTCGATCGCGTTCTTCACTAAAAATATTAACTAATTTACTTAGATTATCAAAATTATTAACCTCTAATTGCCACAATGGTAAACGTCGATATTCTCTACCTTCAATTGAACATAATTTGCTTGGTTGACGATAAATGTAAGGAATAATTTCTTGACTTTGTAGCAAGATAATTGTCTGTTCAAAAAGTTTGTGACTAGTGGAAGCAAAGCTTATTTTAGCATGAGTTCCGTTCGTTTTAGTCGTAAAAGAACCATCTCCTCTTAATAAACCTTTTAAACCTTCTCTTTGTAATTCTAATGACCATTTAAAAAAACAGTCAGGAAATGATTTATTATGTGCTTTATTTCCACATTGCCAAACATTTTTTAATAAATATCCTAATAACCAAGAGGTTACATAAACAGCAATAGTTGATTTTCTTTCTTCAATACATGGACGTAGTCCTAAAGTTTTTAATATTTTAATAACATCTTCAACATACTCTTTTTCATGAAGATCAAAAGTAAAAATAATCTTGTAAGTATTACTATTTTTCGATACACATCCTTCCGATAAATAATAACCTAATAAACGAGCAAAAGAAGCATCAATTTTAATAACAGCCTTCATGTAATTAGCTTTCCCACTACGACGATAAAGACGAAGTTGAGAAGGATTAATATTAATTAAAGATTCCAATTTTCGATAAATTTTTAAGGGCAAATAACCTTTTTTAAGATATCTACAACGGTTACTTGCTGATGGTTCAATTTTTCTTAAACTTTCTCTAATTTTTTCATCAGGATGCCAGTTATTAGGTAAATCCACATAAACATCTTGATGCTCGTTTCCAAGTATAGATAATAAGTTCAGAGCTTCTGTTTGGGGTTCAAAATCCGGAATATTAATTAGTAAGGGGATTGCATCTCCTACTTTTAAGTCTTTTGCCGATTTTTGTTGCCATTTTCCATCTTGTAAAATAAGAGCGGGATGATCTGGTGTTATGGTAAGACTACGCCCTAAAGTAGTTTTAATGATAATCAGTTGATTTGTATGGCGTTTAAATATACGTCGTATTGGTTGCCAACAACTTTTTTGGGTATCAGGATTGAGGGAAAGGGTTTCAATATAATCTTGATCGTCTAATTCTAGGGTGTCTTGTTGTTTATTTAAACGAGATTCCACAAAATTACCAATGGTATCAAAATGAACTCCCTTGGCATCACGCCAAATTAAGCTTTCACTTTCAATTAAACAATTACCATAGTGTGAAATACCTTTTACTACACCTTGAAATATACGGCGGGTGTGGGGGTTGTCTAAATTACCAAAGCGGAGGGAATTTAAAATGGCGATCGGTCTTGCGCCCATAGTAAAGATATCTCTAAGAATGCCACCCACACCAGTAGCAGCGCCCTGGAAAGGTTCGATCGCACTGGGGTGATTGTGGGATTCAATTTTAAAAGCAATTCTTAAACCCTGGCCAAAATCAACTACTCCGGCGTTTTCACCAGGGCCAACTAAAATGCGCTCGCCCTGAGTAGGAAATTGACTGAGTAGCGGTTTAGAGTTCTTATAGCAGCAATGTTCTGACCACATAACCCCAAACATTCCCAGTTCAGCTTTGTTGGGATGACGGCCTAATCTTTGGACAATTTCTTCGTATTCTGAGACAGTTAAACCTTCGGAAGCGATTTCTGAGGGTGAAAAGGGAACAGACATGAGATTGATTTGGTGTTGATTGGTTAACTCATCAATGATTCTTTATATTTTACGCTAAATGTTGGGGGAAAAAAAGCTACTATGTCTAGATTTTTGGCGTAAGTACTTAAAAAAAGGTTAATCAGAATAAAACAGTAGAGATTGAATGATAAGTTATTCTTATTAATGCTATCACGGATATTTAGTATCAGATGACACTAAATATTGAGGAATTCCTCAAAAGTGAAACTTGTCCATCTACTGACATTGGTCCGAGAGCCTTGTTAGGAAGTGAGGCACATCAAAATACCCGTCAGAAAATTACCCAATCTATGTGTCGCACAGTGGATCTTCAGGGAAAGGTAAAAAGTGCCTGTGTGGGTTGCCAATCCTCTTG
>JAAUYA010299498.1_pt1 | contig 20338 bp, 18 predicted proteins | sample 7278161 | NCBI WGS metagenome assembly JAAUYA01 (sample SAMN14350120, study PRJNA611818) | marine sediment metagenome | isolation source: surface marine sediment (3m) | place: French Polynesia: Moorea | collected 2018-08
CTAACTTTTATGGCCACTGTTATATAATTTTAAGTTAGCAATTAACGAGGTTGCCGATGGAACTGCAAAGAGAATTTTTTCCCAGTGTGCCTAAAACATCAGTCTGCTGCTCAACATGCGGGCGCGGCATGATTGTTTTACGCACACTGGGAAAAAATTCTCTTTGCAGTTCCATCGGCAACCTCGTTAATTGCTAACTTAAAATTATATAACAGTGGCCATAAAAGTTAGGAAATTTTCTCTTAACCTTTTCCCTCAAGCGATCGCTGATCAGTCTTATGCTCATAGAGGCATTTCAATCTCTATCTATTTTTGGATGATATTTGTGGCCATAGATTCTCTAGAAATAGAGGTTTTTGATAAAATAGTTAGAGGAAAATATAATTAATAAATAGGAAACTCCTTGATTTAAAGAGTAATAACACTTTGTTGGCTATAGTACAAGTTATCAAACAGATTATTGGTCGTTGGTGGTCAGAGTTTACCCTCCAAACCAAATTAATGGCGACAGCTACCCTGGCTGTCTCTTTGCTGATGAGTGGTTTAACTTTTTGGGCTGTACATTCTATTCAACAAGAAGCTCAAATGAATGATACTCGCTTCGGCAGAGATTTAGGTCTTTTGTTAGCTAGTAATGTAGCACCGTTAATTGCTGAAGATAATCTGACGGACGTAGCGCGTTTTTCGAGTCGTTTTTATAGTAGTACCTCTAGCGTCCGCTATATGCTCTATGCAGATCGAGATGGTAATATCTTCTTCGGCATTCCCTTTTCGCAAAGCGAAGTTAAAAACTCCCTTACTCTACAACGTCACATCCAATTACCAGAAAATTATGCTCATAATGCCGCAACACCCTTGGTAAGACAACATTTAACCCCAGATGGGAAAGTAGCAGATGTGTTTATTCCTCTTAACCATGAGGGTCGATATTTAGGCGTATTAGCAATTGGTATTAATCCTAATCCTACTGTAGTTGCTTCTTCTAATTTAACTAGAGATGTGACTATCGCTGTATTTATTTCGATTTGGGCTATGGTAATTTTGGGAGGCGTATTCAATGCACTAACTATTACTCAACCAATTAAGGAATTATTATTAGGTGTTAAAAATATTGCAGCAGGGAACTTTAAGCAGAGAATAGATTTACCTTTAGAGGGAGAATTAGGAGAATTAATTTTAAGTTTCAACGAAATGGCTGAAAGATTGGAAAAATATGAAGAGCAAAATATTGAACAATTAACCGCAGAAAAAGCCAAGTTAGAAACTCTAGTTTCCACTATTGCTGATGGAGCAATTTTGTTAGATTCTCAGTTGAAATTAATTTTAGTTAATTCTACTGCTCAAGATATGTTTGGTTGGGAAGAAGAAAGTATTATCGGTAAAAATATTTTAGAGTATTTACCTATAGAATTACAATCAGAATTACATGAACCTCTGACCAAAATTGCTGGTAGTGAAACCGTTAATCAAGATATAGACAATCCAAATTTAGCAATGTTTTCCCATCGAGGAGAATTTCGCATTACCTTAGCTCAAACTAGTCAACATACTTTTCGTATTCTTTTAACTCAAGTTTTAGATCGGGATAAGGCTAATGTTAAAGGTATCGTCATGACAGTACAAGATATTACTCGTGAAGCAGAATTAAATGAAGCGAAAAGTCAATTTATTAGTAATGTCTCTCACGAATTAAGAACGCCGTTATTTAATATAAAATCCTTTATTGAGACCTTATTTGAATACGGTGATGAGTTAAGCGAAACTGAAAAAATTGAATTTCTGCAAACTGCTAATCATGAAACCGATCGCCTGACTCGTTTAGTTAATGATGTGTTGGATTTATCTCGTCTAGAATCTTCTCGTATTTATCAATTTAACTCTATAGATTTACCACAATTAATTGAGCAAACTTTGAGAACTTATCAACTCAATGCTAAAGAAAAAAATATTCAATTAATTCAGGAAATAAAAGCTAATTTACCATCCATTTGGGGACATTATGATTTATTATTACAAGTTTTCACTAATTTAGTCGGCAATTCTCTTAAATTTACGCTAGAAGGAGGCAAAATTGTGATTCGTGCTTATCCAGTTAAATGTAATCCTCAAGAACCAGAAAAATTATCCCATGTGAGAGTAGAAATATCTGATACTGGGATTGGGATTGGTAGTGAAGATCAAGAGGCAATTTTTGACCGTTTTTTTCGTGTAGAAAATCGCGTCCATACTTTAGAAGGAACTGGATTAGGACTTTCAATTGTCAAAAATATTATTGAAAAACACCATACCAATATTAACTTGATTAGTGAGGTAGGTGTAGGAACAACTTTTTGGTTTGATTTAGCTATCTATGAAGATTTAAAAACCAATATAGATGAAGCTAAATTGGTAGAAAACACTAATCAGGTTTCAGTGTAATAAGTAATAAGTGTTGAGGGGGGAAATGCTGGTGATTCTACTCAAAGCTCCTGCGGAGAGAGAGAAGAGAAAGAAAAATTTTGATGAATGTCCCAGCATTTACCGTTGTGATGTAGCAAAGTAAGATGAGAAACAGTAAATTCAAAGTGTAATTGTCGCTCTTTAAATTCCGACCAGGCTTTATGAAAGTTGGCTTTGCTTAAATCTCGAAAGCCAACTGTTACATGAGGGGAAAACGATCTATTTTTACTCACTTGATGGATAATCTCAAGAGATGTTTCTAAATATTTGGTTAACTGCTTATGTATAGTTAAAAGTTCGGCGTTTTTGAGAATATTAATATAAATAACACGGGGTTTAAAAGCAGCAAAACCATCTAAGATTATGGGAATAGGAGTTTGGCTTTGAGAAAATTCCCCTAATTTAGCTTCTAACTTGGGTAAATCTTCTAACTCCCATTCAAAAGGTGGTTGTAAAGTAATATGAGGAGGAGACTTTAACGCTGCTTTACTATTGTAAACTTGAGCAAAGTGTTGCTTAATATCGGTAACAACTTGTCTCACCTCCTCAGGGGGAAGCAAAGCAATAAAAAATAATCGTTTTGTTTTTGCCATGATTGAGTTAGATAATTTTTAGTTATAAATTTTGCTCTACTTACTATGCCTTGGTTTGTCAAGATTGAAAAAGGAATCGTACCTAAACATATTTTCGATCAATATGTACCGGCTCATAAAGCTTATGTGCGCGAGCTAATTGCCTCTGGACATCAAGCTAAAACAGGTTATTGGGGAGAATTTGGTGGAGGTATGCTTCTATTCAAAGCTGCGTCGAGAGAAGAAGCAGAAGCGATCGTTGTAGAAGATCCTCTAGTTAAAAATGGCTGTGTGGAATACGAATTACATCAATGGTGTATTGTCGTTGAGTGAAATTCTGTGTTATAATAGAAAACGACTCGGACTCATGCGATCTTAACGCTCAAACCTTGTCAGGACCGGAAGGTAGCAGCAATACGGGATGCTTATGATAGGCGTGAACTCCGGGTCTTTGATTTAGGAAAATTTAGCACCTTAATAACACCTAACACCTAATGGCGCTAACTTAAACCTAACTTTCTTTGGAGTTAATTTCACTACATACTTCATAAAAGTTAGTATCTGGAGATTGGGCAAATAAAGGAGCCATCTCCTTCAAAATTTTTTCATAAGCTTCATTTTGATTGGCTTCCATATCTTCCAATTTTTCCCAGATAATTACTGCAATACCTTCATCAGTACCAGGTTTTTGCAGCAAATAAGCACCTTTAAATCCGGTAGTATAGGTGGAAACTGCTTTTTCATAAAGCTTTTGCGCTTCGGCAAATCTACCTGGTTTGAATTCACCGATGGCTACATAAGCATATTTATGCCTAAGGAAATCATGAAACTCTTTCATATCTTATGTTTGACAAAACTCCTGAAAAGTATTTGGGTATATTTACTATATAACTCTTTTTGATAAGATTAAGCAAGAATTATAGACTTTTCTTAACTTAATTTAACTAAAAAATCAAAGATTTGACTTTTGCTTCACGATATCAACTTAACCTGAAACTCAGTCGTGCCTTGAATTCTAATTCAACCCTAGAGTGGGAACCTCACTTAAAGGTAATGCTGAGTAGAGTTATGTTTTTCTAATATCAGTTAGTACCAGCAAAAGTAACTTCAGGATACTTAGCCTGTGCTTGATGCATAGTAGTATGTTTACCATGTTCCTGCCAGAAATTAATTATTTCTGTTGCTTGGTTCAGAAGCTCAATTTTCTCGCTATCTAAGATCCAACTCTTAGAATCCAACTCATCTTTGAGTTGTTGCCAAGCATCATTACGAGGCCAGAAATAATAAGCAGTTAGAGGGCTAGTGCCTTTACCAATGACGTGATCTATGGCCAGGGCAATGTCTTTATCTAACCAGACAACTTTTAAAACAAATCTAGGCTCCAATTACACCTCCGATATACCATTTGACATTACCATATTATAACTCTTCAGAAACAATAGCTTCAACCTCTAGAGGATTTAGTTCTGGCTGAGTTAGATTTTTGAGCATTACTTGGTTAACATCTCAATTTCCCTGTCTGAGATGTAGATAATTTTATGTAGATTTTTTAACCTAACTTAGATAAGATGTCAGGTGAAAGATATTATTAACTCAAAACTCACAACTCAGAAACTCTTAAACCAGAATGTTAATGAGCAAATGAGCAATAACTCTAAATGATTAATAACTATCTCTAACAAAATAATAACTGCCCATACCAAATTCAATACTAATACAATGTTACCAAATTTTCCCCGCCGAACCAAAATTGTTGCAACTGTGGGACCTTCCTGCGTCGATCCTCAAACTCTTCGTCAAATAATCCTAGCAGGGGCTACAACCTTGCGGCTCAATTTTTCCCACGGTACTCATGAAATTCATCAGCGCAGTATTCGCCTTATTCGCCAAGCAGAAAACGAATTAAACCAACCTGTGGGTATTCTTCAAGATCTCCAAGGTCCCAAAATTCGTCTAGGTAAGTTTAAATGTGGTTCTATTGAACTCAAAGAAGGCGATCGCTACATTATTACCAGCTCAGAAGTAGAATGTAATCAAGAAATTGGTTATGTTAGCTATGAATATTTAGCAGAAGAAGTACCATTAGGTTCTAAAATTCTCCTCGACGATGGGAGAGTAGAAATGGTGGTCAAAGAAGTGAATAAAGCTAACCGAGAGCTTGAGTGTCGAGTCGTCGTTGGTGGTACTCTTTCTAGCAATAAAGGAGTAAATTTTCCCGGTGTATATCTTTCTGTTAAAGCTCTGACAGATAAAGATAAAAAAGATTTAATGTTCGGTTTAGATCAACGAGTTGACTGGGTAGCCTTAAGTTTTGTGCGCAATCCCCAAGATATTCTCGAAATTAAAGACCTCATTGCTAGTGCTGGCAAGTCTGTACCGGTGATCGCTAAAATTGAAAAACATGAGGCCATTGAACAAATGGAAGAAGTCCTTTCCTTATGTGATGGAGTAATGGTAGCTAGGGGAGATTTAGGAGTAGAATTACCGGCTGAAGATGTACCAATCTTACAAAAGCGCCTGATCAATACTGCCAACCGTCTGGGAATCCCGATTATAACTGCTACTCAAATGTTAGATAGCATGGCTAATAATCCCCGCCCAACCAGGGCTGAAGTTTCTGATGTAGCCAATGCTATCCTAGATGGTACTGATGCGGTGATGCTCTCTAACGAAACGGCAGTAGGTAAATATCCCGTGCAAGCAGTAGCCACCATGGCGACAATTGCCGAAAGAATCGAACGAGAACAAACAAGCGTCTGGCATCCCAATATTGATAAACCGAATATTCCCAACGCGATCGCCGGAGCAGTAAGTCAAATTTCTCAGCAGTTAAAAGCTTCGGCAATCATGACTCTGACCAAAAGCGGCGCTACTGCTCGCAATGTCTCAAAATTCCGACCGCAAACCCCGATTTTAGCTGTTACACCCCATGTCAATGTTTCCCGTCAACTACAATTAGTCTGGGGAGTAAAACCTCTGCTAGTTTTAGACTTACCTGGAGTACGCAAAGTTTTCCAAGCTGCACTTAATGTCGCCCGCGAGAAAGGATTATTACAAGACGGGAATTTAGTCGTAATGACAGCAGGTACTTTACAAGGGGTATCTGGTTCGACAGATTTAATTAAAGTAGAAATAGTTAAAGGTTTACTCACTCAAGGTATAGGCATTGGACATGGAGTGATTACCGGCAGAGTAAAAGTAATTATGGATACTTCTCAATTAAATGATTTCTATAAAGGAGATATTTTAGTTACTTCTGCTACCAATAGCAATTTTGTTGATGCCATGCGTATGTCTGCTGGGATCATAACTGAAGAGCCTGGAGTGAGCAGCCATGCTGCACAAATTGGTTTGCGTTTAGGCATTCCTGTAATCGTTGGGGTAAAAGATGCTACCAATATCATGCGTGATAGTAGTTTCATTACCCTCAAAGTAGAACAAGGTTTAATTTATCTTGGTACTGATGGCTCAGAGGATAGTCAAGACGGTAATTTACCAGTCGCATAATCAGTTTTGATAGATTTTATTTAGGGAGAAGGGGGGTATATAGAACATATTTGACAAATAGTCCCAAGAATTCTGGAAAAACAAAACAATCAGAACATTAAACCTATAAGGCACCCTACAAGAGCAGCTTAATTTCCGTGCTTTATTTTGGCGAAGGTATTGCCTAACTATATGAGTTAATGAGATTTTACATGATTAGACTAAATCCCCGTTTATTCCATCTATTGATTATTGCTTGCTTTACTGTACTACTCTGGTTTAATTTCACGCCTTCTGCAGCTGCCTTGGGAGGACCACAACCAGCTATTAATCAACCAGCACCAGAGTTTACTTTACCTACCAATACTGGTGATGGAGATATATCTTTAGCAGATTATCGAGGTAAGTGGGTAGTATTATATTTCTATCCCCAAGACTTTACTCCTGGTTGTACCCTGGAAGCGAAGAGGTTTCAACAGGATCTAGCCAAATATGAAACCAGAAATACCCAAATAATTGGCGTAAGTGCCGATGATGTTAGCTCCCATCAAGATTTCTGCGACTCAGAGGGATTAAAGTTCCCCCTCCTAGCAGATGTAGATGGCAGTATCAGCAAAGCCTATGGTTCTTGGTTAGGCTCGCGCTCTTTAAGACATACCTATATTATCGATCCCGATGGCATTTTGAGAGCAACATTTTTAGGTGTTCGTCCCGTGATTCATAGTACGGAGGTATTAGCAAGCCTAGATCAATTACAAGCCCATTAAGAGATAGAGAAGTTAGCTGCATCCGAAAGCATGGCTAGACAATCAGCAATCAACAATCAACCATTAACAATTAACAATTAACTTTTAACTTTTAGGACAGTAAATAATGACAAAACTGAGGATAGGATTACTTTTTGGCGGGCGTTCCGGCGAACATGAAGTTTCCATTACATCGGCAAGAGCGATCGCCACTGCTTTAACTCAAGGAGATAATCTCCACAAATATCAACTTGTACCAGTATACATCGAGAAAAATGGCATTTGGCAAGGAGAGGAAACTGCCCAACAGGTACTAAACTCCGGTAAACCCCTAATCTCAGAAAATCCTAATCTCAAGCAAATTTGGCAATTTCCGCCCCAAGTTACTGAGGTGGATGTCTGGTTTCCCATTTTACATGGTCCCAATGGTGAAGATGGGACAGTACAAGGGTTATTGACCTTGATGCAAGTTCCCTTTGTGGGTAGTGGTGTTTTGGGTTCAGCCCTAGGAATGGATAAAATTGCCATGAAAATAGCTTTTGCTGAGGTGGGATTACCTCAAGTAAAATATATGGCAGTGACTCGGGAGCAAGTGTGGTCAAATCCTTGTGTATTTCCTAAACTTGGCGATCGCCTTGAGGAAACTCTAGGTTATCCTTGTTTTGTCAAACCAGCTAATTTAGGTTCATCGGTAGGTATCGCTAAAGCTAAATCGAGAGACGAATTAGAAACTGCTTTAGATAATGCTACTAGCTACGATCGACGTATTGTTGTCGAAGCAGGAGTCACAGCCAGGGAGCTAGAGTGTGCGGTTTTAGGTAATGAGAATCCCAAAGCTTCAGTAGTGGGAGAGATAAGCTACAAGGGTGATTTTTATGACTATGAAACTAAATATACGGATGGGATGGCACAATTATTGATTCCTGCTCCTGTTCCCGAGCAAATCATCACTCAAGTTCAGGAAATGTCAATTCAAGCTTTTGAGGTAGTTGATGCCAGGGGATTAGCGAGGGTTGATTTCTTTTATAACGAAGCTACGGGAGAGGTATTGATCAATGAAATTAATACTCTTCCTGGTTTTACTGCTTTGAGTATGTATCCTCAATTATGGGCTGCATCTGGTGTTCCTTTTCCTGAATTAGTCGATCGCCTCATTCAACTAGCTGATCGTCAATAAAGTTGAGGAGAATGCAGAATTTAGAATTCAGAATTGCTGAAAGTCTGCATCTCAACACTTTACCTATAAAGGCCGATAAACTCTGTAATTAATATTGGGGAAGATATTGTCAATTTCTTCTACTTTTTCTAACCAACCAGAGTCAATTTTGTCGATCAGGATTTCGTCATAAAGCTTATTAAAGCGTAATACATGACTTTTAGTACGACGTACCGCATAAGGAACCATGGTTCCGGTGCGCATGATAAAAGCCCAGTCAGAAGATTGTGCCAATAATAATTCTCGGGCTGCTTGGTTCAAAGCTCGCCACTCCAACTCATCTGCCGGCTCTCTGGTAGCTAAATGAATCATCCTTTCCGCAGTTTTATGCAGGTGAGGATAAATCCAAGCATTCGTTTCATTTAACCAATACTCATGGAAACCTTTGTGACCCCAACTAGACTGGGAAGGAATACACACCTGTTGTGTGGGATGATTGCGCAGATAATCAGCTAAATGCGTCATATCAAAGGTGTTTTGATCGTACCAGGACTTACGGAAGAGATAATCAATAAACCAAGGTCCTTCATACCACCAGTGGCCGTACAACTCTGCATCATAAGGTGAAACAATTATCGGCGGACGTTGTATAATTCCCGCTAGGTGTCCCACTTGCTGTTCTCGGTTATACATAAAGTTGCCAGCGTGTTCGGCAGCTTTTTCTCTTGCCCAATAGGGATCGTAAAGTGCTTTATCTGATAGCCCTGCTTGACGGCTGGTAATTTTATGGTACTTAATCCCGATATTTTTACGCTGACCATTAGGCATAATATAGGGCTTGATATATTCGTATTCAGCCTCCCAACCCAAATCTTTATAAAACTCTCGATATTCAGGATCGCCGGGATAACCTACTTCCGATGACCATACTTGTTGAGAAGATTCGTGATCTCGTCCAAATACAGCCACCCCACTTTCAGTAAAAATAGGAGCATAAGTACCAAAACGAGGTCGAGGACGGGCGTAGAGAAGACCATGTCCATCGGTAAGGAAGTAGCGTAAACCTGCATCAGCCAGCATTCTCTCTAACCCTTCATAGTAAGCACATTCTGGTAACCAAATCCCTCTCGGAGGACGACCAAAATTTTCTTGGTAGTGCTCACAAGCTACCTGAATTTGTGCCCAAACAGCCTCGGGATACATTTTCATTAACGGTAGGTAGCCGTGAGTGGCACCACAAGTGATAATTTCTAAGTTGTTAGTATCTTGAAATTGCTTAAAAGCTGTAACTAAATCGCCATCATAACGTTCCCAAGTTTGGCGAGCATAGTTAAATTCCTGGGCGTAATGTTCCGCTAAATATTTAATATGACCATAATGTTGATTATGCTCAATTTCTTTTTCTGTTAGTTCTTCTAATTTACTTAAGTGTTCATCATAGCGTTCTTGAAGCAGTGGATCCCGAAGCATAGACACCAGGGGTGGTGTCATACTCATCGTAATTTTAAAATCAATTCCATCTTGTTTTAAACCTTCAAAAACGTGCAACAGAGGAATATATGTCTCTGTGATTGCTTCATAGAGCCACTCTTCTTCTAGGACATAATCACTTTCTGGATGTCGAACAAAAGGTAAATGGGCGTGTAATACTAGGGCAACGTAGCCGAGAGCCATAATGTTTCTGTAGTTATAATTAAGTTTAACAGTTCAGATGTTTACAACTAAACCGCAGTATTAAGAACGAGAGCTAGTTGGCAGTTGCTGTATCCCAACCTGCTTATAGCTTCTTAATAAACGAAGTTACGCGCAGCCAAGAAAGGAACTGAGGCTAGTTAATAACAGCTGTAAACAAAACTCAAAAGAAATATTTTTTGATACATTCCCTTTGTTTAGCTTGAGCGAAGGCAAAGGATGAGTGCACATGCTTTTGAATCTTGAGTTCTGAGTTTTTTTAGCCTCGCTTCACCTGTTTAGGGGATGCGTGGGTAATTAGACTTACGTTTATCTTGTCTTAGGATTTTACAATAAAACGTGCCACAATGAATTATATATTTTTTTTGCCAAGATTTATTAAGAAAATCTAAAATAGATTATCAGAATGTTTAACATTTTGTTAATATTTACATGAGTTCTAATGGTACCTAACCTAACAGATAGCCTCTAGGCTAAAAGTTTAGGGGTTTCCTCTGCTTCTATTGATTAATGAGTCAGCACTAGTGTTTGGAGAAGACAACCTCAGTAAAAATGCTCTTCAGTTACTTTTATTTGCGGACGATCGCCCTAGTTCGCAAAAGAACATCGAAGAAATCAAAGCCTATTTAGATAGCTTAAACAAAGACTATCAGTTTCAACTTGAAGTTATTGAGATGGGCAAGAACCCCCATCTAGTGGAACATTTTAAACTGGTAGCGACTCCAGCGTTAGTTAAAATCAATCCTCCTCCTAGACATATTCTGGCAGGTAGTGACTTAACTGCTCAGTTACAAAAATGGTGGTCGAGATGGCAAAATGCCTTAGAAGAGCTGCAAAATAACTCTCAGCCAGAAGTAGATGCCGAAGCTTCAATTTTACAAACTTGTCTGCCTTCTTCGGAATTTATCCGTCTAAGTGATGAAGTTTTTGGTCTCAAACAAGAATTAGAAGAGTTAAAGAAAAAGTTACAGTTTAAAGATCAGATTTTAGCCATGCTAGCACACGATCTACGTAGCCCTCTTACTGTTGCATCTATTGCCTTAGAAACGATCGAATTAGCTAAAAATGAGCCAAATTCTCAATCTACAGAAGAATTACAAGCTCAACTCTACCAGCAAGTGAAAAAGCAATTTGTGATTATGAATAAAATGATTACTGATTTACTCCAAACTTCTAAAACCATGAGTAGTCAGTTAAGTATCTCGCCCATAGATTTATATTTACCCGATCTATGTGAAGAAATTTTAATGAGCTTAAAAACTAAATTTAAGGAAAAAAATCAAGAATTAATCCAAGATATTCCTCAAGATTTGCCTTTAGTTTATGCAGACCGCGAGTTAATTCGCCAGTTAATTGTTAACTTGCTCGAAAATGCCATTAAATACACTCCTGCTGGAGGAAAAATTACTCTCTCTATTATTCATCGTACTACTCAAAAAATACAAGTAAGTATCTACGATACTGGTCCTGGCATTCCTGAGGAGAAAAAAGAGCGTATTTTTGATGGTCATTTCCGTTTACAGAGAGATCGAGCTACTGAGGGTTATGGTATTGGACTTGCTCTGTGTCGCAAGGTAGTCAATGCCCATTATGGTCAAATTTGGGTAGAAAATAACCAGCATCAAGGTAAAGGTAGTTGTTTTCATTTTACTTTGCCAGCCTATCGATAAATCAGATGTTCTTTGGTCGTAGATGGTAAAAAACAATCAACAATCAACAATTTTTGCAGTTACTTAAAACCTTTTCAAGACAACAATAACAGCAACCCGATTATCTACCTGCTCAGTGATTTCCTAATTTTGTTGATGCTCCATGGAGTTGCACTGGATCTGAATAAATTCTTCTTTTGAGATTCAGTTCCCTTGCTCCCTGATTAACCATTACTTGGGAAATTTAAGCTTAGGTACTGGTTGCTGTTATTGTTGTTTAATGGAATGTAATTGACCTTCAACAGTTTCTTTTCCCTCCTTTGTTCAGTGATTTCCTAATTTAAATCGATCTTTTATAGAGTTGCACTGAATCTGAATTTTCTTCTTCAGTTCCCTTGCTCCGTCTTTAACTAGCTTAGGAAATATGAACTATAAAGTTCATTACTGTTGTCGGTATATCCGGAGACAGATACTAAGTAAGTCAGCTTATCACCTCACTTTTATTTAAAGTTTACTCTTAGCTGTTTTATCTGCCGAGGAAGCTTTATTTATTAGCTTCAATTATTAATATAACATTATATTTTTAATAAATACATATTCGTAAAAAAACTTTACATTTTTATTATTGATTGATCCCCAGTAGGAAAAGCAAGGCTTTGACCCCGACATAATCAATACTTCGTCTTATGTTAAGAAATCATAACATAGCGATCCCCAAAAAGCTTAATATTTCGTTACTTAGCGATAAATAAATGGGAAAACCCCTTGACGAAAGCCTATTTCATTTTGTTACATAAGATTAAGTCAGCGATCCCCACGATCCCGCTCAGGGTTGAAATGGGAACAGGAGACTTAAAACCTCAGAGGTTAAGAAACTACATATAGTACACATTTATTGACAGCCTTAAAAGAATGGAGATTCTATCCTATGGCAAAAGAGCGCCCACCTCTAGAAGAGATGACTCTCAGGCAATTAAGAAAAGTTGCCACCGTTTTAAACATTCCTCGTTATAGTCGAATGCGTAAAGCACAATTACTAGGTGCGATCAAACAGAAAGAAGAGCAAGTTTTACCGTCAAGTTTATCTAATTCATTAACAAATCAGGAGGAGCAAATAGTGGAAGCAGCAAAATTTGAAGTCGGTCAAGAAGATCTTACAGGTGGTCCTTTAGCTTCAATAGATGAAGGAATGGGGGAACTTCCGGGTGGTTACGGGGAAAGTAAGATTGTTTTGATGCCTCGAGATCCTCAATGGGCTTATGCTTATTGGGATATCAGCAACGAACATAAGGAAGAATTGCGGCGTCAGGGTGGACAACAATTAGCTTTGCGTGTTTATGATGTCACTGATATTAATCTTGATAGTCAAAGTCCCCACAACGTTCAAGAATATTATTGTGATGAGTTAGCTCGGGAATGGTATTTACCCATTCCTGTAAGCGATCGCGATTATACGATCGACATTGGTTATCGTTGTTTTGACGGTCGTTGGTTGGTCTTAGCTCGTTCTGCACCAGTACGTATTCCTCCCGTATATCCCAGTGACTGGATAGAAGATATTTTCGTTACCGTTGGTTGGGAAGATGATTTACGCGGTAAGACAGTTTATCGCTTAACACCTCCAGCCAAGAAAGCAGCCATGGCAGCTTCTAACCCCATCTATGACCAAATCTTTGGTATGGCAGAAGGTGCTGAAGCCCAACGGGTGGCTGGCTCTCTGTTTGGTAGTATGCACCACGTTCCCGGCTCCATGATTCCCGAAAAGGCAGTCAGTTCATATGTTTTCCCCTCTGGTGCGGGCATGTGGGGCATGTCTGGTATTGGCATGATGTCAGGAGCGGGTTTCTCTGCTTCTGCTGCGCCAGTGCGCCCTCGCCAATTCTGGTTAGTTGCCGATGCTGAATTAATTGTTTATGGTGCTACTGAGCCCGATGCCACTGTAACTATCGGCGATCGTCCGATCAAGCTCAATCCTGACGGTACTTTCCGCTTCCAGATGTCCTTCCAAGATGGTTTAATTGACTATCCGATTGTGGCAGTAGCGGCTGATGGAGAACAAACTCGTTCCATCCACATGAAGTTCAACCGTGAAACTCCTTCTCGCCACACCAACACCAAAGAAGAAGCCGTCTTGGAGTGGTTTTAGTTAAAACTTGAGCAGAGATAGATCGCGGATTTATCTTTATCTTTACTTTTGAATAATTCTATGCTTGAAAACCCCGACTATTTTAAGTCAGGGTTTTTTCACGTTTATTACCTCAAACAAACTTCCTTTAGGCAAAAACTGCCCATTACATCAAATCCGGTTGAAGAACCACAGTTTTAGGTGAGGCAAGCAGGGGAGCAGGGAGCTCCGGAGCAGGGAGAGAGGATTGTTGCAATGGAAAATTTAAGTGTGGGCAATTATCCGGATTTGATATTAGATTACAATCAGGATAACTACTGAACAAGCACTTATTACTGATTAACTGTATTTCAAAGACATTCCTTATTTACTAATTTAGATTGATGTAGATTAACCTTACCATTATCTTCACCAGTAATAATTAAAATGCGATCGTCAGCAATTGCTAAATCAAGACTATTAATTTTTCTACTTACGGAAGCAAGGGTAATGCCTTCAATATATTTAGTCTCTCGCTTTCCGCTAGCAGTTAAAGACCACAATTTGACTTTGCCATCATCTCCAGCACTAGCTAAATAACAACCATTATCACTAAAAGCGATAGATTGAATAGGTGTGTCGGTAGCGCCATGCTCCCAGGAATCAATAATTTCACACTCTTTACTTCCCCTCAGACAAGACTCTATATTCCAAAGAGAAATGGCACCTTGATTGTCGGCAACAGCCAACCAAAATGGTCTTTGTGCAGGAGAAGCAATACTATTGATGTAATCACTTTGCCCCCCTTGTTGGTAAGGAAGAGGGATAATAATATCTTTGCTAAAATTCCAAACCAGCAACTGATTGAAACGCCCAGCAACGGCCAGAATGTTTCGATTTTCCCCTACTAAAGCTAGGTCATAAATAGCAAAATCAAACTGTTTTTTCAGAGTCGGTTCAGCACGATTTAAAGAGTAAATAATTTCATCTCCGACATACCATTGTAAAACTAATCCGCTGCCGTGAGCACTAAATAAATGACGAGCATCAAGGGTATAAGCCAGACTTAAAACTCGATCGTCTTTTTGATAAGTAAAATTATATATAGGCTGTTGGGTATTAGATAATAAATTCAAAATTAAAATTTCTCCATTTTCTAAACCAGCAGCCAATCTATCATTATCTAAAGGACGATAACGCAAAGTTCTCACCGGTTTTTCCGTTTGAGCGACTATTTTTCGGGATTTTAATTGATTTTTAGCTCTCGACCATCGATAAATCAGGCGATCGCTAGAGCCAGCTACAACTTCATCGGTAATGCCATTGAAGCGAACTGAATAAATTCTTGTCTCAGAACCTAAAAAATTGGCGGGGATTTCTAACCACCAAATCAACCCGGCAAACAATAATAACCCTACTGTACTTTGTAGCCAGCGTGGAATAATAGGTAATAATTTTAAGCTAACAGTTTGCTGGTTTTTACTATCTTCTAAACGTAGGTCTGATAAGATCATTTCTATATCTAAAAATATTTCTTTTCCCCAACCAATCCAAGGACGTTTTTGAGTTACTTGTAAATCAAAATTAACTGTTTGGTTAGGAGAAACTGATTGTTCAAAAGGATTCAATTCTAGTTCACATTTATTTTTCTCTTCTTGTTGAATATTAATATTTACTTTTTGGAGAAGATTGCTGAGATTTTCTACACTCAAATGATAAATTACTGGTGGGGAAAGCCAATTGGGAAGCCATGGTCGTTTTCGAGGAAGTCGGTGTTGCTCGGGGGTACATTTTAAGCTCGTTTCTCCCACTGGCAATATTTCCAGGGAACCCTTCGCCATTGCCTCTGCTGAATTTTCATAGCGTCCTTGAATGCTAAAGTTATGCTTGCGGGCGATCGCATGGTCAAAGTGGGGAATTTGGGCTATCCATTTAGTCTCAGTCCATCTTTTCGGCATCAGGCTAATTTTTTGGTCTAATCCATCCTCAAACCAGTCAAAAGCTAAACCAGATAGAGAAATACTAGCCTCAATAGGAGTCTTGTTCGGATTATAAATACGTGCAGGAATAGTGATTTGATTATCTGGATATGCTTGTAACTCTGATTCTGTTAGTTGTAACTGTAGCGCTGGCATATCCAGCCCCGGTTCAATAATCAATCTGACAATTTCTCTGGCTTCGGTGTTTATTTCCAAACAGAATGCCTTTACCGTCAAATTCATCATGCCGGCAAACCCAGGTTGAGGATTGTTAAGAATTGTAACGATAAATTTACTGACAGCTCCTGGAGGTGTTTTGGTGGATACCTCAGGAGACAATTGATAAAATTGCCGTTGTTCTTTTACTCCAGCCGGGATGATTTCGATCATAAAGCTGACAAAGCGATCGCTTTGATTGGTAACATTGATCTCAAAACTGGGAGTGGTATAACCAGGTTTGAATTTAATTTCTTCGACGGAAACTGCGAGGCTAATTTGTTTCTGAGTAGACAGAGAATTTTGCTGCGCTTTACGACCTATTTCTAGTTCTTGGTTGAGCTTTCGGGAATATTCTTCTACTTGTTGGAGATATTTCCTTTCTCGATCTCGCAGTCGTTTTTTTTCCAGAGAAGCTCCGATTCTCGCTTTGAGTAGGGTAGAATTAAACGGCTTAGGAAGATAATCTTCAGCACCAATTTCAATACAGTTAACTACATTATCCAGTTCATCTGAAGCAGAGATCATAATTACGGGAATACCTTGCCATTGCGGTTCGGATTTTAACCTTTCTAATACTTGATATCCATTTAATCCTGGCATCAGTAAATCTAGGAGAATCAGATCGTATGCTTCTGTAGCAATCATTTGTAGAGCTTGTTGACCATCAGGAGCTGTTGTCACTGTATAGCCTTCTTTTTGGAGTTGTCGGGAAAGTAGATCTAGATTATTTTCATTGTCATCTACTACCAAAATATGACCGTGATGAAGTACAAATGAACTAATGTGCTGTTTTTCTGCCAGAGTGTTGTTATTATCGACCTTAACTAAGTTAGAAGCAGATAATTTTCCTTGATTATCTTCCTCAGATTTGACGGAAGGATGAATCAGATTCTCTAGAAGAGTTTGCAGACGCTTGGCTGAGGTTTGAATTCTCTCAATATCTGCTCCCAACTCACTCTGTTTAGTTTTTGCTAACAGCAGTTGACAACTACTAATAATCACATCTAGAGGAGAAAATGCCTCCATGATGATGACATCTGAGATATTGCTCAAATCTAACGAAGAATAACTCTGAGTTTTTGTCCGTGGCTCCAGAATTTTATTAATGATAGAGAGAAGTTTGTTCCCTTCGACCTGAATTGTCTCAAGTTCGTACCTTAAATCGGAATCATCTTCTTCTGCTAAATCCTCAATTAACATTTCACTATAGCCAATGATCGCATTAATGGGAGTGCGGAGATCGTGACGCAAATTAGCAATAGAGACTGGATCTTGATTGATTATTTTCGGGTTAGTTTGACTCATCTTAACTTCAAATAGGGAAACAATTTCAACTCACAAGAGCTTTTATTTTGCCTAATAGTCTTTTAAACTCAATGGGCTTGGTATCGTAGTCTTCACACCCAGCAGCCAATGCTTTTTCGCGATCGCCTGTCATGGCATGGGCAGTTAAAGCAATAATCGGAATAGATTGAGTCTGGACATTATTTTTTAGCTCCTTGGTAGCTTCCCAGCCATCTACCACTGGAAGGCTCATATCCATCAAGATCAGATCGGGCTTTTCTGCCATACTCATAGAGATACCCTCGGCGCCATCTACCGCTATAATCACATTGTATCCCTTACGCTTTAACCTCCTCGAGAGCATATCCCGATTCATTTCATTATCTTCTACAAGCAATATTGTAATCATATCTGTTTTCCTCAACCTGAAGACTATCTTACCAATTCCGAACTCAGTTTAATTGACTCTGACGAGAAATTTCTCCCTCTAAAAGGTTACGTATTTGTTGCAGTAACGTTTGACGGCTATAAGCACCTTTTTGCAAAATTGTCTCTACATTACTGAACACACGCCTACAGTCCTGAAACTCCAAGTAAAAAGTTGGCTTGGGTTTTGGTTTTCCCGTTGTGTCATGCTCCTATTTAGCCTTTCTTTTTTTTCGGCAGGGTTTTTGGTCATCCTTTTCTTTGGCGAAAAGGCAACCCTGAACTGGACAGGCTAGATGCCATCAAATTGTTACAAGTAGTATGCACAGGTCACACGTTGGGAAAACCAACTTACAGCACGAAGTTAGTACTCAAAGATGGTGCACCAATTTCTCTAGGCTCATTGAACAATAACTTTGAAGTCGCAAAAACCATCAGTCAGTTTCTGGAGATAGATGTCTCACAAGGAATTTGGGCAGATGGCAGAGACAAAGTTCAGCAACAACTTGAACAATGGCGGAATAAACACCGCCTTTGAGGAGTTTTTCAACTGGTTTGGTGGTTAATTCTTCTGGACAATTAGGACAAAATGCGGTTTTTTCCTCATAGCATCCTTGTTTATCCATTAATGAGAACCACAATATCTGTAGGTTGGGTGGAACGAAGAGAAACCCAACACCAACTGCTTTATTGGTATGGTTTTGTCACCTCAACCCAACCTACATAAATGCTATTTTTATTATGGGTAATCAATCGGTCATGAGCTAAGTCGTTGGGGATGTTGGGTTGCGCTCTTTTGGCTGGGTTCTTTTCCATTTGGGCTGGGTGTTGAGGACGCTTAACCCAACCAACAAGATCGCGATCGCACTGAGCTCTTGTGCACCATCAAGCGGCCCTCGCCCTCGAATCGTGTTGTAATAATTTTTATTTGTATGGTTTGGGCGATCGCCCATTAAGAGCAATTTTCGCTTCATAATTTGGGCGACTTGACCGTACCAATCTCGAGTTAACCCTTCTAATGAATCATGTTCAATATCCTCATCCTGTCCTAATTTACTCGTCCATTTTCCGTTTAATAATTGTCTAGCAACATGAGTGGGTTGACCATTTAAAAGGTAAATGGCTATTTTTTGATAATTTTCTTCTAAATCAGGGGTTTCACAGATTACATAACCAAGTGTTTCAAAAGCTTTTCTAAAAGCTAAAAGTGTCTCTTCTCTGGGTACATTAACAGGCCAATAACTCTCTTTCATGGGATCTGGCCACCACCATCTTTGAGTATCTTCAGCAGCCCAAGCAACACAATTATAATCAATCTAGTTTTGAGGAACTGGCTAGGGTGATTTTGGATTTTGGATTTTGGATTTTGGAGAATTATCTATCCCTCATTTCAAAATTGACAGACCACTAGCCATGCTTTGATCATTTCTTGAGTATTCCTCCGATGTTGAAGAACAGGATCTTCTCTAGTAATGGATTTTAAAGCCCAAAACCACCGTCCTGATTTTTGGTCAAGTTCCCTTAATAAAAACGGAATTGCTTGTTTTCCCAGACCAATAATTTGTTGATAAGCAGGGTGCATAGCTGCTTGAGTAGTTGATGAAATTCCTCTGGTTTCTTCCCGCTACTGGTGAACGAGTTGCAAAAAAGTTTGTTCGATATCTTCTTGTATTAGAGGCATTTTTTCTCCATTTTATAATTTTTAAACTCTCTTAAGCGGAAAAGGAAAGTCGATTTTTTGGGTTTCGTTCCTCAACCTAACCTACGAGGCGAGCGAGCGCACTCACGGAACCCACCTCGACGTGCAGCGAATTCAAGTTCAATTTCGTCTTCGTTGAGCAGTCGCAACCCAGCAGCGATCGCTCGTTGTCGGATTTCCCATAATTTCTTGGCGCTTGGGTGTTTGTGGCACAAAATCGGATTCGGGGGGTGTTGTTTTTGACTCAGATTTAAGTAGTTCAACAAACTCCAAAACTTTTTGTTGCTTTTCCGGTGCAAGTTCTCGCCAGTGTTCAAGTAGTTCTTCTTCTTTACCCATAAATACCTTGCTATTGAATGATACTTCTTACATAATAGGGGATCTCTTGGGTTTCGTCCCTGACCCTGTTGGCGAATTCGTGAAACCCTTATTCTGCTGTGCTTGGCTCCCCTCTCCCTTCCCCCCTTACTAAGCTAATCTTGTAGGGGTTTCGAAAAAAGTCTAAGAAGTGGACAATGACAGTCTCTCAGTCAAAGAGAGAGGGGAGTGGGAGTCCAGGGCAAACGCATACTCATTGAACTGGCGATCGCTAAACCTAAAAGGTGATCGCTAAACCTAAAAGGCGATCGCTAAATCTAAAAGGCGATCGCTAAATCTAAAAGGCGATCGTTAACACCGGGGATAGCCGAATACTTAAGTCGATAAAATTTTCAGGAGATAATTATTGTCCCATGCAGCTTTTAACTGTTTAGCTTTTTTCCCTAGTGGAAAAGTTAGTCAACCGATTTTGGATTGACGATTTTGGATTTTGGATTTTCCCCACGAATGAATTCGGGGGCTTGGTGATTTTGGATTGACGATTTTGGATTATTGATTATACGATTTGA
>JAAUYA010223697.1_pt1 | contig 20077 bp, 15 predicted proteins | sample 7278161 | NCBI WGS metagenome assembly JAAUYA01 (sample SAMN14350120, study PRJNA611818) | marine sediment metagenome | isolation source: surface marine sediment (3m) | place: French Polynesia: Moorea | collected 2018-08
GGTCAGCATATAGCGCCCTTGAGCGAGCGCTCGCCAAAGACTGTTTCTTAATTCCATAACGGTAACCCTTACCACCGTTATATTCTTCTCTCTCACTAATTTCCTGCATGCCAAAAAGTTAATAAAAGGTAATCTGTCAAGCGCCAGCGGTTCCTTGACGACGCTTTTATTTATAATGTAATATGCCGACCAAGATATAAGTCACGGAATGACGATTACCTTTCCCTCAGTTGTATGTAAGGAGATTGGTTCTCTTGTTCTGCTAGAGAACTAATCTCCAGATCAACATTAAAGAAAACATGGTAAGCATCTGGAATTTTCTTGGCAGCGGGAGCGCAAGCGCTGTGAGCCAGCGCAGTTCGCCTAACCTTATTCAATTATAGTTCGCGAACTATACTCGCGAATAAATTCCCCTTTTCTCTCTTTTGTTAAGTTAGCCAACAGTATCAGTACCTGTACAAAATTAATTGTCCACCTTGGGCTGCATGGGAGCAGGGAGCAGGGAGCAGGGAGAAAGGAATATAACTGAGTAGTAAATATACAAATAATTTTGCCTACCTACTTATCTTTATTTGTCCAGAAAAATGATCCGTTTATTCATGCCTAATTTTCTTTTTTCCCTGAGTTATTTACCACCTTTGATGATCTACATGGCGGCAGGAATTGCTGGCCTAACTGGAATCGTCGGAACGTTCTTTATTAAGGATTATCTCCACTTGTCCGCTGAGTTTTTGGCGGCACTGGGCTTTTGGGCTGGGATTCCCTGGGCCTTGAAAATACCTTTGGGTCATCTGGTCGATTTGCTGTGGCGCTGGAAGTCGATTTTAGTGTTTGTCGGTGCGGGACTAATTGCGGTGAGCCTCGCCATCATGATTGGTCTGATTGGCCATCCGGAGTTGATGAGCCAGTTTGCTAGGGTCGAGGTTTGGTTCGTGATTAGCGCCTTGCTGGCACCTATTGGCTATGTAATTCAAGATGTAGTAGCAGATGCTATGACAGTAGAAGCAGTACCCATTGCTGATGAAAAAGGACAAAGATTTTCGGAAGCAGAGATTAAGTCGAGGCACACGACCATGCAGATGCTTGGCCGGGTGGCGATTATTGGGGGCGGCATTGCAGTTTCCCTAGTCAATATCGTGATGTTTCGTGGGATTGCTCAGTTGTCTGAAACGGAAAAAGTTGCAATTTATACTAATATTTATCTGCTAGCTCTGCTCATTCCCCTGATTTCTGTGTTTGGGGTCGGATTGAATGAACTGTTAAAACGACGCCGTATCTTACAACTAAGGAAAAAAGGGTTTGGCGCTCACCAGATTCGAGAGTTGACCGAAGTCCAGGGGGAAAAGCCAGAACCCAATTGGTTGATTTTGGGGGGAAGTTCTGCCTTCGTGTTTTTTACCCTGGTCATAGGGTTGAGCTCTCTTAAGCTCAAGGAAGAGGTGATTTTTGTCACTTCTATGGCAATCGTCTTGTTTTTAATGTCTAAGTTGATCGAGAATCTAGAGCCTGAAGCTAAAGGGGTTTTGATTGGGACGGCGATCGTTATTTTTGTCTTTCGGGCTATGCCTGGGCCAGGACCTGGCTATACATGGTGGTCTATTGACGAATTAGGGTTCGATGAACAGTTTATTTCGGTGCTGAGGTTGACTGCTAGTGTCTTTGCTCTGCTGGGAATATTTATCTTCCGCAGGTTTATGGCAACGCGCTCCATTGCCTATATAGTGGGGTTTCTAACTATCATGGGTACTATTTTGACTTTGCCGAATCTAGGGATGTATTACGGATTGCACCAGTGGACGGCTGATCATACCGGAGGTCTGCTCAATGCTCATGCGATCGCCTTGATTGATACGACCTTGGAATCGCCTTTGGGGCAGGTAGCTATGATTCCGATGTTGGCTTGGATTGCCCATTCTGCACCGGCGAATCTGAAGGCAACATTTTTTGCCGTGATGGCTTCCTTGATGAATTTGGCTTTGTCTCTCAGTCAGTTGGGAACGAAGTATTTGAATCAATGGTTTACTATTTCCCGAGAGGTTATCAATCGGCAGACGGGAGTAGTGGATATTCCCGCTGATTATAGCGAGCTGGGAGTTTTATTATTAGTGGTGATGACGATCGGTTTTTTATTACCCTTTGCCGCAATTTGGTTGGTGAAACAGAATTTTTCCTCACAACATTCGTCATCGCTGAATTAGCTTGAATTATTTAGCTTCACCAGAACTCTTGCTCTGGTAATCACTTCCTGAAAATAGAGCTAATTGACGCTTTTGGAGTTTCTTGCGGTACTCGACTAAACTTTGGTCGAACTCTTTGTGCCATTTGCGATCAAACATATCTTTCACCTCTGAATATCTCTGATTAGACGTCTGGAGAATAAAATAGTTTCCGTTCGAGAATGTAGTATGAAAACGTTAAGCATTCAACAAAAGATACATTGAGCTTATCAACTATCTTGCTGACCAATTAATGGCGATCGCTAACCTAACTCGGCGATCGCCAAACGACGAAAAACATCAAAAGCACTCCGAGAAGCCATTCGCCTGAAGCATTACTCCTAATACGAAGATCAGGTTATAAGTAGGTAGACAAAATAAATTGTATATTTACCCTAAAAGTTATATTCCCCATTCCCCATTCCCTATTCCCTTTATCTTTACAACCGAACAACACAGGCATCCTTCCTGTTGAGAAACCCTTTAATTTAAAATGAAATTGGTATTACCTTGAACCAATCCCAAGCTGAGTGCAATTGCCTAATGACGCATTGCAATCACGAACTTAATTTACTTTTAACCATCTCTTGAATTTTTTTCCCATCTGCTTTTCCTTTCAATTTTTTCATAGCATTTCCCATTACTTTACCTAAATCTTTAGAAGTTTTTGCTCCTACTTCGGTAATTATTTCATCAACAATAGCACTCAATTCTTCCTCAGAAAGTTGTTTAGGTAAATAAGTTTCAATAATTGCTAATTCTTGAGCTTCTTGGTCTGCTAAATCATCTCTTCCTCCCTTACGATATTGCTCAATTGAGTCTCGACGTTGTTTTGCTTGTCCTGCTAAAAGTTCAATTTCTTGTTCTTCCGTTAGACTATCTTTTCCTTTCGCACGAAGCTCAACTTCCTTTTCTAACAATACTTTTTTAATACTTCTTACAGTCTGTAAACGTATTTTATCTTTTGCTTTCATCGCTGCTTTAATGTCTTCTCCTATTGTATCTTTAAGACTCATTAATTTATCTCCTTAAGTATTAGCATTTTGTGATTTATGTTTACTTTTATCGATTATTAATTGCTAATTATTTTATACAATCAACCATCAACCATCAGCAATCAACCATCAACCATCAACCATCAACCATCAACCTTAATTTTTTGCCCTCTAATAGAATAATCTAAAAGTTCCATCGGGTGCATCAGCTTAATTTGTTTTCCTTGTAATTGTAAGTGTTTTTGGATTTGCAAAGAACAACCAGGATTAGGAGAAGCAATTAACTTAGCACCTGTGTTCAGTAAATTATTTACCTTTTGATTTCCTAATTCCTCAGCAACCTCAGGTTGTAACATATTATAGATACCAGCACTTCCGCAACATAACGCCGCATCTATTGGTTCTTTTAACTTAACTTGTGGTATTTTTCTTAATAGCTGACGAGGTTGTAAGCTAATTTTTTGTCCGTGTAGAAGATGACAAGCATCTTGATAAACTATGGTTAATTCTTTCTCAGTTACAGGTGATAAATCAGCCGTTAATCCTACTTCATGAAGAAACTCCTGAACATCTCTTACTTTAGCCACAAATTCTTTAGCTTTGGTTGAATATTCAGGATCGTCAGCTAGAATATGTCCATATTCTTTCAAAGTATGCCCACAACCAGCAGCATTGATAATAATATAATCAACATTGATATCAATAAAACTATCAATCATTTGTTTAGCTAAATTCTGTGCTTGTTTTTCTTGCCCTTGATGTGCAGGTAAAGCCGCACAGCAACCTTGACTTTTGGGGATCACTACCTCACATCCATTAGCGGTTAAAACTCTGATGGTGGCTTCATTAACTGGATCGAAAAATAGTCTTTGTACGCAACCTAAAATTACTCCTACTCGATATCTTTTCTCTTGTTGAGCAGGAATGAGATCGGGATAATTTTTATTTAATGATTTGAGATTAATTTTCGGTAAAATTGACTCCATCGCTGCCAAACGAGGGAATAATTTAAGTATTCCTGTGCTCCTAACTAATTTTTGTAATCCAGAGATTTGATAGAGCCATAAAAATGGTAACAATAATCCCAATCTTTGAGGGTAAGGGAAGAGATTAAAAATCAGGCTTCTAATTAATTTATCCCATAAATTGCGGGGTTGATTTCTTTCTACTTGAGGACGAGTAGCAGCAATTAAGCGATCGTATTGTACTCCAGAAGGACAAGTGGTAACGCAAGCTAGACATCCCAAACAAGTGTCAAAATGTTGAGTTGTCCCCTTTGTTAAAGCTGCTTCTCCTTTATTGATAGCATCCATTAAATAGATTCTTCCTCTGGGAGAATCCATTTCCTTACCGATAACTCGATAACTAGGACAGGTAGATAAACAAAAACCACAATGAACACATTGATCAACTAGTTCTTGTTCTGGCGGATTGTTGGGATCAAATCCCTGTAATTGTTTAACTTGATTAGTTTCTCTTTCAGCTTCCTGAATTGGGGTCATAGCTATTGGTTGTGTTATGACAAATTTTTCTCAAGTATAACTTATGCGTCGACTGCTATATTCAGAGTTAGCGATCGCACCATGGCTAACCTGATTCTGAATTCTGCTGTTGTTGATTTGCTCGTATCAAATACGGTAATGCTTCTACTCCAGCTTAGGATACTTTAGAGCTCAAATGAAAACAAACGATTGGGATTAAGAATATTTTGGGAATCGAATTGTTGTTTTAATCGCTGCATAACTGGGAGTGCATTGCCTGAATATCCCCAAGGTTCAAACTTTTCTTTAATGGCAGCAGGTGACTCTAAAACTGTGAGAAATCCTTGATTATTTTGACAAAAATTACGAATTTTCTCTAATAAAATTATGACATCATCTTCTTCTAAAGATAATCTACCTAAACCACTACTAGTATGAATAATGCCTAAAAGTTCGAACTGGCTTAAAAGCACGACTGCTGCAGAGGGCAAGATCCCTATTTTGCAAGTAATGGCTGAATCTGAGCGAGTAATAGTAACAAGCTCTTTAACTTTTTGCCATAAATTCTCTTCATCACTATCAGTATGTAAACTAATTTTTAAGTCTAACTGTTGAGCTAGAGATTTTATTTGATTAAGTTGTTGTGTCACACTTTCACTGATACTCTGAAAACGGAGCATTAACCCCATTGCCTCTTCCCTGTCTAAACTTCGTGACACAGAGGGAGAGAGTAAGTCAGCAGCAGTAGGAGTTAAACCAGAAGAGACAATAATTTGTTTTGCTTGGGCGATATTGTCTGTCTCTCCGCTTAAGATTACTGTAGTGGAAGTTTCTGGAATTGGATATAGTCGGAATGTCACTTGAGAGATAATCCCTAGAGTACCATAGGAACCAGTAAATAACTTCATTAAATCATAGCCGGCCACATTTTTGACTACTTTTCCACCTGCTTTGGCAATTTCCCCATCTGAGCGCACGAAAGATAATCCTAGCACTAAATCTCTAACTCCTCCGTAACGTTGCCGGTAACTACCAGTGTCAGCAGTAGCCACAATCCCCCCCACAGTAGCCGATTCAGCATAGGTGGGGTCAATAGGTAAAAATTGCCCTTTTTCAGCAATAACGCTCTGTAAATCAGCTAATTTTACTCCGGCTTCCACAGTGATGGTTAAATCTTCTACCGCATGATCGATGATGCGATTTAGTTTAGCTGTGCTCACAACTAGCTGAGTATTTTTAACTAATCCTCCCCAGTTGAGTTTACTACCATTCCCTGCTGGCATAATTTTCCAGTTATTTTGGTGAGCCAATTTAACTACTTGTGCTAAACTGTCTAAAGTGTGAGGAAAAATTAAGTAATGAGGAACAATATGAGAAGCGATCGCCTTTTGGATTTGATTTTGCCAAGTAGAAGAAACCCGATCCCACTCCACTACATCGACTGGAGATTTAATGACAGAATTTAGTTGATCAAAAAGTGTATCTTGAGAATTAGCTACATCAGATTCATTTTGATTCATAGATTTTCGATGATGAAAGATAGCTTTAATGATTAAGATTACCAGAACAAAGCAGAAAATACAGCATTGCTCCAAAATTTTTTAAATTTTACTTGACCTAATGGTCAATTTACGAAAAAATCAGTATTGGTGTACTTTGATACTGCCAAAATTGAAAACAATTGCGTCTTATGCCTAATAACAACGGAAGCTTAAAATCTAATAAACTTGCCGGGATTTGAAAGTGAAAACGGTGTGGGCATTAAGATTATGAAATTATAGTTGAGACTAAAAATATTCAGATGAGTGTTGCAACAACAGAAAAACTGACTCCCGCTTGGAACGTAATTATTTACATGGCTACTATCCATCTAGTAGCATTGTTAGCTTTCTTGCCCAGCAATTTTAGTTGGTCAGCAGTTGGTATAGCTTTTATTTTGTATTGGCTTACTGCGGGTATAGGAATTACCTTAGGCTATCATCGTTTAGTTACCCACCGTAGTTTTGATACCCCTAAATGGTTAGAGTATTTATTAGTTTTCTGTGGTACCCTTGCTTGTCAAGGTGGTCCTCTTTCTTGGGTGGGGTTACATCGTATTCATCATAAATATTCCGATCACGAAGGAGATCCCCATGACTCTAACCTCGGTTTTTGGTGGAGTCACATGGGTTGGATGATAATTGATAATCCAGCTAATGAATTTGTCCCTCGCTACACTAAGGATATCGCTGATGATCCTTTTTATCAGTTTTGTGAAAATTATTTCATTCCCATTCAATTTGTTTTAGGATTACTTCTCTATTGGTGGGGAGGATGGTCTTTTGTTATCTGGGGTATTTTCCTGCGCTTAGTGGTAGTATTTCACTGCACTTGGTTTGTTAATAGCGCTACTCATAAGTTTGGTTATCAAACTCACGAATCTAACGATAATTCCCGCAATTGCTGGTGGGTAGCTCTAATTACTTTCGGTGAAGGTTGGCACAATAACCATCATGCTTACCAATATTCTGCCCGTCATGGCTTACAGTGGTGGGAAATTGATATGACTTGGATGACAATTCAATTACTGCAATTGTTAGGGTTAGCCAAAAATATTAAGTTAGCACCCAAAGAAAGTTAATTTGGCTTAGTGGTTGGTCATTGGTATGAAGTTGATTATTGAACTATAAGTTATTTTTGTCAGCTCGGTATAATTGTAGATAGGGCAGTTAATTTGTCAGAATTGCTATTAGGAACGAAGCCATGCCATCGCCATTTCCAGGAATGGATCCCTATCTCGAACATCCTAATTTTTGGGCAGAAATTCACAGTCGCCTCATGGTCGCCATCGCTGATTATTTAGTCCCCCACATCCGTCCTAAATATCGAGTGGCAATTGAAAAGCGAATTTATCAAGTAAATGTCGCCAATGGAGATGACGCTCTCCTAGTCGGTATTCCTGATGTTAGTGTCAAACGGCAATCGGGTTATCCTGAGGTTCAAGTTTTATCTAATGTAGCAGTTGCTCCCCCTGCAACTCAACCGATTCGAGTCACTCTGCCGATGCCAGAGAAGATTCAGCAACGTTATTTAGAAGTTCGAGAGATGAGCAGCGATCGCCTGATTGCTGCGATGGAAATTCTGTCTCCGGTTAATAAACGCACTGGGGAAGGGCGAGATAGTTATCTGCAAAAACGCCAACGGATTTTAGGTAGCTTAACTCATTTCATCGAAATTGATTTACTCAGAGGTGGGCAAGCTATGCCTCTAATCGATAATTCTATTGATAGCGCTTATCGTATCCTCGTTAGTCGTTCAAGCGATCGCCCCCAGGCAGATTTATACCCACTTCAATTGCCAGATCGCCTTCCTTGTTTTGCTTTACCTCTACAACCAGAAGATCGAGAGCCAATTATCGATCTGCAAGCTATTTTGAATGATGTTTACGACCGAGGAGGATATGACTACATTATTGACTATACTCAAGAGTTAGTAACTCCTCTATCAGAACAGAATCGTCTTTGGGTAAAGGAGCTGTTGCAGTCTAAAGGAATTATCAAAACTCACCAGTAAGATAAGATTATCTGAGGTGGCTAAAGTTGATCTTTATGTATCAAAGATATGAGAGACTCAAATATAGAAATCAAATACAGACTAGGCGAAAAAGAAGACTGCCCCAAACTGGCAGAGTTGATGGACATCGCTTCAGATGGAATTGTGGAATATTTATGTCAGGGTTTGGTTCCTGAAATGACACCGGTTCAAGTTTTAGCTCACAACTATGAAAAAGACAATTACCCTCACTCTTATAAAAGCGCAATTGTTGCGACAGATAAAAATGATATAGTCGGGATGGCCCTTTCCTATCCGTCCTCTTATCTGAACTTTTTTTTGAAAAAACACACTCAAAGCTTTACCAATTTTGGGATAAGTGGCATTTTAAAATGTGCATTTACTGGGTACAGTATCAGGGCACCTCTAGTAGCTCAAACGCTCTCTGCTGAATAGGTGTAGCCTGTGTTACCAAATCAGAAGCAGCCTACACTCAATTGCTGGGGTTTTACTGTACTTCTGGTAATTGTACTTAAGTCCGACAGAAGTGACTGGAAGCTATGTACAGGCTCTCCCTGTGCAGTTTGTTTACTAACTGCCTTCTGGCGGGCCGAATGGGAGGGTTTAGTCGGCTCTATCACCGCAGTTCTCAACTGCTGAGCTCCCATGAGATCATCCTCCTCAAATAGAATCGGAGCTAGCTTTTGTCTCATATGCCACTCGAGGTAGTAAGCCAGAAAACAAATAAACAGAGGACAGTGTTCTCCTTCCAAGTAAGTCGAACTCAGGTCGCACAATACCAAAGTGTTCTCACTCAAATGGCGTTGAGCCAGTTTCTGCTGTTGAAACTGCTCAATCAGTTCTGGAGGCTACTTCGAGAGATTGGCCAGAGTCCGTTGGCGAACTTTACCATCTTGACGGTAGGACTCTCGCAACAGAATTGCTGGTGGAGAGTTACGATTGGGAACGCGCTCAATATACATGACTACAATTATAGTCCATAAGCTCTACTATGTAAAGCTTATTGATAAATTTACATGGGTACAATTGCCACTATTAGAATAGCTAAAATATTCTTCACATAAACATTATAGCTGATTTTCTTGAAAAAAGTTCAGTCTTATCACAAAATCTCAGCTGAAATGAGAGGCTTTTTCCCTGCGGAAAGGTTAGAGCATTTTAGTGCTTTCTACTCATCAAGTGTTGAAAACTCATGGTTTCTTGATACATTGTGCGTAATTGAAAGTCATCGGAGGATTGGCATTGGTGAGAAACTGATTTCACTCACCAAAGAGAAGGCTGTTGAAAACGGATACAATACTCTAAGTCTAATAGTCTTCGTAGATAATGCTTTAGCAATACCAGTTTATCAACGTACTGGATTCGAGATTGTCAAGGAAGTTGAACTACGAGGAAATGAATTTATTAAACATGAAAACGGTTGTTGGTTGATGAAATGTGAGATCACCGCATAAAAGATTGTATATTTTATTAAGAAGAAGAAAAAACTTAAAAACCTCTCTCCTCACGGGCTTGTTTGAATCTTGCCAATATTTCCTTAATAACTGTATCTCCATCTAAACCTTCTCCTCTGTCTAATTCAGCGATCGCTACATCCACCTTATGACGAGTTTCTTCTACCCATTGCTGATACTCATCCTGTAACTTTTCTAATAAGCGAAAAGCTACATCAACTACTTCGTCAGCACTTGTAAATCTTCCACTATTAATTTGTGCTTGAATGAACTTTTCGTGTTCAGGTTTAAGTGAAATATTCATGCTATTTTTCCCCTATAAATTCAAAACTAGGTTATTATACATTCTGTTCATGATTCTATCTCCTAATTTTTGGCAATGCCCACCCTACTATTGGAGATAAACTCCCTTGCTAAATCAATCACTTAAAAAAACTTAATATTTTCCCCAAAAAAATCGACCCGCCGAAGGCGGGAAAGGAGAAAAGAGTAAAAGTATAAGAGGGTAATAAGGGAAAAGAGAGAAAAAGGGTTAGAGAGTCCTCCCGCCAACACACGCCACACGAAAACCGAAACCACTGTCGATGTAGTCGCGCGCAGCATGGCCGCGGAGAGCAGAACGGCAGTAATCAGGAAGGTAGGTCCAGGAACCGCCCCGCAAAGGAGAACGATTCTTATTACCACCTACAGTCCAAACACTGCCATCTGTTGGCGCTCCTTCATAATTATCATGCCAAGTATCAGCACACCATTCCGAAACATTTCCGTGCATATCATACAAGCCAAAGGCATTGGGGGGAAATTGTCCTACTGGTGTGGTTCCTTTTCTAAATACTCCTTTTGGTCCATTACCATAAGTATAATTGCCATTATAATTTGCTAAGTCAGTAGTAATAGTCTCGCCAAAGTGAAAGGGAGTGGTAGTACCTGCACGACAGGCATATTCCCATTCTGCCTCACTTGGTAACCTGCAATCTCTCTGAATTATTTGTGATAGCTTTTTACAAAACTCCACGCAATTATACCAACTTGGGTTATTTACTGGGCGATTTTCTCCTTGAAAGTAAGAGAAATTATTTCCCATCACAGCTTGCCATTGAGCTTGGGTTACTTGATACTTCCCCATAAAAAACTCTGGTACTGTTACCCAATGTTGTGGACTTTCATCGTCATGACGTCCTTTTTCTGATAGGGGTGAACCCATGAGGAATTTACCCCCCGGAATAGCCATAAAATCCATTGTCACCCCATTTCCTAACTCAGCAGTAAAATATTTTGCTGATTTGGTTTCTCTTTTTATTACCTCTCCTCTAGAGTTAACTGTTACTACTTCAAAGTTAGAGGTTTTCAAAGATGAGTTGATCTTTTCCGTCGGTGGAGATTCAGATATTGGCTTATCTTCACCAAGAGGAATAGGAGAATCAGTCGTTGGAGGTTCAGATGTTGGCTCATCCTCAACATCAGAAAAATAAGAATCTCTCTTAGACCAAAGATAACTGGTAATCATCACTGCCACTAAACTCGCACTTCCCCATCCCATCCACTTGAGAAAATCTCTTCTGGGGGGAGTAGTTTGAATTTTTTTTCTCGATGTCCTCCTTTGGGGATAGTTTGTTTGAGGAGGAATTTGAATGGTTTGTGCTGGTGTTTTTCTTGGAGGTGGAGTTGGTATGGGAGTTGGCTGTAGTGGCTGAACTTGTGGTTGAGAAGCAGAATTTAAGGCTTTTAACACTTCCGTTGCCGACTGATAGCGATTTTTCGCTAAATCCTCAATCATCTTGTCTAACACATTTGCTAGCTCAGAACTAACCTTAATTCCTCTTTTTTGGGCATAATCTCGCCATAACCACTGTCCATTATCTTCATCATATAAAGGATCCTCAATATTTCCATACCCATCAAAATCAGCAAAACTACCAGTTAACAAGCGCACCATTGTTATACCCAAACTATAGATATCACTGGCTGCCTTTGGTCGTCCTCTCATGTGTTCCCTGGCTGCATAACCAGGAGTATATAACCTCGTACCTGGTGCCGATTGGAGAGTTTCTGTAGTTTGTTTAGCACCCCCAAAGTCAATTAAAACTAACTTGCGATCGCTGCTACGGCGCATGATATTTTCTGGTTTGATATCCCGATGCAATACCTTGTTTTTGTGGATGTATTCCAAAACAGGCAATAATTCTCGTAACCCCTGTTTAATCTTTGCTTCACTAAAACTACCCTGTTGTTGCCATTCGCTGAATAAATCTTGCCCTTCAATATACTCTTGAACTAAATAGAGATAATTATTTTCTTCAAAATAAGCATATAGTTTAGGAATTTGGGAATGATTTAAGTCATATAATCTATCAGCTTCCCGTTCAAATAACTCTTTGATTTTGACTAAATTAGTTCCTGTACCAGTAGCAATCAGCTTTTTTATCACTCTTGGTTCATTCTTCAAATCCGTATCTTCGGCGAGATAAGTTCTCCCAAAAGCCCCTTCTCCAAGTTTTTTGATGATTTTGTAGTGAACTCGAAATGTGTAACTCTGGCTACTTTTTGCTAGTAATAAACCGCAACCGTGACAGTAATTATTAGTAGGAGGGTTATCGGGATTGTTACAGGCAGGGTTGAGACAGTAAGTCATGATTAGACAGACAAAACCTTTGCTTAATTTTAGCTTAAACTCGCACCTTGCAACAGTTTTCAAACCCACCAGGAAATACGCCTCAATACTGCTCGGTTAAGAAAAGTTATCGGTTTAGTTAGGCAGGGGAAGTAGGGGAAGCAGTGGAAACAGGGGAAGGAAAGCCTATTATTTCGTTGAAAAATTTCTCCCTATCTCCCTATTTCCCTATCTCCCCACCAACCTCAACCATCAAATGTAAAAAACATACACCTGAAAGGGGTGGGTTGCTCCCCTGCAGTCAAAGGAAAGCTTAAATGTTTACAGGGCTTATTAATCCCACTCCTGTAATTCGGTGAGCCAATTTTGCAGCAAGGCAGTTAGTTGAGCGCGGCGAGTTTCAAAGCTTCCGGCAATCGAGAGCAAACTGAGACCCACCAGTAAACCGACAACCCACTTAAGCAGGGGATAGTCAAAAATCAAAATGACCAAATGATAGAAAGCATCTGCGAGGAAAGTTAAAGTACCAATATAGAGAAAGGCCCGAATTCGCAAGGCTAATCCCGCAAAAATCGCCACGAGACTGACAATTCCTGGAAGGATTCCCGTTTGATGATGAAGCCAGAGAGCTGCACCACCAATGATGCCAGTTCCTAGCAGGCGAAGATAGTGACGTAAGGGTTTGCCTTCTCTGCCCCGACAGGTAGGTTCTATCCAAGCACAGCAGATCAAAGAAACTCCCACTAGACTGCTGTAAGCAAAAGGAATTGAGCTCTGGAATTGTGCGAGCCAACGAACGATCGCCCAATTCACTAGCAAGAGGGTAAGATAGTACCAACGAGGTTGCTGCCGTATCCGAGCCAGCCATGCATAAAAACCTGCTACCATCAGCAAACTCACCTCATTGACCTTCTCTAGATAGCCTCCAATCCCAAGCAGGGGTAGGATAAGAGCGACCACCTGCCACGGTCTAGGTGGCCAGCCCCAAAGCTGCCAAGGGAGTAGATAACCGGCAACAGCTCCTAAAGAGGCGATCGCCCCCAACCAAGGAGCTAAGTATCTGATAAATAAGGTGTTGTCAGGGATGATACTGCCAATATATACGCCAATAGCAGCCGCTTCTAGAATGCCCAAATAGACCCAAATTTCGGCTCTAGTCTGGTTAGGATGGTTGCGCCCTTGGAAGATGGCATAGCGGGTCAAAAAGATACCTGCTCCCAATCCGAGCAGTTTGTGGACTTCCACGGGATGGAATACTGCTCCTACCAACAGGCAACTGCCCAAAGCCCAGTGTAGGTGGGCAACCCACTTCAATTCTGCTGGGGTGAGTCGGAGGTAATTAGTCAGCCCAGGAGACAGCAGTCGGTAGCCGTAGACAAAGCTAGCAGCCAGGGCAGCCATAGCCAAAAGCTGGTCTCCTCTGGGCAGATTGGCGATTTGATAGCATAGCAACTCGTAGGCTGATATGGAGATCCCGGCAATACTCAAGTAGAGTAACGGTTTCAATCCCTGAGAACGCCGCCCAACCCCGATAGCAATCAGCATGAATCCCAGAGTAATCAAGCCAGTCCAACTGCTGAATACTCCCCAGCGCAAAGCTGCTCCCAAGGCTCCATAGAACAAAGGCAGGATATTCCAGCTACTGAGCATTTCTGGCTTGCCAGCATGTCGGTGCCACCAGTCTCCTGCTAGTTGGGTTATCAATCCCAAAACAGTATTGGCGATCGCCAGAGCAATCAAAGAGTATTCGGTTACATCCAGAATTTGAATGGTTAACAGTTCCAGACTCCAGCCTATACCGTAGATTCCCCAGTTGCTAGGCGATGGCCAGCTTCGATAGGCGATCGCTCCTAAAATCAGGGCTGATACTAGGATTGATAGGCTCGATGCCGAAATCCAGTTCCAATAGACAACCAAGGAATGGAAGGTGAGAGCAACTAACTCCACACTACAGAGGGTGATGGCCCAACCATCGCAGGCACGGGCATAGAGCATAGCTAGGTATCTCCCCTGCCCCCTGCTCCCTGCTCCCCTGCTATCCTCACCATCCGATGATGAGGCAACGCCAGTTTCAGGGTTACTCTGGCTCAACCACTGACGCAAGCTCCACAGAGCGATAATAGCGATCGCACCCACTAACAGCCAAGCTAATATAGACAAAGGCCATATTGCTATCAGGGCAGCAACCAAACCCAATGCCAAGCCCACACTGATAGCAGCTGCCTCTAATTGTTGCAAGCGACGAGTCTGGAAGAACATCAAACCAGAGGCGATTCCCAAGCTAGTGAGGCGGGTTTCTACTCCTCCCCAAGTAGGAATTTGACCGAGCAGCAACACAGCAATGCTCAACCAAATAACTGAGCGTTGTATATTTGCGGGATGATTTTGATTATTTGTTTCAAAACCCTCTCCCAGCTCCCCCCTTCCTGGCTCCCCTCCTGGGAGCTGGGGGTGGGTTATTCCCCTGCTATCCTTAACGCCAATAACTGAGTTCGGATTTCCCGAAGACTGCCCACTGCGATAGGCTGTCGCACCCATGAGCAACCAAGTGGCTAAAGCCGAAGCAGAAGTAACCTCATTGTCCAACAGCCTGAATAAAGTCACGCTACAGAGAAAGGTTGCCCAGCCATCTAAAGCCTGAGCATAAATTGCTCCTAAAGGGGAACTGCTGCCCCTCAATCGGTGACGAAAAATCCACAAGCTTGTCGAGGCGATCGCCCCTGCCAGGAGCCAGCTTGCTTCTTGCCGCAGTGCCCAGCCAAAACTGCCTACCCACAGGCTTAAGGCAACCCAACTCAAGCCCAAGCCAATGGTAATCGCTGCGGCTACTAGCTGTTGCAAGTTACGGGTATTGACTAGCATCAATGCCGCAGCCATACTTAAACTGAGTGAAGCGATCGCAAAATTGGCACTAATTCCTTGCCCTAACCAGTGCAGGAGTAATGGTGCCAAGGTGAGCCACTGCCAGATAACTAAAGCCACCACACTCAACCAACTAGCAACTTGCCGCTGAGTCAGATTCCCAGTTCCTACCCCCGTGAGAGCAACAGGGGCGATACCCCAGACTAAGCACCACTCCAGAGCAATTACGGGGCGATCGAATAGGAAGGTCGAGTTTGCTAAAACTGCCCCCTGATTTAGCAATAACAATCCATAGGCAAGCCCCCCCAAGATTAGTCCCAGATTCCAGGCACTGTTGCCCAGGAGATGGAGTAGGGAAGATGAAGAAACTTGGTATCGCTTGCTCAAGAACAATTCTAGGGCCATCAGCAGCAGCAAAATGATGGCCCAGATTCCCAGGCTGAGTTTTGGCAGCGCCCAGTCAATGCCAGAAGCTAGAGTTATCAATCCAGCAATATGGGTAAAATGGGCAAGGGGTATGCTGGGAACATACTCAGATGCTGATAACTGGCGGTTAGCTCTCTTTACTTGCCGTAGTGTAAGAGTCCCTAAAACTACCGTTGAAGCAGCAAAATTGAGCGTCCTCAAGGCAGGATTGACTAGACTCAAAACTGTCAAGATTGTACCGAACAGGAGGGCTATCTTGCCTGCCAAGGCTGCTAGTTGGCGCTTGCCCAGTCGAGAGAACCAGTCTTTGAGGACGAGGATCGAGATCAGGTAAGGAAATAGCACCAGACTGAGTAAAGCCCAAGGTGTATCTTCAGAACCAGTTAACCTAGTCCCCCAGGCGATCGCCCCTTGGGTGATGGCAACAGGAATCAAGCGCCATAACAGCCACAGCCCTTGCAACCCAATCAGCAACAGGGCTGCCAAGTCGAACTGCAACCAAGAGCGTAGGAGCCGCCGCGTACAAAACCCGATGCCTAGACCACTTACTGCCAGAGCTTGCCAGGGAACTGCAACTACCGACAGCAACCACCCCAACAGCAGTAAGCTGCCGCCTATGCGCTCCCAGACAGCAACAGATGACCTCGCCTGCCGACTTGCCAACCAGCCGCAAATACCTAAAGCTAGTCCCAATTGGGTAATCTCCACCTGAGCGATGAAAATTGCTCGTACCAGCAGAATAGCGAGGGCGTAAACGGCGATCGCCCCATTTAAACTAAAAGGAGCTAAACGTTCTGTTTTTGGTTGCTCTAATTCTCCATCTATCTCAGGAGGACGAGAAACGTTTATCAAAGCAGTTCCCACTACTCCCAGGTAAGTTGCCCAGAGGGGGAATCCTGAAATTCCCCACCCCCAGTGTAGATAGCTAAGTCCCAAGTGAGTTATCAGACTTCTCGAAAATCGGTTAGGGCGATTTACCTCGTACTTCCCTCGAAATAACTGAACCATTATGGCAGTCAGGGATAAGGCAGCCGGCACTATAATTAGCCAATTGAGAGGATTGCGCCACAAACCCAAGCTATCTATTGCCACAAAGTTCATCGGAACTAGCAACAAAGTAACTAGGCGCAAAGCCATCCTCGTCAGGCGCAGGTTAGGTTTTTGACTTGCCCAAAAGCTGGCTCCCCAGAAAACCAAAGTGTATAGCCATAAAACACTATACTGTCCGGCTGCCGGGAATTTTTCCCAGAGGCTTGCCGCAATGACTCCGGAGGAAACCACGATCATAAAGACTCCCAATAGCAACAGCCAGAGGACACTCAACTCTGCCATCAACGACTGCAACATTTGCCTCAGCTTACTAGGAGATTTGGGTCGTTCAGGGATTATTTTAGGAGAAGATTTAGTAGGAATCGCGTTCTTAATAATTATTGGCCGTGGCGTAGGGGCTGCTGTAACTGAGTAAGGAAGAGGAGTAAGGACACAGGAGAGGTTTTCCTGGCACAATTGCTTGATTTTAGACTCAGAGAGGAATCCTAATTGGAGCCATTCTTCTAAACCTTCTAGCAAGGAAGGATGGGAGGCGTTTACTTGCACTTCAACCCGAATTTGAGCACCATTGAGTAGATCTCTTTCCTGCCATATCCTCAATCCCTCTAATAAGTCTGACATCTCAGCACTGGCGTTTATTTCCAGATTAATTCCCTCCTGGGCTAAATTTTCTCTGGCAACTACTTGGAAATTTATCTGGCTGTCAGTGATTAAACTCCTCTGTCGCCATTGATTTAGAGCTAATAATAGTTCAGAGGGCGAAGTTTGGGTGACAATTTCTACTAGAATTAGAAGTTCATCTTTAAATGGCATAAATACCTCTTGTAGTTGCAGAAAATATGAGACTATAAAGCCATTTTCGACTACTATATTACAATTAAATTATATTTGTTACGGCTCGTTGAGGATGGTTGTCTTCCCCTAAGAGGATTGTTAGGATTAGAAGTAAAAAACTCTCTTACATATTGACATCTTTTAGTGACTATTGCTAATTCTATTGTTTAATTTTCTTATTTATCAATTATAATCGCTTTATAGTTTGTTGTTACTTTGGAACTAATAGGTTTCATTTTATCATAAGTTTTTAGTATGTTCTACTCTTAAAAAAACGACGGTTAGTATTATTTATGGTTATTGATTTTGCTAATTATGAGATAACTTCATATTTTCCTTATTTAGAGAATGTTTGAAAAGTATCAAAAACTCTTCTTTAGCGCCCTAAATCGCCCCCTAAATCCCCCAATCCTGGGGGACTTTGAGCCATTCTCCCTCAGAATTGGGGGGCTGGGGGGGCAGTTCGAGTAGCGAACAACCCTTCTCAAACATCCTCTTACACATTTATGTTTTCGATATTATTTTATAATTAATGAACAGACTATTATTGTGACCATGAAACTAGACAGAATTACTAGCAATCCTGAGCGTATGAATGGACAGCCTTGCATCCGCAATCTACGTTTAACTGTGCGGAGGGTTATTGAGTTGTTGACAATTTATCCTAATCGAGAGGAATTGTATCAAGAATTTCCTGAACTACAAGAGGAGGATATTCAACAGGCATTGATTTATGTTTCTTCTTATTTGGATGATAGTATTATTGAGTTAGAAAGTGTTGATAAAATTGTTGCTTGATCAAGGCTTACCTCGTTCAGCATCTAGACTTTTATGCAAGGCAGGTATTGATACGATTCATGTGGCTGAAATAGGATTTTCTACGGCAGATTCCGGAAGAGCCGAAATTTTTGTCTCGCGCAAAGGCGCAAAGACGCAAAGGAAGTAGGGTTTCTCTTGAGCTTATCCCACTGATATTTGTGTTAGGATAGTCAGTGCCAGTACTAAATTTAATGACTGTATTACCCAACTATGGCAAAAGTCGAAACTATTGCTCAAACGGCAAAAACGAGTGCCCGTCACTTAGGAATTAAGAAATTTGATATTTATGGTTCAGCGGTTGACCAAACTAGCGTGCAAGTGTTTCATGGTGAACCTAAGCAAGTAAAAGCATCTCAACGTTCTAGTGTGATTGTAAGAGTCTGGAATGAAAATAATAATCTGGGAGTAACATCGACTACAGATATTGATTCTCAAGGCATAGAATTAGCTTTGAAAACTGCTTATGAAGCCAGTTTTTTTGGCGTCAAAGAAAATATCCCTGATTTTAGTCCCGAAGCAAAATTACCCACGACGGAAGTTAAAACTGAACTAGCAGCTCAAACACCAGCTGCGAGTCTAATTGAAAAATTGATCGCGGCGGAGAAGGAATTACTCGATGCTCATCCGGCGATCGCTGCTGTACCTTATAATGGTTTGGCACAACAAGAGCTTGAGCGTTTTTATCTCAATAGTGAAGGTGCTTTAAGAGAAGAAAATTGCTCTCTGGCTACTATTTATCTCTACACCAAAACTGAAGAAGAAAATAAAAAACCCCGTAGTGCTGGTGCTTACAAAGTAGCTAAAGGTGTAGAGAATTTAGATATTGAGGGTTGCCTGCAAGAAAGTTTAGAGAAAACAATTAGTCATCTTGATTATCAATCAATTACATCGGGTAAATATACGGTTGTTTTCTCCCCAGAAGCCTTTTTAAGTCTTTTAGGAGCGTTTTCTAACCTTTTCAATGCCCAAAGTATTCTCGATAAACGAAGTCTTTCTACCCCTGAGTCTTTAGGTCAACAAATTGCCTCTCCTCTGCTTTCGGTATGCGATCATGCTCTCCATCCAGATAATGTAAATGTAGAAACTTTTGATGGTGAAGGGACTCCAACTCGCAAAGTATCTCTAATTACAGAGGGTATTTTAGATGGATTTTTGCATAGTAGCGTTACAGCTAAAAGAATGAATGCTCAACCTACGGGTAACGCTAGTATTGGCGCAAAAGTAACAGTCAGCCCTAATTTTGTTCATGTTTTTCGGGGTCAAGAGCCTACTACTGAGTATAGTCTAGATACTGCGGAAAATGTGGTTTTAATTGATGATTTACAAGCTCTTCACGCTGGAGTTAATGCTTTAGAGGGGGCATTTTCTTTACCCTTCGATGGTTGGTTAATTAATAACGGAGAAAAAACCAGTATTGAAGCAGCAACTGTAGCAGGAGATTTTTTGGAACTGTTAAAATCAATTATTTTCGTGGAGAAAGAACCAGAAATAACTCCTGGTGGTGTTTGTCCTCGTATTTGGGTTGAAGGACTTTCAATTACAGGACAATAGACTTCTTATTGGGGTAGAATCGATGAGCAAAAATGAATTTTTGTAAACAAGTTCAGTTCGATTGATATCATTAACCTCCAATCCCAATACTGCTCGGTTAACAGAAAGTTGTCGGTTGAGGCAGTAGGGGAGCCCGCTTCGCCATTCGTGTCAACTTAAGCAAGAAATAGCTTGCTGGTTGGGTTTCACAACCCACCCCGAAATCAATTTCGGGGCTAATAGCGTA
>JAAUYA010202579.1_pt1 | contig 19842 bp, 16 predicted proteins | sample 7278161 | NCBI WGS metagenome assembly JAAUYA01 (sample SAMN14350120, study PRJNA611818) | marine sediment metagenome | isolation source: surface marine sediment (3m) | place: French Polynesia: Moorea | collected 2018-08
GGGGATTGCAGTTTGTAGATTGTAGATTGTAGATTGACCGATTAATTGTACACACTGTTTATTTTAATCCTTTTTCTGTTAACAATTGCTCTAACCAATTTTGATGATTTTCCGTCAAAGCAGGTCTTGGCTCTTGATGATAATCTATAACTAAATCATAGGCAGCATGCTCGTATACTTGATTTAATAAGGGTTGTAAATCAATTATCATCTCCTGATCTTCTGGTTTTAAAGGAAGAGGAAATGAGGGAATTTTATCGGTTACATTAAAGGCATATAAATCAGCTTCAGGACGAAGATTACTCCGACTAACTAAGATGCGATAATCAGTCTGAATGCCATGACTATCCATGGGCATTGGTTCACCACTTCTGAGTAAGTCTATTTCGACTAAATTAGTGGCACTACCTAAGATTTTTTGACGCTTATTAAGATAAGATTGTCTTCCTTTTCCTACTCTTTTATTCACTGGAGAAAGTAATTCTATGACAGTGACAACTTCTCCAGTAGCAACTTCTTTTACTTCTAAATAACCTTGTTTGATGGTTTCAGGAATGGGTAAATTAACTGTTATGGGTTGAGGTGGTGCTTCAGCCAATGCTACATTGTTTCTATCAGTTTTAGCCTCAGTTAAAGAACCTTTAACTGTTACATCAGGAATGCCAACTAATAGTGATTTTTCGCCTACAATTTCATACACTCTCACTTCTACGGCTACTCGATATTTAGGACGTATTTGGGGTGCTAAAAAGTTAGTTATTTCTGCAATTAAAAGTAAATGGACTCCCGGCCATAATTCGGGATGTTCTAAATAAGGATTCATTCCGGGAAAGGGAGAAGACATAATTTGGTTACCAGTTATTTTATCTTCTATCTTAATCCTTTTTCTGTTAACAATTGCTCTAACCAATTCTGATTATTTTCCCTCAAAGCAGGTATGGGCTCTTGATGATAATCTATGACTAAATCATAGGCAGCATGCTCATATACTTGATTTAATAAGGGTTGTAAATCAATTGTCAGTTCCTCATCTTCTGGTTTTAAAGGAAGAGGAAATGAGGGAATTTTATCAGCTAAATTAAAGGCATATAAATCAGCTTTAGGGCGAAGATTACTTCGACTAACTAAGAGCCGATAATCAGTCTGAATACCATGACTATACATGGGCATTGGTTCGCCACTTCTGAGTAAGTCTATTTCGACTAAATTAGTGGCACTACCTAAGATTTTGTCACGCTTATTCAGATAAGATTGTCTGCCTTTTCCTACTCTTTTATTCACTGGAGAAAGTAATTCTATGACCGTGATAACTTCTCCAGTAGCAACTTCTTTTACTTCTAAATAACCTTGTTTGATGGTTTCAGGAATGGGTAAATTAACGGTTATGGGTTGAGTTAATGCTTCAGCTAGTGCTACACTGGTTTGTTCAGTTTTAGTATCAGTTAAAGAACCTTTAACTGTTACATCAGGAATGCCGACTAATAATGATCTGTCGCCTACAATTTCATACACTCTTACTTCTACAGCAACTCGATATTTAGGGATTAATTGAGGGTTTAACAATTCAGCAATTCTGATAATCAGCCAATGATGAACTCCAGGCCACAATTCGGGATGTTCTAAATAAGGGTTCATTCCAGGAAAGGGAGACGGCATAATTTAGTTACTAGCTAGGTTATCTTCTATGTTAAAATCCTTTTTCTTTCAATGTAGGGTGGGCAAAATGAATTATGGTTATTGCTAATCAAATTATGAAATTAACTTTGCCCACTTTACTCATCTACACGTTGATCCCGATGAGGTGCGATCGCCTTCCACCGCTAACTCCCCACAACTAAACCTAAAACCAAAAGCATCCCACTGCAAAAGTGAAGATTGACGGCAATAAATTTACAATTGTTAACTTTTTCCGGTCGCTCGTGGTATTGTCGGACGTGGGTTACTAGTTGATAAGCAAAGGGCAAACTCAAGAAAATTAATAACGTCCAAGGAGATAACATTCCTAAACTAACCAACAAAACGGTTAGGGCAAACACACTAACTACCGACCAAGTTAATACTACCGCCCCTTTGGCAGTACCTAAACGGACAATAGGCGATCGCTTTCCGGCAGCGATGTCGTCTTCTATCTGGTGAAAATGAGAGCAAAACAGAATAATTGAGGTAGTAAGGCCGATAATTATCGAAATAGCCCCCACCTTAACTGAAAAACCTTGAACCTGGGAGTAGTAAGCGGCAGAAATTGCCAGAGGACCAAAAGTAACAAAACAAATAATTTCTCCTAAACCCTGATAACCAAGACGAAAAGGAGGACCTTGATAGCTATATCCTAGGGCACAACATAGGAAAATTAACCAGAATACCGTCCAATCATGTTGCCACCAATTAATCAAGATAATACCCAATAACCCTAAAGCCAGGCAAAAATTACTCAACCAGAAAATGAGAGACTTATTACCTGTCAAATTTACTACTGAATGAGCCTTATTTTTGTCAATACCTGTATCGGCATCAAAGACATCATTACTAAGGTTTAACCAGGCAATAATCAAAATTGCTGACCCTAAAAAGGTAAAGAATATTCGCTGGTTGAATAAACTAGTTTCTGCCCAAGCTACTGCTGTCCCTGCACTAATCGGTACAATAGCAACACTATACATTGGGGGTTTAATGGCAGCCAGCCATAGTTTCCCACGCTTTCTAGTCTCTGAAGTTACTAAATTAGATCTTGTCATAAAGAATATTTTGGGTTACAGACAAGGCATGCCTTGTCTCTACTTTGAATGGGTGGCTTGGGCGCAGCGGGACTAGCCTGGATCAATCCACATCAGGGTTTGACCATATTCCACTGGTTCGCCATTTTCGACCACAATTTCCATAACTTGTCCCGCAACTTCGGTTTCAATTTCATTCATTAGCTTCATTGCTTCGATGATACAAACTACTTGTCCAACACTAAGGCGATCGCCCACTGAGGCAAAAGAAGGCTCTCCCGGAGCAGATGCGAGGTAAAAAGTCCCTACCATCGGAGAAGTAATCTCCACCCAGTTGGAAGAGGGTGGTGTTACTGGAGTAGGTTCTGGAGAAGGAAGCGGTTGCTTTTCTTTACTAGTGGTTGTTTCCTCTATTTTAACTGTAGGAGGAAGAGACGGAGGAGGAGTATAAGCTACAGAGGGTTTAACCTCTCTAGACATAGTCAGCTCAAAATCTCCTTCTTTAATAGTTAACTGAGTGATATTGGTTTGAGCGATCGCTGTTAAAAATTCGCGCAGTTGATTGTAATTTATGGGCACTTTTCAATTATCGATGAACTTAATTACTGTATATCTATTCTCTACCTAAGTAGCTATCGTTGCGGGTATCAATTTTAATTTTTTCACCCACAGAAATAAATAAAGGTACCATCACTTGGGCTCCCGTTTCGACGATCGCTGGTTTAGAACCTCCAGTAGCAGTATCACCCTTGACACCAGGATCGGTTTGAGTGACTTCTAAAACCACAGAAGTAGGCAATTCTACTTCTATAACTTGATTATTCCAGAAGATTACATTTACTTCCATCTCCTCTTTGATATATTTAACGCGATCGCCTATTTGCTTGGCATTGAGAGCAGTTTCTTCAAAAGTTTCCATATCCATAAAAACATATTGCTCTCCATCTTTATAGGTATGTTGCATGGTGCGTTTTTCTAAGTTGGCTTGAGGTACGGTTTCACCTGCACGGAAAGTACGTTCTACGACACTTCCAGTTTGAGCATTTTTTAATTTAGTGCGAACAAAAGCCGAACCTTTACCGGGTTTAACATGGAGAAACTCTACTACTCGCCAAACACCACCATCTAGTTCAATTGTGACACCCGGACGAAAATCATTACTAGAAATCATAAAACTCTTTCACCTAAAATAGTAATCTAGAAAAATTTTCATGAAAGTAGGGTAAAAAAAATACCAAGACTATATTCCACCAAAATGGAACTATTGACAAGGTTTTTCGCTCAACAGAGCCAAAATTTTTTTCCGGTATCAACTCAAATGAAACTGCTATTGTCAAGAAATAGGAACTGATTATGAAATAATAGACACTTGAGAGTAGTTAAAAATTTTCAGATTTAATCATGAAATTTAATTGGTGGCAACGCTTAGTTAGAACAGGTATTCTAGCGATTTTATTAGTGACATTTTCTTTGGGCTTGAGTGGAGCTTGGTTTGATCGAGATAATACTCAACCAGCCAGACAAAGCACCCTAGCTCAGGGAGATGCTATTACTGATCCTGAAGCGATCCTCAGATACGCTTTACCTATTGACAATGATAGGATTAGACAAATTCAGAAAGATATTGAGGATATTGAGAAAAACGTGCGGCGCAAACTTTGGCCCCGTGTTAGTAGCAATGTGAAAAATGCAGCTTTTATCTTAAGGCTTCACAGTGAGGATATTTTAGCCAGTGTACCCGAACAACGCCAAGATCGAGCCGAAGAGTTAGTTGCTAAGATTTCTACTCAAATTAATAACCTACAAGAGTCCATCGAAACTAAAGACAGAGATCAAATTGGACTTACAAGAGAGGAATTATTGCAAACAATCACGGAGTTAGAAGAATTAATGGTACAAGGGTTTCCTTTCTCAGTACCTCCTGAATATGCTAACTTACCACAACTTTTAGGCAGGGCGACGGTAGAGATGGAAACTACCCAAGGAACTCTTTCTCTGGTGGTAGATGGTTACAGTGCCCCTGTTAATGGTGGTAATTTTGTCGATCTCGTACAACGTGGTTTTTATAATGGCTTGCCCTTTACTCGAGCTGAAGATTACTATGTAATTCAAACAGGCGATCCTGTAGGCTCAGAGGAAGGTTTTATCGATCCCGATACAGGAGAATACCGTGCTATTCCCTTAGAAGTATTAGTTAAGGGTGATACTGAGCCTATTTACGGGATGACTACCGAAGATGCTGGTTTATATTTAGCCCAGCCTGTACTTCCCTTTAACGCCTATGGCGCCGTAGCTTTAGCCCGCCCTGGTATCGATCCTAATGGTGGATCTTCTCAATTTTTCTTCTTTAAGTTTGATACGGAAGTAACTCCTCCCGGGTTTAATTTGATGGATGGACGTTACTCTGTTTTTGGTTATGTTACTGATGGTGCTGATGTATTAGAGAAGTTAACTGCCAATGATAAGATTATCTCTGCTAAGGTAGTAGCAGGAGTAGAAAATTTAGTTGAACCAAGTAAAACTGAAGTTGAGAGTTGATGTTTGGTGGTTAGTGGTGGATGGCTGATGGTGGGTGTTTGGTATTGGAAAACAATGAACAATGAACAATCAACAATCAACAATGAATGATTGTCTGCCGCTGAAAGAAATAATATATCAAAAAATAACTAATTCTCCTGAGCAAAAAATCACCTTCGCTGAGTATATGGACTTAGTACTGTATCATCCTCAATACGGTTACTACAACTCAGATAATCTTGAAATTGGTGTCAAGGGTGACTTTTTTACCTCTTCTTCTCTTGGTAAAGATTTTGGTGAGTTACTGGCAACTCAGTTTTGGCAAATGTGGCAAATTCTAGGACAACCAGCAGATTTCATGTTGGTAGAAATAGGAGCAGGTGAAGGTTCTTTTGCCAACGACATCTTAGCTTATTTAGAAAGTCAATATCCTAATTTTTTGGCTAATTTAGAGTACATTATTATCGAAAAATCAGAAAAATTAATTTCTAAACAACAATATTTATTGCAAAAATGGCTAGACAAAAAAATCAGAATCTCCTGGAAAGATTGGCATTTAATTGAAAATCATTCTTTGGTAGGTTGTTGCTTTAGCAATGAATTGATTGATGCTTTTCCTATACATCAAGTAGTAATTAAAAACGGATATTTTCAAGAATTTTTTGTCACTGTTAAAGATGAGAAGTTAGAAGAGATTATAGCTAATGTTTCCACACCTCAGTTAAAATTATACTTTGATTTAATCGGCATTAACATACTCTCTGATAGTTATCCAGAGGGATATTACACACAAGTAAATCTTGCTGCTTTAGACTGGCTTAAGGAAGTCGCCGCTAAATTAAAACAAGGATATTTATTAACCATTGATTATGGTTATCCTGCTACAAAATATTATCATCCCCAAAGAAGTCAAGGCACATTAAAATGTTATTATCAACACCGTCATCACCACAATCCTTATATCAACCTCGGTTATCAAGATATTACTGCTCATGTTGATTTTACTGCCTTAGAACGCCAAGGAGAATTATGTGGATTAAAAAAAATAGGTTTTACTCGACAAGCCATGTTTTTAATGGCTTTGGGTTTAGGTGAGCGTCTTTCATCCCTGAACAGCGATAAATTTAATTTAACAGAGATTCTGCAACGCCGGGCTCATTTACATCAATTGATTGATCCCAATGGGTTAGGAGGATTTGGTATTCTAGTACAAGGTAAAGGTTTAACTGAAGTGCAGGCAAGAATTAACCTCAGGGGTTTAACAATTGGCCTATAATTAAGATAATTATAGAGGTTGTCCATCATGAACGACTCTGGAGATTTGCAACATATTTTAACAATTGAGTATGATGATTTTAAAAATACGATTATTTTAAATAATAAAGTCTATTCGATTGGTCGTCATTCTAGTAACTCAATCATAATTCGTCATCCCAATATATCCCGGTATCATTGTAGTATATTACCGGTTAAATATAAAGATCCAGATCGACAAGAAGTCTTTTGGATTATTGATGGCGATTTAAAAGGAAACCGTAGTTCTAATGGTTTATTTGTTAATGGACAAAAATGCTTGTCTTACGAATTAAAACCAGGAGATATGGTTTGTTTGGGCGGTGGAGAAGTTATCGCCACCTATGATGTGATCTCCGAACAAGTCGTATCCGTAGCTATATCCCCAGAATCTATAACTTCTGCTGACATTGATAATAATCTTAACGATGAAACTACATTATTAGATCAGAAATATAAATCTACTCTAATTTCTGGCAATCAAGATATTGATCAATTACTGGAAGAAATTTTATTGACATTAACGGCACAAAAAGAAATATTAGCCTATCCCATAATTGAAATTAATCTCTTCGGAGAAATAACCTATCTGAATCAAGCTGCTCAACAAATTTTTGCTGATTTTAAAAAACAAGAACAAAATCAACACCCTCTGATTAAAAATTTAGTTGAAGAATTACAAGAACAACCAGGAAATTTTTGGCTTCGTGAAGTTAAATTTAATCATAATAAATTTACTCAATACACTCGTTATCTTGAGGAAGAAAATTGCCTGAGAACTTATCTATTTGATTTTAGCGAGCGAGAGCAAATTGAACAAGCTCTTAGAGAAAGTGAAGAACGTTATCGTGCGGTAGTTAGACAAATTTCTGAAGGAATTATCTTAGTCGATCCTCTGACTAAAGAAATCTTAGAAGCTAACAGTGCCTATTGTAGTCTATTGGGCTATAGCAGCGAAGAAATATTAAGGTTAAAAATCTATGATTTAGTAGCTGTCGATCCAGAAATTACAGATAGTATTATTCGACAGGTTTTTAAAGACAGATTAGACTTAATTCAAGAATCAATTCATCGTCATAAAGATGGTTCCCTATTCGATGTCGAAGTCAGTATAAGTATGGTTTGTTATAGTACCAAAGAGGTAATCTGTTATGCAGTACGGGATATTACTGAAAGAAAGCGCTCAGAGGAAATGCTACGCTATCAAGCCTGTCATGATTTATTAACAGACTTAGGTAACCGCAATTTGTTTAATGAGCAACTATACAAAGCTATTGCCAATGCTCAAAGATATCATCATAATTGTGCGATCATGTTTTTAGACTTAGATCGTTTTAAAAATATTAACGATACTTTAGGACATGATATTGGCGATAAATTACTACAAAGTTTAGCCCAAAGGCTCAAATCTTGTTTAAGATCAGGGGATACTCTCGCTCGTTGGGGAGGAGATGAGTTTACCCTGTTATTATCAGAAATATTCGAACCAAATGATGCTGCCACAGTTGCTGAGAAAATCTTAACCACATTAAAACAACCTTTTCAAATCTTAAACTATCAACTGTACTTGAATTTAAGCATTGGTATTGCTATTTATCCTCAAGATGGAGAAACCCCAGAAACTCTCTTACGAAATGCTGATATCGCCTTGTATCGCATCAAAGAGCAAGGAGGTGGCAACTATCAATACTTTAATCCTCATATCAATCCTCATCATAAAAGAGAAGAATTACTAATCCTAGAAAATTCTCTTCACAAGGCTTTAGAAAAACAACAATTTTTCCTTTACTACCAACCTCAAATTAATATCAAAACGGGAAAAGTAACGGCTATGGAAGCCTTAATTCGTTGGCAACACCCCAAATTAGGAAGAATTTCCCCAGAAACATTTATTCCCCTAGCAGAGGAAAATGGCTTAATTATCCCCATAGGAGAATGGGTTTTGTACAGTGCTTGTCGTCAAAACAAAATCTGGCAAAGTGCTGGTTTACACCCCATCAAAATTGCAGTTAATTTATCAGCCAGACAATTTAACCAACATAATTTACCGCATATGGTAGGAAAAGTTTTAGAAGAAACTGGACTAGAACCTAAGTATCTAGAATTAGAAATAACTGAGACTAGTATTATTCAGAATCCTGATTTTGCTTGTCAAATATTAGACGATTTAACTAATTTAGGAGTTGATATATCTATGGATGATTTTGGCACAGGTTATTCTTCTTTAGGGTATCTGAAGAAATTTCCTTTCCACAAAATAAAAATCGATCAGTCTTTTGTGCGAGATCTCAAAAATAATCCCCAGGATTTAGCTATTATCGCTGCAGTAGTAACTTTAGGGAGTGGTTTTAAGCTTCAGGTAGTAGCAGAAGGAGTAGAAACCAAGCAACAACTAGAATTACTACAGAGTCTTCAATCTGAGCAAATGCAAGGATACTTTTTTAGTCCGCCTCTCAATGTCGAAGATGCTACTCGTTTCCTAACTAATCCTCAGGCATTTTTCAGCACTATGATCGAATAGCTATCAAAATTCTATGCTATCTTTAATTTACAGTATAAAGTAGTCAAGATATTCTATGAGTAATGATAGTTCATTTCGACATATATTAGCTTTAGACTTAAACAGTTTGAAAAAAACAATTTTTCTTGAAAAAAATACCTATTCAATTGGCAGAAATTATACTAGCTCTATTGTAATTCATCATCGACTTATCTCTCGAAATCATGCAACCCTGTTGAAAGTGAGCTATCGAGACATAAAGAAAAATAATGATATTTTTTGGATTCTTGATGGTGATTTGAAAGGTAATCGTAGTACCAATGGTATTTATGTTAATGGAAAAAGATGCTTGTCTCATGAGTTGAAGCCCGGTGATACAATTGTATTTGGGGGTAATGAAATTAAAGCTAAGTACGACATTCTTGATGTTAGTTCTAAGCAGTTAATAAGTTTATTGAAAGATAATGAAACTATAAGCGATCGCCGAGAATATTCCCCTCAAGAAAATGATATATCTACTTTAGTAGCAGATGTAGATGAAAACAAAGAACCATTAACTGAAGAATTTATTACGAAGATAAACTCACTTAAAGATTTAGGCTCCTATCCAATAATTGAAATTGATTTCCAGGGGGAAATAACTAAAATAAATTCGGCAGCAGAACAGAAATTTAACAATATAAAACAAGAGAAGTCAGCACATCCAATCTTAGAAAAATTAACTAATATTTTTTCGGAAAACAATCCTTACTTATTAGTCCGGAAAATAACTATTGGTTCGGAAAATTTTATTCAATATGCTCATGGCATAGAGAATAATCAACTAATTATAATTTATGTACTAGATTTTCAAAAATACAAACAACTAGAACTAGCTTTAAGAGAAAGTGAACAACGTTACCAAAGTTTAGTAAAACAAATTTCTGAAGGAATTTTTCTCCTAGATATAGTAACTAAAAAAATTTTAGATGCTAATCCTGCTTATTGCAATTTATTAGGATATAGTTTTGCAGAAATCCTGGAGCTAAGTATTTACGATCTTTTATCTATTGACAGAGAAATTTTACACGAGGATTTACAACGAATAGTTAAGGAAAAAACACCTTTCATTAGAGAGTCAATTCATCGTCGGAAAGATGGTTCACTGATTAATGTTGAGGTGAGTGTGAGTTTTATTTTCTATCTGGCAAGAGAAGTACTTTGTTTTACTGTCAGAGATATTACTAAAAAAAAGAGAACTGAACAAATTTTACGTTATCAAGCTGGTCACGATCTTCTCACTAATTTACCTAATCAAAAATTATTTTATGAACAGTTATCAACCCTCTTAGCGAATGCGAAAAATAATCATGAAATTTTAGCCTTAATGTTTATTAAATTAGATCGCTTCAAAAATATCAACTACACTTTAGGTCATAGTATTGGCGATCAATTATTACAAGAGTTTGTTAAAAGAATCAAATCTTGTTTATCTTCTGGAGACACTTTAGCCCGTTGGGGTGGAGATGAATTCACGGTTTTGTTACCTGATATCGAAAATGCAGATAATGTCGCTAATATTAGTCAAACGATCATAGAGCAAATTAAAGAACCATTTACTATTGCTGAACATAAACTTCATATCAATATCAGTTTAGGTATTGCTTTTTATCCGCAAAATGGGGAGGATGCTTCTACTTTACTGAAAAATGCTGACGCTGCGTTATGTAGCGCACAGCAACGCCCAGGCAATAAGTACCAATTTTACACTCCTCAAATGACTTTTAAAGCTCAAGAGAAATTACGTTTAGAAAATTTACTTCATTCAGCCTTTGACAAGGAAGAGTTCTATCTTTCTTATCAACCGCAAATTAATGTTAAAACTGGGGAAATTACGGCGATGGAAGCTATACTTCAATGGCGAAATAGAGAATTGGGAGAAGTACCACTAGAACAATTTTTACCCATTGCTGAAGATAGTGGTTTAATTATGCCTATCAATTACTGGGTAATTAAAACCGCTTGTGAACAAAATCAAGCCTGGCAACAAAATGGATTTCCCCCTACCAAAGTTGCTGTAAAATTATACTCTCGTCCATTGCAAGAATCAAATTTGCTCTCCTTAGTAACAGATATTTTAGCTGAAACCAAGTTAGAACCTAATTTTTTAGAATTAGAAATGCAGGAAGTAAATATTATCAAAAATTGGGAATATTGCCGCAAAAATTTGCATAATTTACGACAAATAGGTATTAATTTGTCTATAGATAATTTTGGAGCAGGAGATTTTTCTCTCAGTCACTTAGGAAAATTCAAATTTTCTAAATTAAAAATAGCTCAAAACCTTGTGGATGATTTAGAGAAAAGACCAGAAAATTTAGCGATTATTTCTGCAATTATAACTTTGGGATTAGGATTTAATATGAAAGTAGTAGCGAAGGGAATTACTAAGATAGAACAGATGGAGTTACTAAAAAACCTTCAATGTGAACAGATGCAAGGAGAATTATTTAGTGAGCCTTTAAACGCTATAAAAGCAAATGAGTTTTTAAGCGGTAAACAAGGTAAATTAATTGAAGTAATTAATAAAAAGACGATTTTTGATATGTTAAGCATTAATAATATTGGTCAAAAAACCCAGTAAAATAGAATTAGTAGGGATTTGGTTTCCCAAGCCCTATTCTGAAGTCAGAAGTCATGTAGGGGTTACTTTACCAAACCCCTATACGAAGTCAAAAGTATAAGATAATATTAAGGCCGATGACCAATGACTAATCAATAAATGCTGTAATATAATTAGCACATTTAATGCCGAGTGTATTTTAGAGGGACGACCCGATGATTGAAATGAAAGTAGCTGGAATTGCTTTGGATGCCATTACTCGTAGCCCTATTGTCTTACTAAAAGATGCTTCGGAACGCCGTGCATTGCCTATCTATATTGGGCAAGATCAGGCAAGGGCAATTATCGGGGCTCTAGAAAGACAAAAACCTCCTCGTCCCCTCACCCACGATCTAATGATCAATATTTTTGAGACTTGGAATCTAAAATTAGAGCGAATTATTATTAATTCCCTTGAGGATAATACTTTTTACGCTATTCTCTGTATGAAACTAGGAAAGAAAGAAAAGCAAATTGACTGCCGCCCTAGTGATGCGATCGCCATTGCTTTACGCACTGGTAGCCCTATCTGGGTAATGGAAGAAGTGGTAGTAGATGCCTCAATACCAGTCAACCGAGAAGCAGACGAGGAGGAGAGACAAGCGTTTCGAGATTTTGTTGCTGATTTGAGTCCAGAAGAGTTGATCCGTAGAGCCAGAGGAAACAGCGAGGAATCATAGTTATTGCTCTATGCACTATCGCCGTTTTGGACAAACCAATCTCTGGCTATCAGTTTTTTCCCTAGGGATGATGCGCTGTTGTCATTCAGAGTCAGAACTTCTGGCTACTGTACAACAAGCCCTATCTCTGGGGATTAATCATTTAGAAACTGCTAGGGGCTATGGTAAAAGTGAGCAATATTTAGGAGCTGCCCTGCAACAACTTGCTCTCGGGCGAGAAGAAATTTTCCTGACGAGCAAATTACCCCCCACTCCAGATGCCGAGCAGATGGATGAATGGCTCAATGAGTCTATCTCCCGTCTGCAAGTAGATTATCTCGATTGTCTTGCTATTCATGGGATCAATACTTGGCAACATCTCGCTTGGATACAACAACCAAATGGGTGTATGAGCGCACTTCAACGAGCCCAACAAGAGGGAAAGATTAGACATCTTGGCTTTTCTACTCATGGTAGTTTAGAGTTGATTATGGCGACCATAGAGACTGGTTTATTTGAGTTTGTCAATCTTCACTATTACTACTTTTTTCAGCGTCATGCACCCGCAGTTGAGCTAGCTGCTCAAAAAGATTTGGGGATTTTTATTATCTCTCCCGCAGATAAGGGAGGGCGTTTATATAATCCGCCTGAAAAATTAGTAAAACTATGTCAACCCTTCTCTCCCCTGGAGTTGAATTATCGTTTCCTCTTAGGCGATCGCCGGATCACTACTCTCAGCCTTGGTGCTGCTAATGCCCAGGAATTAATTCAACCCCTGAAAGTCGCAGATGATGATTATCCCCTCACTTCCCAAGAAATAGAAGTACTCTCAAGATTAGAGTCAGAATTATCTCACTCTTTGGGGAGCAATCTTTGTCAACAATGTTATCAGTGCCTTCGGTGTCCAGAAAATATTAATATTCCTGAAATTTTGCGCTTGCGCAACCTGGCTTTAGGTTTAGATATGACCGAATATGGTCAGTATCGCTATCGAATGTTAGAAAATGCCGGTCATTGGTTTCCAGGAAATAAAGGAAACAAATGTACTACTTGTGGTGAGTGTCTCCCTCTTTGCCCGCAAAAGTTAGACATTCCTGGGTTACTATTTGATACTCATCAACGTTTAAATGGTGCTTCTCGCCGCCGTCTGTGGGAATAAGATAATTTATTTGGTAGAGTTATGTTAGATAAAGCGATCGCCTTGGTTTTCAATCCTCGTCAGTTGGCAAACCAAGAGCTTGCTTCAACTTAAACCAAACTTTTCTTAATTTCCAGAATTTGCTAGTTTCCATCGCCGTAATTCGTTCTTGCGCTTGTTGTAGCTGACTCTGGAGTTTTTGGGTCTCCTCATTTTGACAATCAGATAACTGAGTTTGATGTTCCTGTAATTGGTTATAGAGCTGAGAGTTGTTTTGTGCCTGGGCTTTTTGCAGCTCCCTCTCAAGTTGTTGAATCTGATTGTTATAGTTGTTATGTTGTATGTGTGCTTGTTGCAGTTGAGTCTGAAGTTCTTGAACAGAATGTTGGAATTGATTTAAGTGTTGATTTTTTTGTTCTAAATGCCCATGCAATTGAACTACTTCTTGAGTTGTTTGTTGTAAGTTCCCTTGTAATTGAGCTATTTGTTGAGGGAGATATTGCAGTTGTTGTACTGCCGTTAATAACATATATATTTGTCTGGGAGACCATTTTGAAGGAGGAATTTGAGCTAGGTATTGACGCAGAGAATATTGTTCTCGAGCATGGATTTCTCGGTTAATTTCCGCCTCAGAGGTAACTATATATTCATATAAAGGATAAGGATAATAAACTATTTTCTCCCCGGTTACTAAGGCAGCGGCAATAATTTGCCAACTTTGGGTATGAATATCTTTACTTTCATTGTGTTTAAATTGATTGAGTAGGCTGCGAGTAAATAAACAACATTCACCACCATAAACATTAGATTGAAGCAAACTAGGTAAAGTACCCCCAGGATAACTGACTATGCGCTCTACCGCACCAATTTCTTTTTGAGCACAGGTGACAACGGCTGAGTGAGAATTAACGGCAGCTTCGAGAAATTTCTCTAGGGCGAAGTTAAACAGAATTACTTGGGGATTTAAGGTGAGGAAGTAATCACCACTGGATATTTCTAGCAGATGATTTTTTACCCAGCCTAAACCTCTGTTCCTCTCTAGTTGAATAAATTTATACTCAGGAAACAGAGAGCGAGCATGGTCGAACCTTTCTCTGCTATCTTCATCTCTAGAACCATCATCTACTACAATTACTTCTAGATTTTGATAAGTTTGTGCTTCAATGCTACTGAGACAATCAATGAGATATTTCCCTTGATTGTGACAAATTATACCCAAAGTTACCTTGGACTGAACTGGTTCTAATGATGTTGACTGTTCAAAGGCTTTTTCAATATAGTCGATTTTTTGGGCCAGTAAATTTTGGTTGACCTCATTTAAGGCATTTCTATCAGCTACAGTGGGAATTTGGGGATAGCTGGCGATCGCCTCAGCAATCTTGGCGGCGAGAGCATCAGCATCTTTGGGCGTAAACCAATAAACTCCGGCTGTTCTCTGTACCAGTTGCAGAGTTTCTCTAAACCCCCCTGTATCAGATACTACTAGAGTAACGGGTAGTTGTCCCATTTCTAAAGCTGTATTGGGAAAATTTTCTTCCGGGCTAGTCAAACAGACAATAGGGCGATCGAGACCGCTAATATATTGGATCGCTTGTTGGCTATATAAATTAGAAGTAATGTCATAGTCAACTTCGCTTCCTAATTGTTGCTCGATATATTGTTGACTATTGAGATGATTTATTCCTGCCGAATGTAGGGGAACTATTTTGCCGACAAAAATAATTTTAATTTGATGCTTTAATTCTGGTTGAAGTAAACTAATCGCTTCGGTAAAGGTACACAATCCTTTTCTCTCTTCCAGGCGACCAAAAAAAACTAGGGGAATAGTGACAGTTTTCTGGTTATTGAGGGAATGTGTTTGCTTAGTTTCTTCACTGATATAGTTGTTGCTCATAATAATTATTTTAGGAGAATCTCTATTTAGGAGAATCTCTATATAGTTAGACTTATGCACAAAAGTATATCATGTTTGATATAGATGGCTGCCGCTCAAGATAAATCCTTAGTTTCCATCGAATTACTGATACTTGCAATGTTAGGGATCTAAGCTTTTTTTAATATTTCTAGCGGACTTTTCTCAGAGCATTTTAAGTTTTTCTCCCTAAGATTATCCTTAGCACAGCTTAAAATTATTGCTGAGCTGTATAATCTTTGATTTAGTAGCAAAAATCTCAAGCGTAAGAGGACTTAATTCTATTATGAACAATATCAAGAGCAAATTAGCAGTCACAGCGGCTTTAACTGGTGTCTTAGCCCTCGGCTTAGGAGCAACTTCTCAAGAAGCACTAGCTGGCAAACCAGGAATGGAAAAGTGTGCAGGAATCGTTAAAGCTGGGCAAAATGATTGTGGTACGAGCGAACACGATTGCGCTGGGATGGCTAAAGTAAATGCCCATCCTGAGGAGTGGATTTATGTTCCTGAAGGAACTTGCCAAAAGATTGTTGGTGCAACTCTCAAACAACCAGCCTCTACTAATTCTTCTGAGTCGACTGAAACTCAATCTTCTGAACTAGCCAACCAATAGACTTCTTGCAGCAGTAAGTCAAAACTCAAAAGTCAAAAGTAAGAGGAATTGATGATTTCTGTATTATGATTCACTTTACTTTGAGTTTTGCAAGAGGTCTCATAGTGTATTCTCAACAAGTTGACTGTCACCTTTCCTGTGACAGTCATTACCTAAATGGAAATATCTATATACCATGCCTTTTTCGTCCAATTCAATTCAAGGCTCGGGGCTGTGCTTACGCTCCTGTCACTATCAAGAAATACTTTCCAAGAAACCTCAAATCGCTTGGTTCGAGGTCTTATCAGATAACTACATCAATTCACAAGGACTCCCACTTTCCTATTTAGAAAAAATTCGGCAAGACTATCCGGTTACTCTACATGGGGTAGGAATGTCGTTGGGGTCAACAGATCCTTTAAATTTAGAATATTTAGCACATTTACAACGGTTGGCGAAGTGGCTAGAACCAGCCTACGTTTCCGATCACCTAGCCTGGATTTCAGTTAACGGTAAATATCTTAATGAGTTGATGCCTCTGCCCTATACTGAAGCAATTCTCGAACATGTAAGCGATCGCATCAAACAAGCGCAAGACTTTCTCGAGCGCCGGATTTTGATTGAAAATCCATCTTCTTACCTAACTTTTAAGCACTCAACTATGCCAGAATGGGTATTTGTGCAAGAATTGCTTGAGCAAGCAGATTGCAATCTACTCCTAGATGTCAACAATCTCTATGTCAGTGCTATTAATTGTGGATTTGACCCCCTTGATTACCTCAGTTCAATTCCAGTCAGGAGGGTTAAAGAGATTCACTTAGCTGGCTATCAAGAACGTCCTGACTATCTATTCGATACTCATGGCTATCGGGTTCACCAACCAGTCTGGCAATTGTACCAGCAGGCTTTAGAGTATTTTGGTCCTTTACCAACCCTGATTGAATGGGATACGGACATACCAGCTTTAGAAGTATTAATCGAGGAAGCCAGTAAAGCCTCCGAGCAATTAACCAAGGTGAGCTTATGGAATTAAGAACACTCCAGCAGCTTTTTTATGACGCGCTTGTCAACCCAGATTCTGCGAAAACTCAAGCTCTTAGTGAACAAATTAAGGCAGCTAAAGATTTGACTCCATCCCAAGGACTAGAGGTTTATCGGGGTAGTATTATGGGTAACCTAAGTCGAACCTTAAAATCCATTTATCCAGTTTGTTATCGGTTGGTGGGAGAAAAATTTTTTGAAGCAATGGCAGTTGCCTATATGCGTCGCTTTCCCTCTCACTCCCCCGACTTGGGAGACTATGGTGAAGCGTTACCCGATTTTCTAGCTAACTTCTCTCCGGCAGCCCAGTTACCCTATTTACCAGATGTAGCTCGTCTAGAGTGGCACTGGCATCGTGTATTTCATGGTGATGTCTCAAAAGTGTTGGATTATCAAGCCTTAAGCCTAGTTCCTCAGGAAAAATGGGGAGAGCTAATTTTTCACTTACCCGGAAATAGCATTCTCCTGGAGTCTGCTTATCCTATTCACCGTATTTGGCAAGTTAATCAGCCAGATTATCAAGGTGATGAGTTAGTGAGTTTAGACGAAGGAGCAAGCAAAATATTTCTCTGGCGGCAAGGTTACCAGATGCGCCTAGACTTACCTAGTCAGGCAGAGTGGCAATTGCTGAGAGCATTTCAAACAGCAAAACCCTTACAAACAATCTGTGAATATCTAGCTGATCGAGAGCCATCAGTGGAAGTGGCATCCTTACTACCGCTGTTCGTACAGCGTGGGTGGATTGTCAGTTTTTCGTTCAGAACTTCCAACCAAGAAAAAAAGACATAAGTCTTGCCTAGTTATCGTTTCAGCCATTTTTTAAACAGGGATTTATCCTCCTTCAATCTTTCTGTTGGGCATCTGGTTGGAGGTAGAAATGGGGCTTCATATTATTAAAGTATCTCAGGATAAGCCTCGAAGCTTGTCTCGAAAATAGCAGAAACTAGGTGACTGATTCTTGTTAACGTCCATGTGAGGAGAAATCTTTTTAGCCCAATTTGTTTTCTCTTGACCTATCTTCTGCCATCCCAGTTTAGATAATTTTTGTCTACCACCATCAAATATCCCATCAGCTAACTACCAACGTGACCAGAGTTATTAACTCTTTTACGTGGGAACAATAGGACAGACTCTACTGGGAGAAACGGTTCTCCACTCAGAATTAGGATTGTTAGAATCCTATAACACTCAGCTTTCTACATCGTACTCTCGGTTCAATCCCTGATACAGATCTTCGAGATAATTTTTCAATCGGTTCTCTTTGCCTCTGCCTCTGGTCGTGGTCTGTCCGCCAAAGTCAAATTTTTTATATACCTGACCCATACGTTTGAGACAAGCCCCTTTAGAAGTATTAAGCTTATCTGCGATTGTATCATACTCCTCCAGATCAGCGAGGCGCAGTTAAAAAACCTTCTCTTGGTCTGGAGACAGTTGATAGGCACGAGCCATCTGAATAAGAAACTGACGCGGTAACATTGGATTGAACCGTACATAGGTACCGAAAGTTTCATAGGTGTAAAAGTTCGCAAGCAACTGACTTAGAAAACATTATCTGGAAATAAGCTGTAACTACTTACCAGAAAGAGTTTTAGAAAGGTTCATCAAACTTGTATTCTGTTTCTACAACTATCTATCTTCACATCTCCATTAGAGGACAAGCTCTTGTCAGGAGTAGCGGTAATAGTGCCTGAAATCCTTGTATATTGGCTTTATAGATTCTCTATGAAACTTTTAGTATCTTTGTGCGGTTCGACCCACTATGTACGGTTAAAACTGCAAGATACTACACTAGTTCTTTTAAGAATCTGCTATAGTGAATGTAATGAATGTAAATAAATAAGTGGACTAGATTAATTACAGACCAAAATAGGCTGAAAACCATTATTGGCGATAAGCTTTGCTGTAAATAATTTTGTCTAGGTACTTAAAATATTGCGTTCTAGAATATATAGAATAAATCTTCCAACCCAATCACAGGTGGTTAGCATAATGGCCTGGCAGCTTAGTTAACCTTATAGCTGATTGGGTCTTGTTTTTGAGGTTTTAGTAGCAAGTGTACAGGAAATTACTCTAAGTTTAAAAGCTTTTGTCTGTAAGTGTTTCAGAACACTATTTGAACTAGCGGAGGCATTTAGACAAAAAGGTATGGTTAGCTTGAAAACGAATGGTGAGTTAAGTAACCTGCGGAATGTGAGTTATTATTGCAAGCCAAGATGTCGATTATTACAAGTTGTTACAGCTAGGGGATCTATAACCAAGTACAAAATAACTTCAGGAGCTTTAGCATGTGAAGCTTCTGAAATTACTTTGCACTTCATAGTAGCTTTTCTAGGTTTACGCCAATAAAGACGGTATTATAATATTTAGAGGTTCAACTATCTGAAGTCCCTCTCACAAAGAAATGCGATCAATGCGCCCGACGCACTCGTTCCTAAATTGCTTACAAGATCGGGAGTCGCTTTACCCTGGATACCAAGAAAAATTGACCCAATAATGCAAAGCAAAACCGTTAGTGACAGAACGTTCGTAACAGTTCCTCTTAGCGAGCGCTTTAAGAAGTACTTATTGCCTTCTCGCTTATTTTTAACAAATGGATTTCTCATGATGGTTCTCCCAACTTTACTTAGTAGAATTCAATCACAGGTTATTGGCCTGGCAGCTTTAACCTTATGCTCTTATGGCTGATTCTAACACAGCATTTTGTGTTAATTGTGTAAGTTGACATAGGAACCTTCTCAATAAGTCTGGGGAACTCGATGTTGGGAGTATAGGGAGAAAGTAAGCTGTGTTGGCGAGTTCACCTAGACTTGCTCTTCTCACGCCTTACTGGTACTA
>JAAUYA010247706.1_pt1 | contig 19804 bp, 16 predicted proteins | sample 7278161 | NCBI WGS metagenome assembly JAAUYA01 (sample SAMN14350120, study PRJNA611818) | marine sediment metagenome | isolation source: surface marine sediment (3m) | place: French Polynesia: Moorea | collected 2018-08
CAGGTGTTTGAGTCTATTTCGCTACCTGGGCAGCGATCGCCGAAAGCCAGATATAGTAGGTTGTTCATAATTAACCTTCCAAGTCGTGTAATTCACCTTGTTGATTATAAAATCTAATTTTCCCTTCTCCATCACACAGCCAAACTTCTTCTGCTTTTGCTTCAAAATATAAATCTTTCTTTTCTGCCATTTCTTTAATCGTGTTACTGGCAGATCTTACCTCCACACAAATTTCAGGAGCAATGGAGGCTACATCTTCATCGATAATAATGTCTGCTTTTTCATCTGAAGCCCACGCCACATCCGCTACTTTAACCCCGTCAGTGGTTTGAATAGCCAACTCTGGCATTACCTCTCCCTTGTCCGTAAATCCCTCTAGTAGCCCGATAATCCTACCTTGATAAAATGAGTGCCTGGGTTTGGCTGGACTCATGACAATTTGTCCCCATTTGTTTAGTTCTATTTTGAATGGTAAGTCTTGTAAATATTTATTCTCACAAACTTCTTGCCATTTCATAATTGACTCCTTTTTAGATTTATGTTAAGAGCGAGCTTACCCTTAATCAGCGATCGCTGATGGCTTTCGAGCTAGACAAGGCGATCGTCACAAGCAGAAAAGTCTCAAGAAATAACTATCTTGTCATTTCTTAGAAAATAGTACGTGCATGAACAGATATTGGCATTAATTTCGGTTTCTCTGAATCATTACTCCAATTTTATCTTGTCGGCGAGAACACTAACAACTTAAAACCCCTATTTGCCTTACAATAGAACCAGTCCTGGCTATCCGGCGATCGCTGTTAGAAAAATTGCCCGATTTTAAGATGAACTACTACTCCATACCTTGATTCCTGCTATGACAACAACTACCAAAATTCGCCAATTTACCCTTGATGAATATCATCAATTAATCCAATTTGATTTCTTCCCTAAAAATGAGAGAATAGAACTTATAAATGGACAATTAATCCAAATGGCAGCCAAAGGAACAGCCCATGAAACTTGCTTAAGAAGATTATTAAGAGAATTACCAAACTTAATCGGACGCAAAGCCACACTTCAATGCCAAGCTCCCATTACCATTCTACTTAACAGTGAACCTGAGCCTGATTTTACCATTGTCAAAAATCGAGAAGATGACTATATTTCCTCTCATCCCACTTCAGATGATGTTCTTTTGCTCATGGAAGTTTCCGACTCAACTTTAACTTACGACCAAGAAACTAAACTACCCCTCTATGCTCAAGCAAATATCTCTCACTACTGGATATTTAACTTATTAGAATCTTGGTTAGAAGCATATAGTGAACCCTATCAGATTAATACCGAAAAGTTTGGCTATGCTCATCGGCAAATTGTCTTTTCCCATCAAACTATCAAAATTCCTTGTTTTCCTGATTTACTACTGGACTTGAGCAAGATATTCCCGTGATTTTCCACTCCCACAAAAAAGAAGTAGAGGAGCCCGCTTCGCTTGGGAGCTCCGGAGAAAGGGAGAATATGTATGCAAGTGTCTCCCTACTCCCTACTCCTCACTCCCCTACTCAGGATAGGAGAAAAACCAAAAATCCCTAACCTAAAAGTATTGAGGGAAGTTGTTGCTTATATTCAGAAGCGATCGCCATCTCGATTATAAATACTATGCAGATTATTTCAATTTTTAAGATAACATGAGCTTCAAGGCTACTAAACTCTCATCTGATAACCGCGTGAGTATCTGATATACTATTGATTATATGAACGATCAAACCTTCACTCAAACCACACCAGACCTAGATTCCTCCTTAGATCCTCTTGATGAGATTGAGGAAGATACCACTCCGCCACCAGATCCAGAAGCGATGCTCAAGCTCCTGGAAAGTGATGATGTGCAACAAAGAATGCTTGCTGCTAGGGCTTTTTGTGAACTCAGCGAGCAACGCTCCATTCCCTATTTAATCAGCTTGTTAAATGATGTTTGTCCCTTAGTAAGAGTTAGCGCCGCTTATGCTTTGGGTAGAAATACTAGCTCTGACGTAGTCGAGCCCTTAATCAACACCTTAGCTAATGATTGGAATGGCTATGTACGTAAAGGGATTGTCTGGGCTTTGGGAAATAGTGGCGATCGCCGTGCTTTTCAACCTCTACTCCATGCCCTGAAAACTGATATTTCTGCAGTACGTTTGTGGGCTGCTAGTAGCATAGCACAAATTGCTAAGTTAGCATATGAAGACATTATCACAGCCATCCCGCCTCTAATTGGTGGCTTAAGGCAAGATAAGGTAGCTGCAGTCAGGAGTAACTGTGCCTGGACTATAGGGCAATTATGTCGGGAACTGCCTTTAAATGTAGTTTATGCTACTGCTATTGATGCTTTAATTGAGGCTTTAGTGGAAGATGAAGATTTAGGAGTCAAAGAAGATGCGAAATCTGCTTTACTTAAAGTCGGCGATCCCCGTGGACTACAAATGATCGAAGATCTGGAAATGGAAGGATTAATTTGAGCGGTTATTGGTCATTGGTGATGTTTACTTTATCAATCAATTATTAATCAAGTGGTAGGATCAAGAGTTTTTTAATTCTGCATTCTGTTCACGGATCGCAGCGGAGTGTACGTTCACGACCATAGGGAGTGTACGAGCGAAGCGACCTCGAAGCGAACTTTCTGAATTCTGCATTCCCCTCGCCATAATATTTTTGACCCTAACCGAGCAGTATTGGTTTCCATCCCTCCCGGTTCCAATGAACAAGAACAATTTTGGTCAGAGCACGTTAAGGTAGAAAAAGAAGGTCTTCATGAAAGTAGTTTTTCCCTGTGAAACTCCTTTTGGCTTGATTCATTTGCGTATTAAACGTCGGCAAGACAGTAATTGAATGATGAACGATGAATTTTAGAGGGTTTATTTTCCTAATTTTCTTAGGGATATGTATACTGTTTGTAGTCCAAAATTTACAACCTATATCGCTAGTATTTTTTGGTGGTAATCCCATTACTTTACCATTATCTATTTGGATACTTTTATTTACTGGTGCTGGTTTTATTTCTAGTCTAATTATTCAAACTTTGAATAAAGTTACTAGTTCAACTGCCATCTCAGATAATGTACCTCAACCTCAACAACCTCCATACTATTACCCTCCTTCTCCTCCTAGTTCGCCCACTACTCCTACAAAAACTAGGAATTTAGAAGAACGACCATCTTTTGAAAATTATGCTCCTGAAAAAATTCATTCTCCTTCAGAGTATTCAAATCTCGATACAGTTAAAAATCTTGGCTCTGATAGGGAATTAGAAAGCAATGAACGAGATTGGAGCGAACCAATGGAGACCAAAGCGCATAAACAAGAAATTATGGCAACTAATCAAGAAGATACTAACGTTGAAGTAGAACAAAATCCTCAAACCAAATCTCGCTCTGCTTCATTATATTCTTATCAACCCAGAGAACGCACTCAAATTAGAGCTCAATTAAAACCGACATCTAAACCTAAACCTAAATCTAAATCTCAAGATGAAGTCTATGAAGCCAATTATCGGGTAATCACTCCACCATATCGAGATAACGATCGACCGATGGATGAAGATGAAGAATGGGACTTCTAAAATTCGTCTTAACACGGCGATCGCTTTCTGGCTCAGCTTCGCTGAGCGCACTCTAGATTGTTGCATAATACTGTTCGGTTAGTGGCTCAAGTTATTTTTCCCGCCCCCGCGCATCCCCTCTGAAAAACAGCAAAGATTAACAAGCCTCATACTATTTAGTGGGGATATTGGTTAACCCATCCAGCCTAGCTTGATTCAGGTTTGCCATCAACAAATTAGCTTTACTTAGGTCGGCTCCCCTCAGATCGGCCCTACTGAGATCAGCTCCTCTTAGATTAGCCCCACTGAGATTAGCTTCTCTCAGGTCAGCCATTCTCAGATCAGCTCCTCTCAAATTAGCCTCTCTCAGGTCAGCTCCTCTCAGGTTAGCTCCTTTCAGGTCAGTCTCTTTAAGATCTTGCCCTTGGGCACCCTGATTGACAATTTCCCAAACCTTACGCCATTTATCAGGAATTTTAGTGAGCGAATTAATCTTAGCTTGATTCAGGTCAGCCATAAACAAGTTAGCGTTACTTAAATCAGCGTTGCTGAGGTCAGCCCCACTCAGGTTAGTCCCACTCAGATCGGCGTTGCTCAGATCGGCCCCACTCAGGTTGGCTCTGCTTAGGTTAGACTCTCTCAAGTTAGCTTTTCTAAGATCAGCCCAAATTAGATTAGCTTCTCTGAGGTTAACTGCCCTCAGATCAGCCCAATTTAGGTCAGTCTTACTGAGAGCTTCTCCTAAAGTATCCTGATTGACAATTTCCCAAACTCTATGCCATTGTTCAGGAAGCTCTTGGCTCTGGGTTTTGCTTAAGTTAGCCTCATTTAGAGCCGCTCTACTTAGGTTAGCGTTATTCAGTGCAGCTCCGCTCAGATTAGCTCCACTCAGATTAGCATTACTGAGTCTAGCTTCACTGAGATCGGCGCCACTGAGATCGGCGCCACTGAGATCGGCGCCACCTAGATCGGCCCCCGTTAGGTTAGACCATTTCAGATCATATTGAGAAAAATCTCTTTCGCCTTTGAGATAACCGTGTAATAATTTGTTAGGATTCATCAAGTTAACAGAGAATCTTCTCTCATAGACAGAGAATAGTTTTCTTACTGCTACTTCGTTTTCAAAATACCAGTCCCATAATTCTTGCCATTGCTGGTCTTGCTTAACTCGGATAATTTTGGCTCCAATTTCGTCATATTTCCGATTCCGAACTCGACGCCAGAGGGGTTGAATTAAGAGAGTGACTTGGGGAGATTCTTTTTTTTGAAAGGGTTTGATTTGAACAGAAAAGGAGTCAAAGTGAGAAAAGTTCTTAGAAACACCTAGCCGAATCCCGCAAGGAGTTAAATCTAGAGAAACTCCCAGAAAATCCCCCGTAAGCTCGTAAACTAGGCTGGTAGCTAGAATTCGTTGAGACGTTCTCCTTTCATTCATAATTACCTGTGGAAAATTAATTATATATTTTTAAATACAGTATGGTAATTATATCCGGCAGAAAAAATGTAAAAATGTCTAATTATAATGACTTATGTGGTTGATTTAATTTATTTGCTTTACTTTTTTACTTGAATTACCATGCCAATGGTTCTGAATAAATAGTATTTTATTTAGCTTTAAACCAGATATTTAAATAATAACAAAATCTTGGTTTTTAGTAAATTTATAAACTGTATGAAAGTATTCAATTTTGTGCTCAATTTAAAAAAAGCCCCCAAAATTTTGAGTATTATTTTATTTAATTGGTATAAAAATGTATGATTCTGTTACAAAAAATTAGGAGCTCGGAGAAGCGATTTAAAAAAATCAGCTTCCACAAAGCGGTAATGATAGGTCTATGATAGGAAAAGGAGTTATCATACAAATATTACTCATATAGTGCTATGACTACAAAACCTGACCGCATTATTATCTTTGACACTACTCTCAGAGATGGAGAGCAATCTCCAGGCGCGACTTTAAATGTCGAGGAAAAATTGACCATTGCTCGTGCCTTAGCCAAACTGGGAGTTGATGTGATTGAGGCAGGTTTCCCCTATGCTAGTCCGGGTGATTTTGAAGCTGTGCAAAAAATTGCCACTGCTATAGGCACTCAAACTGGGCCTACTATATGCGGTTTAGCGAGAACAACTAGGCAGGATATTAAAACTGCGGCGGAAGCTTTAAAACCCGCCTTTTCAGCTAGAATTCATACATTTATTGCGACTTCTGATATTCATTTAGCTTATAAACTGAAAAAAACTCGTCAAGAAGTCCTTGAGATAGTGCCAGAAATGGTCGCTTATGCCAAGTACTTTGTGGATGATGTGGAATTCTCTCCTGAAGATGCAGGACGCAGCGATCCAGAATTTCTCTATCAAGTGCTTGAAAAAGCGATCGCCGCTGGAGCAACTACAGTTAATATTCCTGATACGGTAGGTTACACTACTCCTGAAGAGTTTGGCAGCTTAATAGGCGGGATTAAAGAAAATGTGCCCAACATTGAACGAGCCATTATTTCCGTGCATGGACATAATGATTTAGGATTAGCGGTAGCCAACTTTCTCGAAGCCATCAAAAATGGTGCCAGACAGCTAGAATGTACGATCAATGGGATTGGAGAAAGGGCTGGAAACGCTGCTTTAGAGGAATTGGTGATGGCATTGCATGTACGGCGCCAATATTTCAATGCTTTCTTGGGTAGAGAGCCAGAATCTACTGAACCTCTAACTAATATTGATACCAAGCAAATTCACAAAACTTCTCGGTTGGTGTCTAACCTTACCGGTATGATGGTACAACCGAACAAAGCTATTGTCGGAGCTAATGCCTTTTCCCATGAATCAGGCATTCACCAAGATGGAGTGCTCAAGCACAAATTAACCTACGAAATTATGGATGCCTCTTCGATTGGGTTAACTACTAATCAAATTGTGTTAGGGAAACTCTCTGGGCGTAATGCTTTTCGCAGTCGCTTAAAAGAATTAGGGTTTGAATTATCCGAAAACGAACTAAATAAAGCTTTCGTAAGGTTTAAAGAAGTAGCCGATAAAAAGAAAGAGATTACTGATTGGGATTTAGAGGCTATTGTCAACGACGAAATTCAGCAAGCACCTGAGCTATTCCGCTTGGAGTTAGTACAAGTGTCCTGTGGCGATCGCGCTCGCCCCACTGCGACAGTAATTCTCAGAAACCCCGAAGGAGAAGAATTAACTGATGCAGCTATTGGTACAGGACCGGTCGATGCTGTTTATAAAGCCATTAACCGAGTAGTACAAATTCCTAATCAACTGACAGAGTTTTCGGTTAAGTCAGTAACTGCGGGGATTGATGCTATGGGTGAGGTGACCATTCGCCTTCAACACGAAGGCAGGACTTACTCTGGTTATTCGGCTAATACCGATATTATCGTCGCTTCTGCCCGTGCCTATGTAAGTGCTCTCAACCGTCTATATGCCGATTTACTGGCTCAAGAACAAGAAAATGAGGAATGCAGAATGCGTGAGGTGCAGAATGCAGAATTTAAAAAATCCTTCATTCTCTCTAGGCAAGAGCAATTTAAGCACTAACTCCAACCATCAACTATCAACTATCAACCAAGATGTTTCTTTGCAGTACCATTACTGAATTACAATCAGAATTGGCCAAAGTTACTCCAGGGCAAACAGTCGGCTTTGTGCCGACCATGGGTGCTTTGCATCTTGGACATCAAAGTTTGATTAAAAAGGCGATCGCCGAAAATGAGTTGGTGGTTGTGAGTATTTTTGTCAATCCTTTACAATTCGCTCCTGATGAAGACCTGGAAAAATATCCTCGGTCTTTAGAGCAAGATCGTCAAATTTGCCAGCAGCTGGGAGTCAAAATTCTTTTTGCTCCCCCTGTGGCTGAAATGGGTATTGCTGATGGGGAAACGACCGTAGTAGTACCGCCATCTAGGATGACATCTGTACTATGTGGTCAATACAGGCCGGGGCATTTTCAAGGAGTAGCCACCATCGTTACCAAACTACTCAATATTGTTCGTCCTACCGTAGCCTATTTCGGTGAAAAGGATGCTCAACAGTTGGCGATTATTCGCCGTTTGGTTCAAGATTTACATTTGGGGGTAATCATTAGATCGTGTCCAATTGTCAGAGAAGATTCAGGGTTAGCTTATAGTTCCCGGAATCAGTATTTAAATCCCCCACAAAAGCAAGCAGCAACAGCTTTATATCGTAGTCTGACAAAAGCTAAACAAGCATTTCTTGCTGGTGAAAGAAATACCAATCAGTTGTTGACCATTGTCCGGCATGAATTGGCTCAAACTGAGGCAATTAAATTACAATACGTTCTTTTGGTAGAGCCGAACACCTTAGTCCCTTTAACTTCTATCACTAAATCTGGTTTATTAGCCATCGCCTGTTATCTAGGAGAAACTCGTTTAATTGACAATATTGTTTTAGCAGTGAGAAAGCCAATTATTGCCATTGATGGTCCTGCGGGAGCGGGCAAGTCGACTATCAGCCGCAGAGTAGCTCATCGGTTAAATCTAATCTACTTAGACACTGGGGCTATGTATCGGGCTATTACTTGGTTGGTACAACAACAAGAGATAGACATTGAGGATGAGGAGGCGATCGCTTCTTTAGTCCAAACAGCAGTACTAGAATTATTACCCTCAGAAAACCGCCACGGTCCTACCATAGTTAAAATTAATGGGACAGATGTTACTGATGCCATTCGCACTCCCAAAGTTACAGCTAAAGTGTCTCAAATTGCTGCCCAAGCAGCAGTAAGACAAAAATTAGTGAAACTGCAACAACAATGGGGAGAAAAAGGGGGTATAGTTGCTGAAGGACGAGATATTGGCACTAATGTTTTTCCAGATGCCGAATTGAAGGTTTTCCTTACCGCTTCAGTCCAGGAAAGAGCTAGAAGACGCCTAGCAGATTTAAAAAATCAGGGTGAAACAGATATTGAGCTCTCTTCATTACAACAAGAGATTGAACAAAGAGACTATCTCGACAGTAACCGTTCCATCTCTCCCCTCAAAAAAACCGACGATGCTATTGAGGTTAACACCGATGGTTTGAGTATAGAGCAAGTAACAGAGAGAATTATTAGCCTCTATCACTAATTTTGCCCAGGTACTTATACCAAGTTGCATTCGAAGGTATAACTTTCAAGATAGTCATACACTTGCTTTGGCCATATACCAGAATTATATTTTCAAGTTAGAGACAGGAAGAAAAAACAATTCCATCCAAAATCCAAAATCCAAAATCCAAAATTACCTCATCTGATAATTACTTTTTAGAACGCCAGTTGGTATTATTGACTCGAGGTGATTCCTCTTTCTCGTAACTGGATCATAAAGTATTCTTCCAAAGAAGAACGAGCCAGATTAATCTTAATTAATTGAGCATTGATTTTGGGTAAATAACTCATAAATTCTGCTAAATTACCTTTTAATTCTCCTGACCAAAAATTATTTTCTCTGGAGAGATTAACTAACCATTGTTTAAGCTCATCTTGGCGATCGCATTTAATGACTACATGATAAGATTCTCCTGTTCCCAAAATTTCATCTAAAGAGCCGATACAAATTAACTCTCCTCGGGCTAAAATCGCAATGCGATCGCATATTTTTTCCACATCAGCTAACACATGGGAATTGAAGAAAATGGTCTTACCTTCTTTTTTGAGTGAGAGAATAATTTGACGTACTTGATAACGTCCCATCGGATCTAATCCCGACATCGGTTCATCAAAAAATACCAATTCTGGGTCATTAATTAAAGCTTGTGCCATACCTACCCTCTGTAGCATTCCTTTCGAGTATTGTCGCAGTTGCTTTCTCTGGGCCGTAGTTTTTGCTAACCCTACCAAGTCTAATAGTTCGAGAATTCTTTGCTTTTGGACAGATGGAGGAATTTGGAATAGGGAAGCGGTAAATTGGAGAAATTCCCAACCGGTGAGAAAATCGTAGTAGTAGGCATTTTCTGGCAGATAACCTACTCGTTGTTTAACGCTACTATCACCTAGAGGTTTCTCTAATAATAATCCTTTACCTCCAGTGGGACGAACAATTCCCAGCAGAGTTTTCAATAAGGTAGTTTTCCCCGCACCATTAGGACCTAATAGACCAAAAGTTTCTCCTCGATAAACACTTAAGGAACAATTTTTTAAGGAGGGAACTTTTTTATTTAACCAGAAACCAGTACGATAAATCTTGCTTAAATTCCAAGTTTGTACTATTGGTATTGGTTTAGTGGTTTGAGATTGTTCTTTTAAATCAGAGATAGAACTCATCCCCTAAGTAAGCTAATAATTACATCAGTTAGATTCTAACTTACAACTGATGGATGGTCGAAAAAAATATCCAAAATCAAAAAACATAGCCTTAATCATTGCAACATCATAAGTTTTGCTCTCTACCCTTGGACTTAAAAGTCAATAAGCAATTAGTTTCTTTACTGAAGCCAATCCTGAAATAAAACTAATCATTCTAAGAAATAAAAGTTTTGAACTCTCGCTCATAAATGAGACAATTAGAATATTGCAGTTTTCTAAATTAGATTAATTAGCCAGCCTTATGCTAACAATGGTAAAAAACTGCCTTCATAAAACTTGCTAAAGCTTTAGGAGATCGCCTAGGAGACAAGCCATGAAAGAGATAAATCTTGAAACTCAAGCCGAAAGAAGCAGAGCTTCCAAATCTTATGAGAGAGCCTTCTTAATGCGCCACTATGCTGAACCAGACTTTTTAAGGCCGCTGTTAGAAATTCCTCCTCAAGCGGCTGAAAAGTTTTTCACTCGCCTTAGCAGGCTCTATGGCGAAGCTGAAGCCAAAATCTGGATGAGTGAATTAGAGAGAATTCTCAAAGTCCACTATGCTTTCAAGCCCACAGAAATGATCGAATCTGAAAGGGAATTTAAAAGAATAAATCGTTTCACGGAACGAGATATGATTTTGATTACCTATGGAGATTTACTCCGTAGTGAAGGTCTTTCTCCCCTGGGAACTCTGGGTCAATTTATCGGTAAAAATCTTCATTTCCAAGAAATTTTCAATACTATTCATATTTTACCTTTTTTCCCTTATTCTTCCGATCGCGGATTTTCCATTACCGATTTTACGGCTGTGAATTTAAGTCTGGGGACTTGGGAAGACATTCAAGAACTTGGGGAAAATTACCAGTTGATGTTCGATGGGGTATTTAACCACGTTTCTTCTCGCGGAGAGTTGTTTCAGCAAATGTTATGTGGCAATCCTGATGCTCAGAATGTAGCAATTGTCTATAACTCTCCCGACGAGTTGACAGAGGAACAACGCCAACCAATCCTTCGCCCTCGTACCTCTGATGTTTTAAGTAAATATCAATCTATAGACGGTCCTATTTGGGTTTGGACCACTTTCTCTGCGGATCAGATCGATCTCAATTACAAAAATCCCCAAGTTCTCATGGAGGTGATTAACACTTTACTGCTGTACGTCCGTTTTGGAGCCGATCTGATTCGCTTAGATGCGGCTACCTATTTATGGAAAGAACCAGGCACATCTTGCGCTCACTTACCGCAAACTCACGAACTGGTTAAGCTCTTCCGAGATGTGATGAATTTGGTGGCACCAACTGTAGCTTTGATTACAGAAACTAACGTTCCCCATCAAGACAATATATCCTATTTCGGAGATGGTGAGGACGAAGCTCAGATGGTCTATAATTTTGCTTTGCCACCCTTGGTACTCCACACCTTTTACCGAGAAGATGCCACAGCTCTTTCTAATTGGGCAAAGGATTTGATTCCTCCTTCTAAAATGACCACATTTTTCAATATCCTCGATACCCATGATGGAGTAGGTTTGTTGGGAGTTAAAAATATCCTCTCCACCGAAGATATCCTCAATATCGTCCAGACAGCCAGAAAACACGGTGCTTTCATCTCCTATAAAACAGGAGAAGGTGGTAAAAATGAACCTTACGAAATCAATACTAGCTGGTTTAGCGCACTCAATCTAGACAATAGTCGTGAGGAGATTGCTTTTCAAGTTAAGCGTTTTGTCGCATCTAGAAGTATTGCTCTAGCACTGCGAGGAGTACCAGGAATTTATTTTCACGGTTTGGTAGGAACTCGCAACGATATTGAAACTGTTCGGAAAACGAAATCAAAACGAGACATCAACCGCAAACAGCTCCAGATAGAGGAACTGCTCAAAGAACTCGAGCAGCCAAAATCTAAGCTATCACACATTTACCAGCAACTAGGTAAACTTTTGGAAATTCGTGTCGAGCAAAGCGCATTTCATCCCAGCGGAGAGCAACAAGTTATCTCCCTTGCTCCAGAAATTTTTAGTGTTTTGCGTACTTCCCCCTCTGGAGAACAGCATATTTTGGCTCTAACCAATGTCGCTAATCGAGTTTGTCACATTGAAATTCCTCTTACTGAATTAGGAGTTGAAGAAACAAACTGGTACGATTTAGTAGGAAATAGAGGCTGGATGGTTGAACAGCAAAAGCTTGAGCTTACTTTACAACCCTATGATGTCGTCTGGCTCATACCCTTTATGGAATTAGAAAGAGATATCGAGAAATAAGCTATGCTTAGAATCTATAGTATGGTAATTGAAAAAATACATATTCAGCTTGTCGTTGTCTGATCAACTCTATCTCTTCTTCAAACAGATCCATTCTTCGTTGACTTTAAGCGGCTACTTTTAATAATGCTTGAGTTGTAAGTCTCAAGCTATCAACACTATCTCCAGCTCCGGATCTCCCTGCTCCCATGCTTGCACTAGAGAAAAGTAAAAATCCTTAACCGAGCAGTATAGGGGCTTATTTTACCTGTAATACCATTTTTTAAAAATAATGATAGACTTTAAATAAGTTGAGTTGGTAAAATAATTATGCCTGGACGACCAAAGATAGATATAATGGAATCAGTAGAAACCCTAAAAAAGTTGATGAAAGCTCAGACAACAATTTTGGGTTATAATAAGGTACACTCCTTATATTTACTCCAATCCAATAAAGCAGAAACTGTCAGAGAAATTGCTAGTTTATTGGGAAAAGGAGAAGCGACCATACATCGTTGGTTTAGACTATATAGAGCTGGAGGAATTGATGGTTTATTAAAAGAGAGAAAATCTCCAGGGAGACCAAAAACTTTATCGGTATAAAAAGTAGTAAGGATAGAACAAAAACTCAAACTTTTAACTGGTTGGTCGTGGATTTTGTATTCTTTATCTCTATCAGCTATTTAGAAAAATAGTATTACAGGATTTTCTACCCAACTTCCAAAGGCGATCGCCCTGAAATTTTGGCAATAACCCAGCCTGCTTGCAGATTTCATTGGCTGTAATTCTATTTGATAATCAAGCGTTAGAGGAAATAGCAATACTAACAACTAGCACGATCGTTTACCGCAGGCAATACGTTCCATGCTTTTGTTAGGTCCGTCCATGATTGGATAATTTTTCAAATACTCTGTGTGATAATACTTTTGAATGATACGATCATTTGCTTTATCGGCCCATTTGCTTGCATGAATAATTAATTCAGCACGATCTTCTGGAGGTTTGCAGTAAAATGGAAGAATTGAAACAACCTTGTTAGAGAAGAATTTGTCATCAATAAACCCTCCTGTTGAGGTTGTTGCAGGTGTAATCAGCCCCAACCGCAATAGATACCAAGCAGCGATTTTAAGAGAACATGGTATTTTTCCTTTTTGGTTACGATATCTCACTAAAGAGTTGTACACATGTTTATCCTGCAATCCCTCAAGCACTACCGGGATAATCGGTGACAGCTCACTTTCAAAAACAATGCTGTTGGGCTCGTAATTAAGTCCTTTCAGATGCATTAACAAAGAATTAACAAGTTCTACTTTTGTGCTGTGACATGTTTCTGCGTCGTCAATTAAAATAGTAGAAAATACATTGTGACCTTTCATGAGAGCCCTTCTGGTTTCGTCGCGGGCCAATTCAACGGAAATATCGTGGAGTACCATGCTGTTATTTTCGATTTCCGTACTGCTCGTATGAAAGTACTCAAGACTAATTTGGAAAGATGTTGAATTATTGTTGTTTGTCATTATTTGCACCAACCGAGCTTTCAAACTCTTCCCATTTTCCGATCTTTATGAGTTGCTGCGCATCAATAGCAAACAGCAGTGATTGATTCAGTAATAAACTGTGAAAGTGCTTCAATGGATGTATCTCCAGTTGATTGATCGGGTAAGTTGTGCCTCCAGCACCTTTCCGCCAAACAAGCGCACTGAACTCATCTTTTGGAGTATCTTCAGTTTGTTCTTTTGCACAACAAACCAAATACTCACTTGGAAATGATTGTTTTAATACAGAAGGTGGTAAATAAAACAACGGGATATTAAAAGCCGAATGCATGCGTATGGTGGTGTCTGCATAAGGTGCTAGCAAAGTATTCGGTCGCCATATCAAAATTCTTGCGATTTCTAACTCTGGTTTTTCTGATTGTTCTAGGAATGGCTTATCACCATCATCGAATGCCGTAAAACTGCTTCCTTGACCATCAATTTCAGGAAGGAAACCTTGGATACGTATTAATGCTGAATTTACAGCATCGAACAATGGTTTTGAAAAACGAATTTTCCATTCTTCCGATTCAATGTCATAGTTTTTTTTTAAATACTGCCTCGCTTGTAAAAAGAAATAGTAATAGGTTTCAGTGTAAACCCAAACAAAGGGATCGAGATGGTCTATCGCGTAAAGTCTGTTTATGTCAGTGTCTTGGCGAATTATCTGTCTCTGAGTAACATTTCTGATCCAATCCCATTTGCTTTCATATTTTCCGTGGGGCCATGGAGCTTCAGGAAGAAGCTGGCTGATGAATTCTTGAAGTGAATCATGGCTATCATCATTTTTTGAACTCTCCTGCAAAACTTCTCTTGCTTGTTCGATGAGTCCAGAAAGCGACAAATCCTTATCATTTTTTTTGCTCTTGTTAACTGAAGCAGTATTAATTTGTCTCAAAATGCTCTGTGCAGGAGTAGCCATAGCTGAGCGAGGGTCTTGTTTGAATTTTTCAGGATCGTATTCGATTTTAATCAGTCCCTCTAAATCGCTGATCTGCTTTATAAGTTGACCCTTTGGGCAAACGGCAAAACAGCGAGACCTACCAAGGGTGCCTTGAAAAAGACCGAATTCGAAAATAATATTATCCCGAAGGGATGGCTCAGTCCTGCTTTTTGAATGTGTAAAGTCGGCTGGTGCAAAAATAAAGGCAGCAAAATTACATTCCTTGGATATTCTAGCCAATTCCTCTAGGATTGTTTTCCCTGGCGAAAATGCGTCCCACCAAGGCTTTACTAGAATACCGCTAACATCAAGTTTTTCGCGTAAAGCATCCGCAACAGACCGATGCTCGTTGGTTGAGGCGATAAAGACAGTAATCATTTCGTTCTCTTTTGTCATGATACCTCTGATCGCATGAATCCTACCATTTATTATACCGGAACTTTCTATACATTCTCCAATCTAAATCTCTGTTAAATTCATTTTGAGCTAGAGCAGTAGTCAATTGCGATAATTGTCTGGGAACATACATTAATTCAACAACTTTTACAGACATTCTATTTAAGTTAGATGTTTTCTGATAAAATAGTGCTAATTTTGAGAACATGATAAATAATAAGGTATACTTCTCAGAAAATATATCACTCGTCATGTCTTCTTCCTCTCAATCTCCTTACAAAAGCAGACTGTTTAATTTTCTGAACCGTCAGTATATCCGCATTAACGATCAAATCAGCAAAAGAACCCGTCAGTTAAAGTTAACAGTGGAATGGAGTTTACAAACTCTACTATATCCCCTGTATCTTCTCGTCCAGGCAGGAAGAATGGCAGGACGCCAATTTAACGCCAACTCACAACCCACTCCCTTGGAATTAGAACCAGCTCATAAAGCCGAATCTCCTTCAACACCAGATACTGATGCTCCTATTCAAAAGCTTTTAGAGGCGATCGCTACTGAAAATATGCTCCCACAACCCCAACAAGTAAGTCTTCAAGGCTTGGCAACAATGTTGGCTAACCGCCATTTAGTTTTTGTGAGTACCGACAACCAAATTTACGATCTTCTCTCTCCTCAACAACAAAAAGAGCTACAATTACTAATCACAGATGTAAGGGCTGATTACTGGCAACAAAAAAGGTCGGCCACCAGAAAATTAAATCCCAAAAGTGTTAGTTCATCCACCACTCAATCCCAGCAATCTCAGTTAACTTTACCCCTAAAATTATTTTGGCAATTAATGGGATGGGTACAAAAAAGTCGAGTGGCGATCGCTTGTAATGTATTCGGTGAATCAAGTTTGCTCTCTTCCCATCCACCTAATTATAGTCCTGAAGCTGATAATTCTGAGCCTGTCTCTCCACCTAGGGGATTTTTAGCTAATTTAGATAGTAGTATTGCTAAGTTAGAAAATGTTTATTTTATCACCTCGAATAAATCGAATTTAGCCAATCAAAATAATTATAAAGGTACTGATTCTATTAACGACAATCATCACTTACATCTTCAAGAAGTAAAAGAAAAAAAATCACTTCAAATATTAATTAAATCTGCTATTGATTACTTTTTTGGAAAACAAAACAATCAGAATGAAATTAAAGCAAAGAAAAATTTAGGCTCTCCTCTATCAATTTCTGAACCATCAACTCTCTCCCGAAAATATAGAAATATTATTAATAGGTTACAGCAAATAGTTAAGATTACAGAGAATAGAAACATCAAAATCCTCAGCCATAAAATTCAAAATCAAGTAAATAAAATTGTATCTCAAGATTTTCCAGAAGATATTGAGGGACAAAAGGATCCATTTAAAATGCAAATAATAATCTGGGCGGCAATTGATTACTTTTTTAATCAAAAAAATAAGACACTATCATCGCCGCATAATTTATTGAATAAAAATCCTAATAATACCTTATCATCTGATTATTCTATCATTGAAGATCCTTGGTTGACTTGGGAAGATTTATATGGTAGCGATATATATCAAGAAGAAGTCTTCCATGAAGAAAAAAATGAAGTAAAAAGTAATAGTTTAGCCCCTAAATTTAAACACAATAATCCCCAAAAACTACCTAACAATAAAGCTAATATAGCTCTTGATTCAGAATCTGTAGTTGCCAGGCAGAAAAAATCTGTCGCAAAATCTTTTGGCAGTCAGTACCAATGTTCTCAAACATTAACTCAATCGCAGGCTCATACAAATCTAGTTAAGAATGATAATCCTGTTACTGATTCGATTAGAGTTAACGCTGAAACCCAGGTAAATGGAGTGGAATATCAACCAGATTATTGGGAAACTAAAGCTACTGATTTAGGTTACGATAAACATTTTTTACAAATAATTTTAGAATGGCTAGATAAGACTATTCTTTGGCTAGAAAATTTATCAGTTAGAATTTGGGGTTGGCTAAGACGTATGAGATAGCGAAAATTTGCAGTAAATTAATTGTTGATTGTTGATTGTTCATTGTTGATTGTTCATTGTTTTCTAATATCAACCATCAACCAAACTACCAACCATGCTAGTCTAGAGAGGTCACGATTAATTTTTTAGTAATGTTATGCTCTATCCAGTAACTTGGCAAGAGAACAAAGTCTTACTCATTGACCAAACTCGTTTACCCGGAGAATATTGTCTAGTAGAAATTAGGCGAGTAGATGATATGGCTCAGGCAATTAAAAATATGATTGTTAGGGGTGCGCCAGCTATTGGAGTTGCTGCTGCTTATGGAATGTATCTCGGTGCCAGAGATCTTGATACACAAACCAGAAAAATATTTCTATCTCAACTTGAAGCAGTAGCTCAAACTTTACGTCAAACTCGCCCCACTGCGGTTAATTTATTTTGGGCTATTTCCCGAATGCTCAAGACTGCCTATGAAACTATCGGCACAGTAGCAGAAATTAAATCTAATTTACTCAAAACAGCTCAACAAATTCAACTAGAAGACTTACAAACCTGTCAGGCTATCGGCGATCGCGGTTTAGAGGCATTACCTGAAAAGCCTAGCCGATTAACTATTCTTACCCACTGTAATGCTGGATCGTTAGCTACTGCTGGATATGGTACAGCTCTAGGGGTAATTCGCTCCGCCCATCGAGAAGGAAGATTAAATCGAGTCTTTGCTGATGAAACTCGCCCTCGTTTACAAGGTGCGCGTCTTACTGCATGGGAATGTGTACAGGATGGGATTCCGGTAACGCTAATTACTGATAGTATGGCAGCTCACTGTATGCAGCAAGGTATGATTGATGCAGTAATTGTTGGTGCAGATCGCATTGCTAGTAATGGTGATACAGCTAATAAAATAGGCACTTATTCTCTTGCTTTAGTGGCTCAAGCCCATCATATTCCTTTTTTCGTAGCTGCTCCCTTTTCAACTGTGGATTTTGAGTTAGAAAATGGCAGTAAAATACCCATCGAGCAACGTGACAATTCAGAAATTTATCAGGTAGGAGATACGATTATTTGCCCTCCAGAGGTTGACTTTTATAATCCTGCTTTTGATGTAACACCTGCTATTTTAATTACAGCGATAATCACAGAAAAATGTGCGATCAAACCTGAAAAATTAAGGGGATTTGAAACCAAGATAAAAGTATAATTTTTCATATTTAATTTTAATAATAATGTTATTGATTCGTATTGGTTTATTATTGGTAAGTTTATTATGGTTAAATGCTTGTAGTGGCAACAGGATGTTGGAAAATCTTTTTGCTGCTGACCCGAAATTAAAGGAAAAATCAGAAAAAGTTGATCCCGAACGAGCCAATCCTGCTACTAACTCTAAAAATCAATTACCAGAAAATTTTCCCTCAGATATTCCTATTTATTCCCAAGCAAAATTAATTAATGTTAAGCCAGGAAAAACAACTTGGATATCTTCTGATCCCAGTAATTTAATCAGTAATTTTTACCTCCAAGAATTGAAGGCAAAGAAATGGTCTATATCTGCACAAAATGATAACTCTTTAGTTGCTACGAACAGTAATAATAATACTCAAGTAAAACTGTTGTTTACTACTACATCAGGTAAAACAGAATTTACAATTGAATATCAACTACCAAGAAGCGATCGCCCTGAAAATGCTGACAATTCTAATACTACAACTGAAGGCTATAAAACACCAGAAATTAGTAAAGTTGAACAATTAGCTCCAGAATTTAATTCCTATCTTCAAGGTTTAGTCAATCTAGGTGTAATTAAAACAGATAATCAATCTTTAGAGCCTCATCAACCTATTACTCGTCGGGAATATGCAAGTTGGTTGGTGAAAACCAATAACCTTCTCCATGCTAATTCTCCTAGTCAGCAAATTCGTCTTGCTTCTCCCAATGCTGAACCTGCTTTTACTGATGTAGGGAAAAGCGATCCTGATTTTAGGCTCATTCAAGGGTTGGCAGAAGCGGGTTTAATCCCTTCGATTTTAACCAAAGATAGCAATGCTCTCAAGTTTCGTCCTAATGCACCTCTAACCAGGGAAGATTTGATTGGGTGGAAAGTACCTCTCGATGTACGTAAAGCTTTGCCTTCTGCTTCTCTCGATACCATCAAAGAAACTTGGGGTTTTCAAGATGCAGCTAGCATCAATCCCAAAATTTGGAAAGCTCTTTATATAGACTGGCAAAACGGAGAAAGTGCTAATGTAAGACGAGTTTTTGGTTATACTACTCTGTTTCAACCGAAAAAACCTGTTACACTTGCTGAAGCAGCAGCAGCTTTATGGTATTTTGGCTATCAAGGGGAAGGAAAATCGGTGCAAGAAGTTTTAGCTATCCCTTCGAGAAGCTCTACTCCATAATCATAATTGAGCACAGAAGGCGAGCAGCCCAGTGAAAAGACTTTAAGAGCGGCTGTTAAGTTGATTAACGAGCTCTGGAAGGCTTATAAAGCTTCTACTGCTTCTGGATTCTTGAAAGGGCTAAGAATGGCCTGGATTTGGGCTAAAAAACACATCAGGAAAAAACGAACTCTCAATAAAATGCCAAAATTATGCCGTCGTGCTGCTCGATTCAAAGTCGCGTACCAATTTCCCATGGCTCATCGCACGAAGGCATCAGCAAGATTATATCTACGGGCAATGGCACTCGCGCGTGAACTTTCATCCCTACGGAGCTAGAAATCGCTCAGACTGCCCTGAACGGATGTCGCCATTTACAGATCTCAATGGATTCCAATACCATGACAACTGGCTACGCAAGAAAGCTGATTGCCAGCTCGATGAATGGTCGTA
>JAAUYA010194849.1_pt1 | contig 19715 bp, 24 predicted proteins | sample 7278161 | NCBI WGS metagenome assembly JAAUYA01 (sample SAMN14350120, study PRJNA611818) | marine sediment metagenome | isolation source: surface marine sediment (3m) | place: French Polynesia: Moorea | collected 2018-08
CTTTCTGAATTCTGAATTCTGCATTCAACCACTGGTAAACTTTTTCTGACTTAAGTTGACACCAATGGTTTCTCCCTGCTCCCCTGCAGCCAAAGAGGGAGAATTAATTTTGCCAAGGGAGTTGTTCTCAGACAGGGTGTTAGTTTTACGGACTAAAAAAGAGATAATCCCCTGATCGTAATTGGAGGCGATCGCCAAAAAAGCTCCAGCAAACACATAAATAGGCAAAGGCAGAAAAATATCCTTAATCCAAAAAATAAATTGGGCTAAAATAAATAGCAATCCACAACTAATTAACCATACTTTCATTTTTTTTTCCTCACATTAAATCAATCATCAATCATCATATCCTATGACATCGATTATGTAAGCAAAAAATCAGCCGCGAGAATCACAATCAAGATCCCGCAGCCATTGATTTTATTTAATTATCAATTATACTGGCGCAGCTACCTTTTCTGAGAGAGCGGTTAATTGTTCGTAAGTTTCCCGCATCTTTAGACCAACAAGTACTTGGAATAAACCTGTACCATTGTTAGAACCAGGATAGTCTTTGTGCTTGAGCAATAATTCAGTCATTTCACCGTAGTATTTAGTACTAGTTTTGCTCAAATGGCTTTCAATATAAATGATTTCTTCAAGATTATCAAATTGGCCATCGATTTCTAAAATAGAAACTTCATTACCCATGTAATTATCAGGACCATAATACATTTTTAGTCCGGGGTAGGCGCAGGTCAATTTACGGCCGCAGGGGCGCCAGTCAATGGTAGAACCTTCATCAAATAGATAAGTTGGTTCAAAATGCTCAATCCCTTCTTTTTCTACTAAACGTACCCGTAATATTTTACTTTCTTTATCTTCAATTAGTTGAGTGGGTAAAACTTGAATTACTACGTCAGCATGTTGTTTTTGTGGTTCGATGTAAGCAGTAAAATCCGGTTTTCTGGCATTAATTGAAGCCAAAACATCCTCATAAGTATGACCCCTTTCTGCCATATCTCTTTGAATTTTCCAGTTGATTTTAACTTCTTCACTAATATCGAGATAAACGCCAAAATCAATTAAGTCTCGTACTCGTTCATCATAGAAAGGATGAAGTCCTTCAATCACAATTACCTTGTTGGGTTCGATTCTCTCTGGAGGATCGATTTCGCCAGTTTCGTGATTGTAGATCGGTTTATCAATAGCCTGACCGTTTTTGAGAGCTTTAATTTGCTCGGCCATTAAGTCAAAATTATTAGCTTTGGGGTCAAGTGCAGTAACACCTGCTGCTTTTCTGCCTTTGCGATCGAGACTATGATAGTCATCTAAACAGATAACTGTCATAAACTCTTCCCCAAATAAATCAATCAAACGGCGCAAAAAAGTTGATTTCCCACAACCGGAGTCACCTGCAACCCCAATAACTACCACGCGATCTTGCTCAGCGCTCATAATTTTCCTCTTCCTCTCATCTTAAACTAATTTTTTACTTATATATTTAGGCAAGCTGGATCATAGCTTATTATTTGATTATTTGATTCGGTCTTGTGAGCAAATACCTTTTAAATAAATTGACATCGCTCACCAAACAGACTTCAATATCGATCTAGTAAAAAAAAATCTAAAACTAGATACTGACTTTGGATCTTATCAGAATGGTATTATCTCCACAAGCTTAAATACCTAAAATTTTTTTAATTGGTAGTTGATAGGATATTTTTGCAGCGAGGCAATCAACTATAACTTTTTTCATACTTATGAAGTACACTCACATACCCTGGCTTTTGTTGGTTGTTGATAGTTGATTGTGGATTGGGTGTACTTAGGGTGGCATGGCACTCAAATAAGAGGTAATTCGTAGTCATCTTTGGTATTACTGCCACCAAAAAGAATTTGTTTCAGTGAAATCGCTTTCAGTTTCTACATTATTATCTGGTGCTGCTTTTGGTAGCTCTTGAACCTCTGGTTCAGTCTCAGCTACATTTGGCAAGAGTGATTTGTCATCATTACTTGCTTCTACCGTCGGTGCACATTGCAAAAATTTGTTGAGATTTAAAATTGGTCCTTGATAGTAGTTAGGATTACTGGGACAACCTCTGGTTATTGGTCCTCCGCTTATGCGTGCAGCCACATCAAATAATTGATTTTTTACTTGTTCTGGGTTATCTTTTGGTTCTAAAGTAATTAGAAGACCATTATTTTTACAAACATTTTTTTGGGGCCTTCGAGGATGAGCCAGACAAATCACATTATATCCATTCACTTTGCCTGTGGTAATGTAACGCAGTTCCCCGGCATCAGAAAATTGCTGAAATCTTTTACTAACCTCATTACAGCGGCTCTTTGGATCCCAACCTGAACCTTGAAAAAAATCGTTTTGCCAAGCAATCAGATCTATTCTTCCTCTTCGTGTATATGCTACTGTGGTAGGCTTACCATTCAGTTCAATACAACTATATATATTTCTCTGAGATCGTTTCTGAGCTTGAGTTGGTTTTACTAAACTAATTACACTTAAAGTTGAACACAGTAGAAGAGAAATAATTTTCCTGTTCATAATTTTATTCTCCTTAGTCTAAACTTAAATTCTAGAAAATTACCCCTATCTCCTCAGCTCCTACTCTCCCCATCTGTCTTTCTTGAGAATAAAACAGCCCTGCGCTCTTATAGAGAGGGCGAGATCGATTTTTGAGGGTTTTTTGATTCTGGTGTAAGACCTGAATCTAAGATAGAATGTTCTGATTGAGACAAAGGAAGAGCCGGAGTTGTATCTTCATCAGATGGATTATAAGTTTGTTTGCCTTTAAGTTGCCGCATCAGACTGGCCATTTCCAAGGCATTCATCGCATAATTCCAACCATGGTTACTTTTAATTCCAGCCCTTTCTAAAGCTTGCTGCATCGTATCTGTAGTCAAAATTCCAAAAATTACTGGAACTCCTGTCTGCCACCCAGCGGCAGCAATTCCCTTAGCTGCTTCATTAGCTACATAATCAAAATGGGGAGTTTGTCCTTTAATTACCGCCCCCAAGCAGATAATCGCATCATAGCGATCGCTGAGAGCTAATTGACGTGCCACCAGCGGCACTTCAAAACTACCTGGTACCCATATATAATCTACTTGAGAGCCATTAGGGTTAATATCCACACCGTGACGCTTAAGACAATCTTGACAGCCGGATAGTAGTTTACCAGTAACCAAATCATTAAAACGACCAATAACGAGAGCAAAACGGAACTCAGATATATCTTGAGCAAAATTTCCTTCAAAAACTGCCATGGCAATTATCAATTATTCATTATCTTAATTATCAATGATCAGCGATCGCCGACTGGAAACCAATTTATAATCAGATTGACGGCGATAAGTCGCGATCGCTAAGATTTATGAACTTTAAACCACAAAAAAGTTAAGTATCGCCACCACAATCACCAATAATACCCAAATACCGGAACCTAAATATAGTAAGTTTTTAGACTGTTCCCAATTTTGAGGTGAAGCATAGGCTACTGGAACACCAACTATCATTACAAATGAAAACAGAACTAACAAAGTAAGAGTTAATTGGAATAAAATGCTCATTAAGTTAATCTCCCAAAATCAAGACAATTATTAATTTAAAGTTACTTAAATTAGTTTATGATAAAGTGTTACATTATAGTAATTTGATAATCAATGATTGTTGATGGTTCATGGGAAAGCATTCGTATTAGCTTAAGACAGAACCATTGCCCCGCCTTGAGTTCTTAAAATTTAGAGCAACAGGGAGAAAAAGATTTTGCCAAGGAGAGTGAGTATTGTAGATAATTATCCCAATTGGCTCTGGTTGGGAAAGCCTCCTCTACAATTCCCCAATCAACAATCAACAATCAACATAACGACTATCCTAGTACGCGACGGCGTAAGTCCTTCTACCATTCAAAATACGGGAAACCCTTATTCAATTACCCTTTTGACTTTTGACTTTTGACTTTTGACTTCCGCGTAGCGGTACTAGGGTATTTGTTGTTTACTGCTTAACAATATACTTAATATTCTTAAGAATTAACCAGTTAATTGTACGATGATCTACTTGACGAATGCGGTTTTGTTCTGGGGGAATTTCCATATCTATGACTAAACTACGTCCTCTTAGGTTGTTAAGCTCAAGTAAGTAACCGATTAGGGTTCTTTCTTCTCCTTTCATTAGTTGTTTGCTAATATTTGCCAATTTATTGGCAATTTCTGCATAGCTGAGAGGGTTTCCTTGTTTATCCTTAATTGCATTAAGCAGTTTATCTTTAATGTCTTGTTCTTGTACTTGTTTATTAAAGTTAACAGTAAAAATGTTATTCCCTGCTTGTTGTAAGATTTCGTTAATTTCAGTGCGGTTAACGGTTTTCTCAGTGTCATATTGACTGGCTGAATACATCCCTGCGGCAATCAAGTCTTTATCTAAATCAGTTTGTACTCCTCTTTCATCAATAACAATGACAGTCTCGGGATTAATTTTGACGACTCGATAATATTGAGTTTGAGATAGATAATCGCCTACTTCAATTTTGTCAATATCTAAGTTAGTGTTCACCATTTTATAATCTTTTAATTGGATAACTATATTTTCTTAACCAAGCAGTATTAAATCCTATTTAGGAGAAACAGCACTGGATTAACCATCTTGACTTTGTTCATCAAAGCCTGGTCGAATGAAGTCTCTGGCATTGGGAAATTCTTGCTCTGTTAAATCTCTTAAACTTTTGAGAAAAGTCATAATTTTGGTTATGCTTTCCCTCTGCTGATTGAAATAATTCAATAATTCACCCCAAGCACATAAAGATCGATCTATTCCAATCAAAGCTACTTTGGCTGAGCCGTCTGAATCTTTGGGAAACTCGTTCAATGGTGGTGACGTTTCCTTTTCTCTGCTCCTGCTCTGGAGAGCTTGACATGAATTTGATATTGATACCATCTAATAACTTCTTGTATGTCACCGATTAAAATTGAGATTTTTGTTTCTTGCGGGTGAATTAACTTGAGATGAGAATGTATCGGTTGTTTGCGAGTTTCACTATCTAGGAGGTATTGATAAGTATTAAACCAATCATCAACCATTTTAGGGCTGGGATCATATCTAATAATTGTATCCATAAAATGCTGTCTTGCTGTTTCTGTTTTTCTCCTACGGAGGTAAAATCTGGCTAATATAATAATTTTTAGCCAAATAATAGTATAAAACTTTATCTTGGGCAGATAGCATTGGTTTTGTTCTATCGATTATTGCAAAATTTACAGACTACTGGATATGAGCTCATAAACAACTTTAGCCGTAGCAGGTGCTAATAATACTCCGTTGCGATAGTGACCTGTAGCAAGTATAACATTATCATAACCGGGTAATTGACCAATTACTGGTGCTGGCTGCCCTTCGGGGCGAGGGCGTTTTCCTGACCAAGAATGCACAATGGTAGCCTCAGCTAAACTAGGACAAAAAGCGATCGCCTGCTCTCTCAGCTTCGCTAATAACTCCTCATTTCCCTCTGGTATTTCACCTTGATGTTGGGGAAACTCTAGGGTGGCACCTACCCAATATTCCCCTCCACCAATAGGTACAATATGCACATCATTACCAGTAATTACTGGTTGAAATTGTGGCTTTCCCATAACTGTATGATGTTTTAATAGTAAAGCTTGTCCTAAAACTGGGTTAATGCTGACTTTTTGCTGCAAACAAGTAGTGAGAGCCCCAGAACCGATTCCTGCGGCTAATATTACCCAATCTGCCTTGATGTCTCCACCTGTAGTTTGAACTCGATAGCAGTGGCGGTTATTTGAGCCATTACTGTCGGTGGCGACAAAATTATGAACTTTTACTCCAAATTGACAGATTACCCCCCTTTGAGACGCTCCTACCACAAGGGTTTTAGTGAGCATAGTGGGATTAACTTGCAGATCTTGAGGCGAGTAGATTGCCCCGACGACTTGATTAAGCTCAATCTGAGGGCATTTTGTATTTAATTGAGACAAATCCCACATTTCTAATCTGTAGCCTTGCTCAAACCTAATTTTGCTTAATTTCATCCACTTTTCTTGATCTTGATCTTCAAAGCGGAGCATGACAATCCCTTGACGATTACAAGGAATCTTAATTCCTGTGAGGGTTTCTAATTCTGGGAGCAGGGTTTGATAACGTTCGATACTGGTTTGGCGCAGTCGCCACCCTCTGCCTTTAGTTTTATGACTGATCGCACCCATTAAAATTCCCAAAGCAGCACCAGTTGAACCAGAAGCAGGAGTGTGCTCGTCAATAAGTGTAATCTTCAGTTGAGGATTTTGACTTAACTCATAGGCAATGGCTGCTCCTACCACACCACTGCCAATAATTACTACTTCTTTCATAATTGTTGATGGTTAATTGTTGATGGTTGATGGGGGAATTGTTTTTAAAAGTAGGACCATAGCATACTATGACCCTACCCTAGTTTGGTTAGCAAGCACGGAGCTTTTTCTGAATGGCTATAGTAAAGCTCTAAGTTCTTCTGTGGCTAATCTCGGTCCAAAATTGGTGATCAGTTTAGCAGATGCAGCAGAGGCTAACTTACCTGCATTAGCATAACTCATGCCATGAGTTATACCATATAAAAACGCACCAGCGTACATATCTCCTGCACCAACAGTATCGACTGCTTTAACTTTTACTGGTTCGATTTCTAGTATTTCTTGACCATCAAAAATTAATGAACCTTTGGCACCTAGGGTAATAGCAAAACCCTTAGAAATAGTTTTAAGGTGGTCTATGGCTACTTTTAGTTCCTCAGTCTTAGCCATTTTTAGAGCTTCAATTTCATTAGAAAAGATGAAGTCTAAACCATCACCAATAATTTCTAATAAACCGTCCCTAAAAAAGTCTACCATATTCGCATCTGAGAGAGACAGAGCAGTTTTTACGCCAGCATTATTGGCAATTTCTTTGGCGTTTACGGCTGTTACTTTGGCAGTGGGAGAAGAAACTAAATAACCTTCCATATAAAGATATTCTGAGTCTTGTAAGGCTTGAGGTTCCAGTTCATGTTCAGATAAATTACCAGTAATACCTAAAAAGGTGTTCATGGTGCGATCGGCATCTGGTGTCACCATCACCAAACATTTGCCAGTGATTCCTGAAGGGCGATCGCCGTTTTGTAAATTAGTGTCTAAACCGCAATCAACTAAATCTTGTAAGTAAAAAGTTCCGGTGTCATCATTGGCTACTTTACAAGAGTAAAATCCTTTGCCACCGAGTTGACTGAGCGCTACCATCGTATTGGCAGCCGATCCTCCACAACTTCGTTTACAAGGAACAGGAAGATGGTGCATGATATCATTTTGCGTCTCTTCATCCATTAGGGTCATTACCCCTTTATCAATCTTCAATTTTGCCAATAATTCGGTGTCTACTTCAAATTCCATATCCACCAAAGCATTACCTATCCCGTAAACGTTGTATTTTCTAGCCATTAAATTTTCCTATGAATAACTGAGCGCGATACAATAGTCAAAGAATTTGACAACTAAGTCAATTTTAATTTTAAAGTGCTTATTCCTGTAGAGTGGGGAGAAAAATTATCAATGCAGCGTAACTGGAAATATATGGATGATTATTACTATGCTTACCGGCTGCCAAAGAAGGGTAACATCCGTTCGTAGTCTATCATCATCGCGCGCTTACTGAGATGGCGATCGCCTGTTGAGATTCCCACAAGAGTCTAAATTAAAACCACTTTTTCAAACATTAAGAGTTCTAAGTTAAGATAAGAACCATTAGCAAAAGTAAAACTGAGGAATTATGTCTGAAGAACAATTATCATCTGATTTAAACACTCGTTTAACTAAAATAGAAGAACAAATAACTCAGCTATCTGCCATTGTAGAAAATATTCAAGACCAATTAACTCTCGTGCCTGATGTTACGAGATATCAAAACTTAAGCAATTTTCTCAAAGAACAGAATTTTAAAGCAGCAGACCAAGAAACAACTAAGATTATGTTAGAGGTAGCTGGAGAAGATCGAGATAATCTGACTCCCGGTGGTATTAGTAAGTTTCCTTGTAATGCCCTGCTAGTTATCGATCAATTATGGCTTAGATACAGTAATCAACATTTTGGTTTTAGTCTTCAATTAAAAACCTATTATGAAGTTGGGGGTACAATTGATACTATTAGAGCGCAGGATATGAAGACCCTGGAGAGTTTTGCTAATAAAGTAGGCTGGTTGGATGAAAAAAAGAAAGCGAAATTTGACCAATATGATAGTTGGGATTTTAGCTTATCTGCACCCCAGGGCTGTTTTCCCGCTCATTGGTGGAAATCACCCTATGGGATCAAGATGGTAACATACTTTTTTACTCGTCTAATTGATTGTGAATTATAAATAAATTATTAGTCAAACAATAATGATAAAATTTAAAAATTTAATCAGTTTAACTTGTCTAATTAGTATAGGCATTATTCCTCCTTGTTTGGCTCAATTTCGTCCAGATCGTCCCACTTTTTTTGACGATGGACAAAGATTGATGGAACAAGAAATTCGCCGCCTTGAACGACAACAAGCTAACAGTGAAAGCAATCGACAAGCTCTAGAGCATCCTTCACAACTATTAACTATTGATGATGGAGCATTAAGATGGCAAAAACATCTTTTTAGGGATGGGGGATTTTCGGTGTGGATGCCAGAGGGTACTCGTAGTGAGGAAACAGTAACCATTAAAACTGATGCTGGCAATATTGATTTTGAAGTTGTTGGCACACACCCAAAATCATTACGTTTTGTTGCTGCTTATTCACAAGAAAATCAAGTCTTATCAAAATTAGGTGATTCAGCAGCAATTTTATCCTCTATTAGAGATGGCATTATTGCAGAAACTCATTTTAAATTATTGCAAGAAAGCCCTCTAAATTTTGAATCATATAATGGCACTGCCTTAAAGATGAAAAATGAGCAAGAGATTATCAATTTTCGTATTTACTTAATCAATCAAAAAGTTTATGTTTTAGCTGCTGGCAGCAAAAGTGGAGATTACGAAAAGGATATGACTAGCTTTTTTGACTCTTTTCGTTTATTACCATAAAAAATCAGCCGATGGAGCAGGTATTAATAGGTGCTAATATATTTTCAAAGTTAACAATCTAAATATACTAAGCGTGAAACTTTTTGTTTATCATACTCCCGAACTTACTCCCGATGAGTGTCTGCCTGATTGTGCTGTAGTCATTGATGTATTACGTGCAACTACAACTATTGCTACAGCTTTAGATGCTGGTGCAGAAGCAGTAAAAGCTTTTAGCGATATTAATAAGTTAATGGCAGAGAGTGAAAAATTGTTGCCAGAAAAGAGTCTCCGTATGGGGGAAAGAGGTGGTAAGAAGGTCGAAGGTTGCGACTTAGGCAATTCTCCCCTCGACTGTACTCCAGAATTAGTCAAAGGTAAACGATTATTTATCAGCACTACTAATGGTACTCGTGCTTTGCAACGGGTAGAAAAGGCTTCGGTAGTAATGACGGCAGCAATGGTTAATTATACTGCGGCGGTTAAGTACATTCTCAAACATAAACCAGAAACCTTGTGGTTATTAGGTTCTGGTTGGGAGGGTGGCTATTCTCTAGAAGATACGGTATGTGCAGGAGCCATTGCTCAATCTATAATGGAATCCCAGGAAAAATATACCATCGGGAATGATGAAGTTATAGCGGCGATCGCTTTATATGCTCAATGGCAAACCAAACTCTTAGAAATGTTTCGTTTGTCTAGTCATGGTCAAAGATTATTAGGTTTAAATGGCGATCGAGATTTAGAATACTGTGCTCAGATTAATAACATCAATATTTTACCCATTCAAAAAGAACTAGGGGTTTTAGTATCAATGATGGCTTAAGGATGAGGGAGAGGTTAGAATGCAGAATGCAGAATGCAGAATTAAAGCACCATCGACAAGATTATATGTTATGGCGATCGCTTAATTAGATAAACTTGACAATAAGCATAATTTCACGAAGAGCCCTTTAATATTTTGGCTGTCTTCTGAGCAAATCTCTCCTCTTAATTCCACGATGATTGAAAAAATGCGCGAACCGACAGTTTCTAGTAACTCTTTAATCTTTTTCTTATTGATTTTATTCAAGAGTTTATAAGCAATTAATTTGATTTTTACTGATTCATTTTTTAAGGCATCAATTATTAAATCTAAACCCTCATCGCCATAATTTAAGGCTTCTGAAAGTGCGCTAATTTGGGATTGAATATTTTTACTCGCTAAACGCTGTTTAACTCCCTCGATGCCTCCTAAGACAACAACATCAACAGGATGCACTACCATTTCCTTACCTTGTTAACGTGAGTTCGATTTTGGATTTTGGATTGGGTGTTAATTGTGTCAATCCCATTCCAAATAAGGTGTTTACTCTTTTTCGAGTTGCATCTTGAGTCATAGGTTGACTAACCAGATAATCAGCCTTTGAGCATTCCGTCGAACTCACGTTGATAGGGTTTCTTCATCAGTTAGTACAGGCTTAGATTTTGATCCTATCATCAAGTTTAATTAATAACTTTAACTTATTAATTAAGTCAAAGACCTGAGCTAACTAACTGTATCATAGGATACTAATTATCCTGAAACTTGTCATCTTTCATTCATATTACTTTAAGGTCTTTGTGATCTACTGACTTTATCCTTAACTATTCAAGGCTGACACTGGGTTATTAAAGAGCTTTAATGTATAACTAATGCTCTGATTTTAGAGCTAGAGAATTTTTATTTGAGAATTAATAATCCGAAAGAGAACCCATTAGCATTGAGCGGATTAAAAAAAATCGAGTCAACAAGTTAACTTGAAACTATGATGTCAAAACTATCTCAAAGTAATCTTGTTAATCAGGAAAAAATACTCCTAGAACGAATAGATAAAGGGAATTACTCTGTTTTTTGGGAGTTATGGAATAACCATAAAGACTATCTTTATAGTTATTGTTTAAGACAGATGAGTAATAATGCTACAGACGCTCAAGAAGTCCTCAGTATTTCCATGTTAAGAGCTTGGGATAAGCTACCAGTGTACGCTGCCAAGATTACTAATATCAGAGGTTGGTTAAGGCGACTAACTCAGAATATATGTATTGACTTTTATCGACAAAGAAATCGAAGTTTTAGCACCATGGAAAATATTGATGGGCTCACCCTAGCTGAGAGTAATTATTCCTCAAAGCTTATAAATTTTCCTGAGAGATCCATGATGCGTGATGAACTTAAAATGGTTCTTTACCAAGGAATTAACCACCTTTCTAACTCTCTCAAAATACCTTTTATTCTGAGATTCATTAAAGAAAAATCCTACCCAGAAATTTCGCAAAAACTTAACCTTTCTGAGTCTAATGTTCGGAAAAGAATCCAAAAAGCTAGGGCAACCTTAAAAAATCAACTCAACCAATATATTACCGTGTCTAATCATTTAGACTGCTTCGCCGATCTAGATAGCAATTTGCCCTTTTTAACTGACTTACAATTTGATGAATTATTGAGGGTAACTAATCAGATTGTACCCCTTGTAGAACAGGAGCTCGAAGGGCTCTTTTATCGGCTCTATACCACCCATTTAGAAATCTTACCCTCTCCATTACTCCCAGAAGAACTCGCTTATGTCTAAATCAATAACCACTCATGTTGTGTCAGTGGATTTTCCTAACCAAGTGCAACTCGATGTTTACCTAACTTCGGAATCCACACTCAAGCAACAACTCAAAAAATTAAAAACCTTAAATAAGTATGTCGAAAAATATCCTTCCGGTTGGAAAAAACGCTTAGAATTAGCAAATCTGCTCTATTCAATCGGAGATTGGTCAAAGGCGATTAAGGAATACCAAACAGTCTTAAAACGGAAGCCAAAATTAATTGAAGTTTGGTTACAACTAGGCAATATTTTCCACTTAACAGGAGCCAAAGCCAAAGCTATTCAGACCTATGAACGTGCCTTAGCTTTATCATCCCATCCACCAACACAACAGCAAATTAAGGGATTAATTGAGTCATGTCAAGGACGCTATTATGCTGCACTCAAGGCGATTAAAATAGCAACAAAATTAAACCCTGATAACTCTGCCCATTGGTTTTCTTTAGGAGTAACTTACTTACGAGTAGAATCTCCTAAAGCTGCTTTTCAAGGGTTTGAACAATTCTTAAAACTCAAACCCAACGATATCAAAGGGTTATGCTATAGCCATGATGCGCTGCTGGCCATGGGAAAAATAGAAAAAGCCCAGCAAAAGTTAGAATTAGCCGTAAAATTGGCCCCTAATCATATTAATGTGCTTGAACGAGTGATTAACCATCGCTTGAGACAAAGATTCGTTCAAGACAAGCAAGGTCAAAAAACTTGGCGACTCATCAACCAAGTGGGACAATTAGCCCCTGATGTCGCCAATATTCAAGCCTTACTCGCTTACTACCATCTTTTTCGCGGAGAAGTCACCAAAAGCCTAGCCATACTAAAAGGATTTGTTGACGATCATGAGAATAATCCAGGGGGATGGTATCATTATGCCCACTGCCTGTTTCATATCGGTAAACGCCAAGAAGCGACCAAAGCCATCTTGACAGCTTATCAATTGTATCAAACCGATTGGCAAATTAATCGCTCCCTGTGTGAGATTTTGCCCTCCGTAGGCAAATTAGAGCGACTACGAGCTTTAGTGTCTAAAATTTTACAAAATTTTTCAGAGCGTTGGAGCGTTTGGGCAACTACTGGCCGGGTGTTGGTGGAATATTTCCAAGAAATTGAACAAGGAAGTTCTTTGTCAGCTCAAGCCATTGATCTTCAACCCCAGTTACCAGATACTTGGCTTCACCATGGCCGAGTTTTAACCATAGGGGGAAAATATCGGGAAGCCATTGAAGTGCTCTCTCAAGGATGGCAATGGTTACCAGAGGGAGAAAGTTGTTTACAATCAGTCCTTTTAGCAGCACAACTGGGGGAAAATTATCGAAAGCTAGGAGAAAAAGGCCATAGTCGGTCTTGGTGGAATCTTACTGCTTATCATGCCCAAAAGCTAATGAATTTCCATCCCACCTTTGGATATTATTGGCAAGGTAGGGCAGCCCAAGCATTGTAAGAGTTGGTTGGTCAGTTATTTTAGCTGCGCTGTAGTGGTCTGTCAATTTTGAAATGAGGGATAGGACGATGGGAATGCAGAATGCAGAATTAAAAATCCAAAATCCAAAATCCAAAATCCAAAATTGTCCTAACCAGTTCCTCAAAACTACCTTGACAGACCAGTAGTAGGAACTCGAAAAATTCACAAAACCCCTTCTAGAACCGTTTTAAAGTTGTGCAAGTGTTGATTGAGACGGTTAACCATAACGGTTAATCACAGTTAAGAGGAGGAAAAATCATGGTTATGAATCTTGTCAAAACTAAACCAAAGCCTCAATTCTACAAGAGTTTTTCTCAACCAGAAGTACGGAGTATTGTTAATTGTTTATCAGAGCATAAGGAAATTCCCTTTAAGTATTTTTATAAAGATCAAATGACGACGGTTTGGGACCGCTCAGTTAAACAGAATCAATTAGCAGCGTTCGGTACGACTCAAAGCGATATTACTTTGCTCAAAAATAACTTTAATTTTATTGAGCAAAAAAAATCAGAATTTGAGCGGGTGAATATAATTGATATTGGACCGGGCAATTCCTATCCTGTCAAAAATTTTATTAACCAAATTGATGCTCGAGGCTGGCTCAATCGTTACGTCGCCATTGATATTAGCCAAGATATGCTCAATTTATCGCAAAAAAATATCAAGTCTTGGTTTCCCCTGGTTGAGTTTAAGGGATATGTCTTAGATTTTGAAGAACAAAATTTTAAAAAGATTGCCCTAGATAATAAAACCAACTCAGAAGGATTGAGAATTATTAATATTTTGCTCTATCTTGGGGGAACTATTGGTAACCACAGAGACAGAATAAATGTCTTAAACAATTTTAAGGAAAGTTTGGGTAATGATGACATTTTAATGTTGAGCTATTCTTTAAGATTGCCTGATTCATCCCCTAGCTTTAACTATAACAATCATATCTCACAAAATGCCTATAAATATTTGATTGATTTGTTGAAAATTCATCCTGATGACTGTGAACCCATTGGGGGATTTAATGATGATACTGGAAGTTATTTTACCAGTATTATTATCCATCAAGATTATCTTCTAGAGTTTGATGTCCAAGGAGAAACCCAGAAAGTATTTTTAGATAAAGGAGATAAAATTCAGATTTATCGATATTTTCAATATCCCCTGGGTAAAAATCTCGAAGTTGATAGTTTTTTGCAAGAGATTGAACAAGCAGGATTGCAAGTTAATGTTTGTAATATAGATATTTTAAATCTTCGCGCTTTAGCCATCTGCCAGAAAAAAATAGTTAAATACTATTAATTTTAGAGTGGATATTGATGGAAAATGTGGCCGAAAAAGGTGGCAGAAAATGAATTAATGCCCGCCGAATAAACCCAAGACAAACAACGAAAATCAAAGGAGGAAAAGATGTATTTAGGGGATGATTTGACCGATATGTTAATCGATACTATTATTGAAAAGTATCAGGAACATGAGTCCGAAATTGAGCCTTATCCTATTCCAAGCAAAGAAACAATTCAAGTTATGAATGGGGTTTTAGATGTAGTCCATAGTGTGGATTTAGTCTTGAATGAAGACCTACAAGATGGGCATATTTCCGTTGCTGTTTTACACGCTAAAACCCCTAGAGCCGATAATACATTTGCTATTGGATTTTCTGGCGGCAAAAAATCTCAAGGGAACTTTCAGAAAATCCATCAAAAAATGCTCGATAGGGGAGAAACTCCTAACTTTATATATACCCCAGGTTTAGGTATTTTAAAAATTATCAACAAAACTGATTTTTTGCCTGAACAACTGGTAAGAGATGGTCAAGAAAAAGGAGACTTAGCTATCTACTTTCAATATGAAATGGTTGGCGGTATTGATTGGCCTTGTGCTGAACCAAAAGCCTTTAGGATTCTTAATGCCATTGGAGGAGGGGAATTACTAGGATATGCATCTTGTTGGGTCGCTCATTCTCATATAGCCACCCCTCATCGAATGAATATTTCTTTTCTCGATCCAAGGTTATCATTTATCCTTCCTAGTGAAATGTCCAGAAAACATTTTAACCAGATTAAGGGTAATGTCAAAGTTCCCCAAGTTGAGAAGAGCAGCAGTTAAAAATTGATATCATTTCATTGAGGGTAACGATTATGGATGTTGGACAAAATGCGATTAATCAAGCAGCAATAGCTAGAGCGCAAATCAATCAACAAATTAAAACCAACCGAGAGATCATTGCAGCAGCCCGCAAACAAATACAGGAATTGGTGGAGATGCAGATAACAGAGGCTAAAGAAAAGCAGAGGAAATTAGCCGCAGAAGCTGCTTCAGAGGCGGCACAGGCAAAAATGTCTGCACGAGGACAAACCGCCCCTACAGGAACAGATGCACCAACTCAATTGGCACAGTTAATCCTACTATTGTCTGAGGGAACTGGGGTTAATCAGGAGGAAGTAGCTCAAGAGATAATAGAGGCGACTCAAGCAGCAAGTAAGATTGTCGAGAAGGTTTCCCAGGTGTTTAATCCACCATTGGCAAATGATAATGATTGCGATCGTGAGGCGTAAAAAATTCACAAAATGCTGTTAACCAACGCTCTATCCATAGAGCTATTATCATACCTCCTGTTAAAGAAGCTTCTGACAACTGACAATCAAGAACCGCAAACCAATACCAATGAAGTAAAAGGAAAAATTATCATGCCAAAGTATGATTGGGTCATTATTGGCCAGGGAAGTACTGCGCTTAACTTTCTTTATGCAAAGTTTCTTGCCGAAGACAGTTTTAAGGAGTATGAACTCCAAATTATTAAAGATACTGAGCAACAACCTCCTACAAAAGGAAAGAATTTGGTGATTGTATGGAAACCTGAGGCATCATATTATGCTCGTATTTTCGATGGGAATCAGATAAAAGTCATTGACAAAGCAGACCTTTCTCCTTACAAAACGCTTGTTAATAAATTGAATGAAGTGTTTAATCAAAATAAAGAAATTGATAAACAAACAAAAAAGAAACTTATACAAGAAATTATATCAAGCTTAGTTCATATCTGTGTAATTGGAGAAGCAGATTTGTGGACAAGCTTCTACGATCTTGCAAGAATGCAAAACTTAGTCCCAACAATTCTCTCACGGATGATATTCAATAAAACGGAAGCATTAATAGAGGAGTTTAGACAGATGTTTAGTCAGCTAAACTATGAGATTGGGCAAGCACTTAATTTAGACTACACACTCAACTGGTGGAATACATGGATGAATCCTCAGCAATGGAACATCAATGATCCAAATAATCGGTTCATTAAAGCTCCACAACTCGACAAGGGCTCACCAGAATACTTTTTAGTGGGACAATATTCTTATCTGCAACAGCGTCTGCTCGAAGAATTACAAAAAAAATTGAAGAATTTATCACTATGTTCAGGTGAAGTAGACGAAGGAAAGGTGATGATTAACAATGACAATAATGATAACCAAACTTATCCGTACAGCATCGAATATAAGAAACGTTCCTCAAATAATCCAGAGACAATAATTGCCACAAACGTTATTATAGCAACTGGTGTACCAACAGAAACAGAGCCAAGGATCTTATGTTTAATAAATAGCGAAAAGACAGACTGGGAAAATGTCAAAAAACAAAAAGCACGATGGAACAATAAGAAATTATACCGTTTAGCATGGAACGCTACGGATTATGTGGTTGAACCCCAAACAGATACCATTAGCATTAGCCCAGACTCTAAAGAGAAAGAAATCAACCGAATTCAACAAATAGAACAATCAAAATTTAACGTGTTAGTCGATGGCGGTACTCCAACAGGGGCATGGGCTGCAGAAAAAGCGTTTACTCTGGGGGCAGCTAAAGTGATCTGGATCAGGCGCTAAAGGAAAAATTGCAGCCTATACTAGATGAGGAAAGACGACTAACTGAACCAAGTGTAGAAGACGACAAAAAAATAACGGTGGTTGGGCTTAAGGATAACAATAAGAATGGTTCATTACATGTCGTTGGACCAGCAGCATTCCAAAAGATGAAGACTGATTATAATAATCAAAACAATCAATATAAGAAAAACAATCAACAAATGTCCAAAGAGGAGAAAGAGGCGTTCCCTAGTACAAGGTATGGAAAAATTAAAACTCTGTTTCCCGAAACTACCCACACAGATGATGGGATAACAGTGACAAAAGCTGCCATTAAAGTTATTACTGGGATGGTGGAGGAACCAGTCGCTGATGTATTGCCTCCAAATGCTTGGTTCAATACGTACACTCTTTACACTAAGGCTATAATTGATTTAATTAAGTATATTAATAAGCAGCATGAATACTTAATACTATCACTAAAAAATGATAAACCAGATCAAAACTTTACAAAATTACTCGAACTAAATCAGATCTCTGATCAAGCAGGTTTATCATGGCTGTTCGGATATGCTAAGTGGATATACGAAAAGAAACCAAAGTTTTTATCGGACTATTATTCCAAGGTTTTGACTAAAAATAACATGAAGATAATATATATCTTTAACTGGAATGTGACAGACAGAAAAGAGACATTTGAGTTTTTCAAAAAACTCTTTAATATAAATAATGAAGACTATCAAGCTACTACCTTTGAGGCAAAACAATTTCCACTGAATAATGCTGCCTATCAATATATTTATAAAATGAAATATACAGGAGCGGAAAAGAAACCTGGTCGTCAAGGGAGTGTTTATGGATGGACTCCGGTAGAGTTTCTAGGACTCCCCAATATTACGGGTCTTTATGATATTGGGGATAACCTAGGTCCTGCTCCCACCAACAAACCATTGCTCTACAGAAGTTGGGCCATAGCTAACAAAATAGAGCAATATTAGCCATGATGTTGGAATTAGGTTTAATAAAGGTATCTAACCCGAAGGAAAATTTTTGAGAATCTCCCCTGCCTTCATCCCAATATCAGTAAAGTTTTTGGTAGCCATCTCAACGGTTTTCCCAGCCTGTTCAATCACAGGGCTATAAATCGGTATATTCGCTGGTGGGTTAGAAACCATTTTTTCCGTGGCTACTGCGATCGCCGCTGAGGAAACAATCAAGGCATTCTCCAGGTAGTTGGTGGCATCCTGCACCGCAATAGCCATCGACTGTGCTACCGATTGATAGGCTTTACCTGCTCCCTGAGTCTTCACCACTTGAGGATCGAGGAGTTGGGCATTAATTTGACTAACATCACTAATATTACTCATGGAAGTTGGCTCTATTTGCAATAAGGTTAATACAATTAAATATATCACCTCCTTTATGGATGGAAGTAAAAAGTGTGAGAAGTTGAGAAAAAACGCCCAAAATTTTCAAGGGATTTAAAAGTCGGATTATGGATAAAAGGCATAAAATTCCTTATTTACCGATTAATTCCATGATTTTGGCGGAAGCTGCCCCTGCGATCGCACTATTAACTTTCTGCATATTCGTTTGGCCGTTGGAAGCATTTTCCATCACCAAACTCAGGGAATGGGACATGGTTTGATAAACTATCCCCATGGCATAAGCTGGTACTTCAGCGAGTACCTTAACATTATTAGTCGCTACCGCATCTGTAATCTGGGCGTTAACAGTATCTGCCATCTTTATACCTCATTTTATTCAAAGTAATTTTCGAGCTCAAGATTCTAACTAAATTAGCTATCACTCTTTTCCGGATTTTGTTTTCCCTTCGTGGGGTTCGACCCATTTTTAGGATCTTGGACTAAGTTGATAACTTTTTGAAGTTGCTCGATTGTCTTGTTGAGAGTATCACTAACTTTTGAGGATGATGGTCCAACCGAATAAAGTTGTTCTATTCCTAGAGTTGTTACGGCTTGGTGCAGAATATTACCCTGCTGTTGGGCAAGAACCGCATTTTGGGCGGCCAAACCCAAAGAAGAGGCGATCATCTGCTCAAGACTACTGAGGGCTTTAGCTGGTGCATTACCTATGGAATCATTGTCTTTGTTTTTTGTTTCCGTGTTTTCTGGTGCATTGTCTTGGTTTTCTGGCATAACTAACCTCCTTGGTATCAGGTTGCGAGACTAATCAATTGAGTACAATGAACTACCCACGCACGCCGCTTCGCTTTGTGCGGGATTTTGGTCGCTTCGTCGCAAATGCTTGCTTGAATCCTCCGCTTCGGTACGGTGATAGAAGTAGAGGCTTTTGCTCCACGATTGAGGAGGCTAGTTCCTAACCCCCGTGCATAATTTACCATTAAATCGGATTTTTAACATCAGGTGCAAGATCTACCTAAAACCTAGTTTTACCTCTCTCAGAGACTTAATGGCTTAATGAAAATTTACATATATTAAAAAAAATTAACTATTAATTACTGTTAAGAGATGTCAGGTGGGCTGTTAATTTTGTTCAAAGCGATCGCAAGCTAATTCATTCAACTTTTATGTAATTTATTTCAGCGTGATCTCTAATATCCTCTTGCTTGATGTTAGCGATCCCGCTCCGGATCCGCGCTTACTTCGTCCCTGCTTCGCAGCGCGCCGCCTGAAGGGAGCGCAGCGCGCGGCGCGCTTGAATCTGCTGAGCTAATTTGATACAGAGATCAATTTTACCCGCTCCTTGCTGTCCCAAAATC
>JAAUYA010211034.1_pt1 | contig 19707 bp, 14 predicted proteins | sample 7278161 | NCBI WGS metagenome assembly JAAUYA01 (sample SAMN14350120, study PRJNA611818) | marine sediment metagenome | isolation source: surface marine sediment (3m) | place: French Polynesia: Moorea | collected 2018-08
ATAATTTTTGGTACAGAATTTCTTCATTACTAACATCTAGGGCGCTAGTTGCTTCATCTAAAATGGCATAGCGAGGTTGAGTGATCAAGATTCTGCCAAAAGCAACCCGTTGTTGTTCCCCCAAAGATAAAACATTTTCCCAGTTTTCTTCTGTATCAAATCCTGCTTGAAAACGACTCACTAAAGTCGGTAGATTAACGATTTCTAAAATGTGTTGTAACTCCTCATCACTAACTTTTTGAGTTAAATTAGGATATAGTAACTGCTCCCGCAATGTTCCCAAAATCATGTAAGGACGTTGAGGTAAAAATAACATTTCCTTGAGCTCAGGACGGGCAATGATTCCAGTGCCGGATGTCCATAATTCGGCGATCGCTCTGAGGAGAGAACTCTTCCCTGCCCCACTAGCACCCATCACCAATAGATTATCGTGAGGCGGTACAGAAACGGATAAGTTTTCGATTAAGATCCTCGCAAAATTAGGGGTTTTTAAGGTTAACTCTTGTAAGTTGATCTCAGAAGTATTTTGATACTCTATATGAGTCACTTGAATTTGAGGATCTTCCTTAATTTTCCCGATACTAGCGGGATCATCTAAAGATTCATAAAATTCTCCTAAACGGTTAATACTAGCAGCAAATTCGGTAATCTGTTGAATTCGATTGGTGATTAGAGAAAGTGCACTTAAAACCATGGTAAAAGCAAAAGTAGCTTGAGTAATTTCTCCAAATTCTGCTTCTCCTTGAAAGTATAGAGGAGCCATGATCATGTATGGGATCAAGCGAGTCATGTAGTTATATCCTCTTTGAAAGAGAACAATAATTGATTCCCAGATAATCAATAAGTCAAAGTTTCTCACCGCATCCATCAGTTTTTCAATCACTTGTTGTCTTTCTAAGCCTTCTCCTTGATAAAAAGCGATCGATTCGGCATTGTCTCGAACTCGAACCATACTGTAACGGAAATTAGCTTCTAAGCGCAATTGATTGTAATTAATGCCAATCAGTCGAGTTCCGATAATAATAGCAATAGCCGTTCCCAAAACAGCATAAACTAATAATCCCCAGGTTAAGGTTTTAGAAATACTGTAAAGAATCGCTGTAAAGGAAAGGAGGGTTAAAATCGAATCTAAAATATCGAGCAGAAAATCCAAGGTGACGATCGTAAAGGCTTTGATGTCTTGGGTAATTCGTTGATCCGGGTTATCTACTTCTGGGTTAACAGAATTAGAATCTAATTGATAGTAAACTCGATCCTTAAAGTAACCATCGAGAAAATTCTTAGTTAACCATTCTCGCCAGAGTAGACCTAATTTTTTACGAGTATAATAATAAATTGCAATGGTAGGAATAGCTATCACTAAAACCATGCCATAAATAATCAAATTTTGCCAAAAAATATCTTCATTTACTTGATTAAGGGCAGTATCTATTAATCTAAAGGCATAGCTAAGTGTAACATTTAATCCATTAATAGCAAATAGTAAAAATAGAAGTAATCCCAATAATCCCCATTGCAACCAGCGCTGCTCAAGCTTAATTTTTTGGGAGGCAAAAATTAAACTACCAATCACCAACACGCCCAAGGCTATATAAGGAGCAGGAGTGTCTAATAAGCGATTGATATTGGCAATTAATCCTTGAGCTACTTTACCAAAAAATTCAGGAAAAACGGTTTGTCCTAACCAGGTTAATCCAACCAGCAAGAAGAACGTAAGGGCAACAACGGCAAATAATAAAACCAGAATTAATCCCAGAAAAATTCGGGTTTGTCTGGGTGCAATCGGAAAAAAGTAGGGCTGTGCTGTTTTGACAAATCGTGACCAGAGTTTTTTATTAAACTGAAAGCGAGGAAGTTTAGCCATTTCTTATACTTGAGCAGAAAATAATTGGGGTTTAGTTAAGGTTACTATAATTTAGTTAAATAGCTTTATTGGTTCCAGAGTTAACAGTAATCATCACTAAAGTAAAAATAAAAGTAGATCGCAGTAGTTCTTAATTAGATCAACTATCATCTGTTTTAACCTGAACCTAACCAAATCTGCAAAGAATTTTTTCCCACAGAAGTCTGGGCTATCAATTTAGTAATATACAACTGTCAGAGCCAACAAACCTGCATTAAGATAAATATACTGAAACTAAAATTTAACTTTAGTACCACATATGCTAGGCAGTTTTCAAAAAAGTCATCTCCGCATCGAAGTGGAAGCAAGTAAAAAAATACTACTTGAAAGTTTACTAAATACCAAAAAACTAAGTCAATGGTTTTGGCTCTCAAGGTTAGAGCCAGGCATACCAGAAAAGCTCAGTGCTGGTTTAACTTTCAATAGCTGGATCGGTTTCGTAGAAGTTGGCAACTACGTTGATACAGCTAACGATAATTGTCTGCGTTTGTTACTAAGTAAGGGAATCGATGGTTATCATGAGTGGTATTGGGGTGAAGGTTGGATACAATCTCGCCTCGAGGGGATTTCCCTTTTACCTTTGAACTTGGGTCAAACTCTGAGTTTACTCAGTCTGCGGCAGTTTCTCAGCCAACAACAGCAAGAACTAAACCAGGAAATTGATTAAGTTTTGAGAGGTAAATAGGCGATCGCTTTAAAAAGCAGGGACTTTTCGCTCATTTACTTTCTCAATGACTGTCTGTGAACGAGCCACAAAATCTAATTCTGTAACTTTACCTGGTTCGACGGTTACTGTCCAGCGACTCTTCTGATAATTGAATTCTGGAAATAAGAGCTTGTAAGTCCCAGGATTAATATTCGGTATTTCTAAGGTTAGATCGGAGTTAAAAGCAAAATCACGCCCATAGGGACCACCAACGATCGCCGGACCAACCTTTAGAGTCGTGAGGCGAATGTTTGCAGGCTTTTGGACTACCACCCGCAAGACACCCCGTTCCTTGACAGGTGACCAGTATAGCCAGACATCGCCCAAAATTCCTAGTTGCCCTGAAGGCACGTCTACCCATAGAGTAGGTCGAGAATGGAAATAGGCTCCGATTTCGACCGGATCGCGGTAATTTTGCCTGGCTTTTGAGTTGATGTGCTCCACGACAAAAAAGCCCCCATTCTCAATCTCTTTAAATCGCCCTCCCCCTGTAGAGGAAGGTTTAACAGAGTTGAGTTTAGTCGAGACTAACTGAATTCGCTCACCAGGACGAGCACCCTCCCAGAAGATTCGTCCTAAAGTAATTTTGGTCCCTCGTCCTGCCTTAATTCCAGGTCGTTGGCTAATGATGTCAATAGCTCGCTGCCATTCTGGATCGTTTAAGGTGGAGCGATCGACTACATAATTGTTAACAGTGTTATTGCTTGGTACTCTTTGCGGTATTTTAGGGGTAACTTTGGGAGAGTGAGTCTGAGTTTGTGTCGGCAAAGGTTGAGATTTTGGGGTTACAGTGGTTGAGTCAACGGATTTAGTTGTATTCTGCTGTAGATCGTCGACAAACTCCACCTTTACTGTGCTTTGATTCACCTCTGTTACTGTACCGAAGTTGATTTTCCGAGAAAATGCTTTGACATCGGTTACTGGTGAAAGCTTGACAGTCATTTTATCACCAGACCATGTAGAGGTTAATAAATGATTCGAGCCATCCGTCATCCCTGTGAGGACTTCTTTGACTCGCTCGCGGTCTGTTTCTAGAGCAATCTGGGAAATTTCCACCGTCACTGTCTTGGCAGGATCGTGTTCGATATTAATACCACATCCTTTGAGGACAACCACAAAAGCCAGTACGAAGGCAATGATATATACCGATATTTGGGGAAATTTTAATTTTCTCATAATTGCTTCATGAAAAAAAAATAGTGGGCAATAGCCCACAATAATTATCAATATTTAATTAGATACTAGATAATTCTTTGTCTTTAGCTTCTAATATCTTATCAATTTTAGCTATATATTGATCGGTAACTTTCTGAATTTCATCTTGTAAATCATGAGATTCATCTTGAGAAAATTCACTATTTTTTTCCTGTTTTCTCACCCTTTCAATGGCATCCCGACGAACATTTCTGATGGCCACTTTCCCATCTTCAGCATACTTACCAGCAAGCTTGACAAATTCTTGACGCCGTTCACTGGTAAGAGGTGGAATATTCAAACGGATTACCTGACCATCATTATTGGGAGTCAAACCCAAATCTGACATAGAAATGGCTTTTTCGATTTGTGCCATACTACTTTTGTCATAAGGTTGAATCAGAATGGTAGTTGCATCCGGAGTACTAACGTTCGCCAGAGATTTAAGGGGCGTTTCCGTCCCATAGTACTCTACGGTAATTTTATCTAGCAAAGAGACATTAGCACGACCAGTACGAATAGTATTTAAGTCTTGCTGAGTTTTCTCCACAGTCTTTTGCATGTGGTCTTTTAGTTCTTCAGTTAACTTCACAGAAACCTCCTACAATAGTTCCAACCGGTTCACCTTTTACTGCTCGAATGATATTACCCCGAGCAAAGAGATTAAACACCATGATGGGAATATGATTTTCTTTACACAGAGCGATGGCAGTTCCATCCATAACCCGTAAATCTTGAGTTAGGACGTGATTATAGGTTAAGCTCTGATAGCGATGAGCATCCTTGTTAACCATAGGATCTGAATCATAAATCCCATCTACCTTAGTTGCTTTAAAAATCACTTGAGCATCAATTTCCGCCGCTCTCAGAGCAGCAGTAGTATCCGTGGTAAAAAATGGATTCCCTGAACCGGCACCGAAAATTACCACTCTTCCTAGCTCAAGATGGCGAATGGCACGTCTTCGGATATAAGGCTCAGCTACTTCTTGCATGGCGATCGCTGTTTGCACTCTGGTGGGAATGCCAATTTGTTCTAAAGCATCCTGCAAAGTCATTGCATTCATTACTGTAGCAATCATCCCAACATAGTCAGCCGTGGCACGATCCATGCCAGCTGCAGCAGCTTTTACCCCACGGAAAATATTGCCGCCACCAACGACAATAGCGATTTCGATCCCATGTTTGACTACTTCCGCAATTTCTTGAGCGATATCAGCGACTACTTTAGGATCGATTCCGTAACCTAAATCACCCATTAATGCTTCACCACTCAACTTCAGTAAAACCCTCTGGTAACTCATCCCCATATCGCCCTAAATTGTGATTAATTTTCTTCAGATTAAGATAACAGTTTTATCCTCCAACCACAATATATTCTCTAAAGTCAAAAGTCAAATTCTTGTTGTAACTGAAGCAAGAGTTCCCTTGAGCTGCTATCGTTAACAAGCAAATCCTAAAACCCTTAAGCAGAAGGCAATATAGCAGAATTCAGAATGTAGAATGCAGAATTAAGAATTAAAACTCTTGCCATCTCTTGACTGTAGCAATTCATCATGTCCTAACCAACTCGTTGTTTGCTATATAACTAAATTAACTCAGCTATAATTATTAGTGTTATTAATACTTGGCTAGACTCGATCATTAACCCTGCTTTTTAAAATAATGCTAAATTGGGATAATTCAATTTTTGAAAAAATGGGTGAAAAGGCAAAATCTGAATGTCTCGAAGTAGAAAAATGGCTTTTGAAGTACCCATCTTTAAGTAGTAGTTTAATATCTCAAATATCCGAATCACATCCAGCTTTATGGTTTAGCCATTTTTTTGATTTATTAAAAATAAAAATTAAAGAAAAAGACCTAAATTCAATTAAACTTGGCTGTAGATTTATTATCGATGACCCCAAATCACCATTTGGTAAAACAAATAAGCAAAAAATCATTAGAGCTTTAAAAAATGTTTATTATTTAATCTCATCCCCAGAGCAAGCACAAATAAAAGCGGTAATCCATAAATTTGAAGGCCAAAGCTATAAACCTCAAGAATATCGCGAACTACTAAAACTAATATCTAAAATGGAAGAGGGGGTTGATTTGGTCTATAAAATTTGCGCCAAAAACTGACGGGTACGCTCTTCCTGCGGTTGATTAAAAAATATTTCCGGTGAGGCAATTTCGACAATTTTACCCTCATCCATAAACACAATGCGATCGGCAACCTCTTTAGCAAAGCCTACCTCGTGGGTAACACACACCATGGTCATTCCTGAAGCAGCCAAAGTTTTCATGGTGTCTAATACTTCCCTGACCATTTCTGGATCGAGGGCAGAGGTAGGTTCATCAAATAGCATAATTTTTGGTTGCATGGCTAAAGCCCTGGCAATAGCTACTCTCTGTTGTTGCCCCCCAGAAAGTTGTCCAGGATATTTATTTGCTTGTTCAAGAATACCAACCTTTTCTAGTAGTTGAATTGCCACTTCTTGAGCTTGCTGTTTTTGCCAACGTCTCACCCAGATAGGTGCAAGAGTCACATTTTGTAGTACAGTTAAATGGGGAAAAAGGTTAAACTGTTGAAATACCATCCCTACTTCCTGGCGGATAGCTTCAATATTTTTAAGGTCGTGGGATATTTTAATGTTATCAACTTCAATGCTGCCTTTTTGGTAAGGTTCTAGGGCGTTAAAGGTACGAATAAAAGTAGATTTTCCTGAGCCAGAAGGTCCCATAATTACTACTACTTCCTGCTTATTGACGGTTAAACTAACTCCCCGTAAAACATGAAAATTGTTGTCATACCATTTCTCTACATCAACAGCAGTAATAATCGGTTTTGTCATTAGTTTGTAGTTAAATAACTATCAACTATCAAGTAACTGAGAGCTTTTCTAACATTAACTTGGATCGCTTCACTTTTTCAGGGATAGCGATCGGATAATCTCCTGTGAAACAAGCAGAGCAAAAATGCTGGGGCTCTTCTCCTGTCATCTTCAACATTCCTTCCCAACTCAAATAAGCGAGGGAGTCAACTTCAATTTGTTGGCAAATTTCTGCTATTGATTTAGTGGCTCCAATTAGATGATCTTGGTTATCAGTATCAATACCATAGAAACAAGGATGAGTAACTGGGGGAGAAGATATTTTCATATGTACTTCCTTCGCACCGGCTTCCCGTAATGCTTTCACTATTTTACGGCTAGTAGTACCCCTGACGATAGAATCGTCAACGATGATAACTATTTTGCCCTCTAAGACATCTTTGAGGGGATTAAGTTTCATTTTAATGCCATGTTCTCTCATATGTTGAGTTGGTTGGATAAAAGTACGCCCTACATAACGATTTTTAATCAAACCCTCTTGATAAGTAATTCCCGATTGCCTTGAATAGCCAATCGCCGCCGGAATTCCCGAATCAGGTACCCCCATCACAATATCTGCTTGAGAAGGTGACTCTTTCGCCAGTTGTTCTCCCAAACGCATGCGATAGCTATAGAGACTTTCTGAGTGCATCACACTATCTGGACGGGAGAAATAGATCAGTTCAAAAATACATAATTTAGGTTGGGGATTTTTGGCCCAGTGAAACGAAGCTAGTCCACTTTCGGTAATCCAGACTAACTCTCCCGGTTCTACATCTCGTAGATATTCTGCTCCAATAATATCTAAGCCACAAGTTTCGGAGGCTAAAACATAACGAGTAGGTTTTCCTTCTAAAGTCCCAATCACTAGAGGACGAATTCCATGAGGATCTCTTGCTCCCATTATGCCCAGAGGCGTGCCAATCACTAAACTATAGGCCCCTGAACACCACTGAAAGGCGCTGAGGGCTGACTCTAACCAGTCTTTGCCACTATCGACTTGTTCGGCGATCGCCAAGGCAATCATTTCTGAGTCTGTGGTACTGACAAACTCACGATTTCTTTTGGTTAGCTCTTGACGTAATTCCCAAGCATTGACTAAATTACCATTATGTGCTAGAGCTAATTTACCCAAACGAGTATCGACCAGGGCTGGTTGAGCGTTAACTTGCAGACTCGAGCCCGTAGTAGAGTAGCGGGTATGTCCCACCGCAATTTTACCAGGTAAATGTTGCAATATTGATTCTTTAAACACTTGGGAAACTAAGCCCATATCTTTGTAACAGTAACACTGCTCTCCATCAAAAGTAGCTATTCCAGCCGATTCCTGCCCTCGGTGTTGTAGAGCATAAAGGGCAAAATAGGCTAACTTAGCAACTTCTTCTTCGGGAGCATATACTCCAAAAACCCCACAAGCTTCTTGCAGTTTATCTTCTCGGTTAAGGGAGTTAAAATCATCGTTATGGGTCGAATCGAGAAGGTTTTTGACTATCATATAAAATTCCTAAAGTTTGGAAACTCCAATAAAAAAATGGCTTAAAAAAAATAATTCCTTCTTTTAGTCTACCCTAAATTTAACTTTTTCTTAATATATAATTCTATACCCTTGCTCAGGGCGATTACCCAGGCTGAGGTAGCGGTTTTAGTGCCCAATCGCACTCAAACTAATTTACAGTTGGCTTCGGCTTTGCGTCAGGGGAAAGCCAAGGAAGTGGCTAATTTAGTCAATGAGTTGCTCGCCCAGGCTGAGTATCCCCTGGTGATAGTTGCCACTTTGATTACTCAGTTTCGCACTTGGTTGTGGGTGAAGGTGGCTATGTCACGAGGGGTAAACTCAGATGGGGAAATTGCTCGATGGTGCGGTGTTGGCAATCCGAAAAGAATGTATTTCCTCAAGAGTGAGGTAAAGAAGGTTGAAGTGCGATCGCTTGTTGAGGCTTTAACTCAACTGTTGGATTTGGAAGTGAAACTGAAAAAAGGAGGTAATCTTAGCGTTATTCTGCCTAGTTTGCTCAGGATAGTGCAACTTATCAGAAATTGTGCCTAACGAGAGTAGTAATTAGTTTGACAATGTCAGAGCTACGAAATATCGCAGTTGTAACCTTCGCCATTTTGGTTTTAGTCCTCGCTATTTCCAGGAGGTATCAAGAGATTGGTCTGGCTGTACGGCTAATTTAACATTGTCAAGCTAAGTTGACAATACCTCTTCAAGTCACAATTGCAATTCAGAGAAACCCCTATTCCAATCGATTTTCCTTGGCATATTCCCGTCGGATACCTTCAGCGAAATCCGCTTGTCTTAGCACTGTTTCATCTCGGGCGATCGCCTGTAGACAAGCAAAACGAACCACGTTCATAATCATGCCGCCGCTCATTTCGTACCGGGCAGCTAAGTGGTTGAGGTCTGCTCCAGGTTCTAAGGTTGCTGTATCTGGTAGACCTTTTTTCCAAATCAAGCGGCGTTCTCCCTGGCGGGGCATGGGGAAATGGATGATTTGCTCGAAGCGGCGCGAGAAGGCTTCATCGACATTGTTGGCCAGATTAGAGGCTAAGATTACTAACCCGTCGAAGGTTTCTACCCGTTGCAACAGAAACGATACTTCCTGGTTGGCGTAGCGATCGTGGGAGTCACGGACTTGGGTGCGCTTGCCGAAGAGGGAGTCGGCTTCGTCGAAAAACAAAATCCAGCCTTTGTGCTCTGCTTTGTCAAAAAGGGCAGCCAGGTTCTTTTCGGTTTCGCCGATGTATTTGGAAATTACCATGGACAGATCTACTTTGTAGATTTCCCGGTCGGTTGCTTTGCCCAGCAATGTGGCGGTGAAGGTTTTCCCTGTACCTGGCGGTCCGTAGAACAGGACGCGACAACCGGGGCGTAGTTTTTTGCGCATCTTCCACTGGTCCATCAGCACCTGTTCGTGGCGAAGCCAGTTCTCTAATTCTTTGATTTGGTTTAGGGAGTGGGCAGGCAGTACCAGGTCGTCCCACTCCATAGAGGTGTCTAGCCGTTGGGCGGGAAAGCGAAAACTCAGGCGCGGTGGACGAACTTTGCCAGTGAGAAAGCGTTCAGCGTATTCTGTATCTATGAGCAGGCGACCACTCATAGGTGGTTCTCCTTGAGGTGCTTCTTCTAGGGAAATAATCCCTTGCTTGACTAGGGGATGATCCCCCCAAAGTTGAGCTTGCCAGTGCAGTCGAGCTTCAATCTCTTCGCCTGCGAGGAGGAATAGGGCGGTGTCGCCAGTGGGCAAAAAGCCTCGATGCTGGCGACCGCGCATACCCCCTAGTTGGGGATAATCTCCCGCCTCAGGCAAGGCACTTTGAATCAGGCGATCAAAGAAGTCTGGCTGTATCCAGGGGACAAGGACTAGAAGGAGCAGCAGTTGGGAGTCCGTATCCAGGTTGCGATCGCGGATAAAACGGCTGTAGGGATCGTTGTCGGTACAGGGGGGGAAATGTGATGTTTCTTGAGGGAAAGGAGCTTGGTTTGGGTCGGCGAAGGAATTCTTTAATCTCTGATTTAGAGCATTTGCTAGAACCTTTAGCGATCGGGTCAAATATTTCATAATAAGGGTTGTTGCCATAGTGGGTTCTTTACTATATGCTTGTATTTAATTGCACTACAAAACCTGCGATCGCACTTTAACGAGGCAGCTTTTAATTTCATGAGTATCCGAGCTAAGTTACTGCAAGTACGAAGTTGGTGTAACTATCTGGATTCCTAATTCCATACCTAGCATGGGGTGGTGGATAAATAGCGCCCTCTCCCTCACCACTATAGAACTCGCGAACTCGGTATGGTTCTGGCAGTAGCCGTCTTCCAAGAATTTCAAGCCCTTCAGGGATGCAGCTCGCGTGAACATATTCATGAATCAGGGTATGTAAATGCCGTGGCGTGTGAAAGAATGGACTGTGCTCCCTCACACATTGTTGATAATTTCCACATAATTTCATGTAGCGTGGTGATATGTCAGTACAACCTCCTAATGTGGTACCGCCAACCCGTCTTCCTTCTTCGTTGGAGCACATGCTGTCATGAGCTTCATCTCTGCATAAATAAATGACTTCCTGCCGCCTCAAAGCATCTAAAATTAGTTCAAGTTGATTGACAATTCTCAAAATATTTTGGCGATCTCTGTCATCAACTCGAAAATGCTGCCGAAGTTGAGAACCAACACTTCTCGGTGAAGAAGATAACAAGATAACTGCTTGATGAACTTTGTCCACAGCTCTTCTTCGCATATCTGTTATATTCTGTAACATTCTCGGTGTACAGCAGGGTAGCCATCGCGAAAGCACAATTGAACGAATCCCTCCAGGCACCGATCCAGCCGTTGATTCTGCACAACGCTGACGCCAGCTACAGTCCTGTTGTCCTTGAGCTTCTAATGCTAATTCCCGTACCCTCGGTGTAACTGAACTTCGAGGCAATTCAACTCCTCTAGATATAGGACCGACCTCCTCTCTGGGTATTATACGACCACTAAGAACGACAATCATTCCACCTTCAAAGCGCCTAAAGAAAAACTCCCCTAACCGACGGCGCTCGTCTCCCTGGAATTTTCTTTCTAGATCGGAAGCATTTATCCCATCTGAACCAAATATCACTCTCAATTCGCTGTTGTCAGAACGTTCGAGAACCTCAAGGATTGCCTGCTCGTCGTCATTTAATACAAAGCCCCATGAAAGAACTGCGAGCATTTCCTTAATAAGAAGTGTTTTTCTCTGAGCGTTAAGGTGAAAAGGGCTGCCAGGAAGACCCATTCTCCACATATTAACAATCGCCCTTGCCTTGTTGTCGCTATCGATTCTTCCTTCAACGCCATTCGGCCATCGGAGCCCCCGAAGGTACCTCAATAATTCCTCTGTGCGATAAGTCCCTATCCCACTGGCGCGCCTTGCCCATCCTTCATTTGCCCTAAAACCAGAACGCTGTATTATTTCTGGAGGACTCTGTTCTTGCTGGGCGATGTGATAAGGTTCTCTCACATTTAGCTGACGCTGCACCTGTGGGACAGCAGCAGGTCTGAATGGACGCTGAAATGTAGGTGTCGGCAATCTAGGACTCGGCGGTCGTCGTCTAGAGAATCCCCATGGTAATACATGACCATACGTTTCACCTTGCAATGGTAGAAGCCGATGAATTATTCGGTGAGCCAAACCTAATTTGCTTTCCCAAGGAAGAATATAATTACTTCTTCTAGAAGCATGCAGAATATTCTGAAAACTGTGTCCAAAAAGAACAACTTCTGCATCTTCTGCATCTGATCGATCTACAGGGTAAAAGTCATACTGGCGATAAAAATCAGCAACGTCTGACCAATCAATCTCAGGATCACCACCAGGTACTATTGGCCTAGTTATATTATCCACAGAAAAGGCAAAGCAATTATAACTCCTGTCTATCCTCCCAGTAGCGACACAATAGTCTTGCCTTGATAATGAGGTGCCGTGTTCTATGTAGTCTGGTTCGCTTATTCTTCCAAATTCCGTGGTATGGATTCTGTGCCTTGGATTTGGATTTCGGTAGCCAGGAATAGGATTGCAGTTGATTCTTCTGATGACTTGATCGTGATTAGAGTTTTGTTGAATAACGTGAACGAGTTCGTGAGGAATCAGCTTTTTTCCTTCTCTCGTTTGCTGATTGTGCTGCTGGCCACCATTCTGCTGTACCACATGGGTCAACTCATGGGCCAACAAACGCCTTCCCTCAGACTCACTCGGCTGATACTGCGCCGTCCCAAAGACAATATTCTGACCCACTGTAAAAGCACGGGCGTTGACGGCACTAGCCGTTTCTACTGCTTGACTATCTGTATGAACTCGAACCTGAGAAAAATCAGTACCAAAGCGAGGTTCAAAAAAGGCGCGTTCTGAGTGAGGCAAGGGCTGACCGCCTCCCTGTAAAGCTGAAATCTGGTTTTGGAGGCTGGAGGATACAGTAGAAGGTTGACTCGAACTGGTTTTAGTTTGAAGCGTCTTTTCCTCTTCTGCTATCGGTTCAGCCTGCCTTTGAACTAATTGTGTAATTTGCTCGGCTAGCGGCTTAGTTTGTAAAGTTCTTTCCTCTTCCTCCTTGTCTACCATCGGTTGCCGTCGCAGTTCTTCTTTGCATTTGGGACAGCGTCGCTGAATCCTGGGTTCGGGCATTCGCATCAATTGTTCTGCCACTCGGTCGGCTTCTTGTTCGTACTGATCATTCGGCTGACCAATCGTTAATTTGGCTTGAATCTTTAGGCCAGAGTTGGGTTCTGAAGGCGGTAAAGGTGTTTCACCAGCAGAGTATTGAGGGATTTCCCGGTCAGATTCATGCCCTTGCGTCTGCACCTCTTCTAGCTCTTGCTGGTCAGCAACTTCGTGCTTGGGCTGGAAAGTAGCTACTGGGCTAGAGTTCTGGGCAGAGAAAAATGGCGCGGTTTCTCTCCCCTGCGACCCTTTTGAAAAAAACGGTCGGCTCCTGTAGTTGTGCGACGTTTGTTTATGAGTACGGGGGTGCAACATAGGATAGCTTAGTGAAGTAGATTACAGCAATATATATTAAGAAGATTAACATGTTTAATGATGGGTTAAGCGCGATCGTAAAGTACCTTAACAAATACAGTAACCTGCCGAAACTTTTGCAATTGCACGAGTATTTTCGTGGAAGTTGCTGATCGTACTAGAGAACTAACTCCCTTTTTGTCCCGCCTTAAGTTAGTAGCCTCCAAAATATTGATTCGCTCAACCCAACCTACAAGAGCAGCGATCGCACTGCGACCCTTTGAGAAAAACGGTCGGCTCGTGTGGCGGTTCGTTGGTTGTTTATGAATATGAGTGCGTAACATGGCAAAGTACAGATTAATGGAGTCGAAACTGGTTTGAACCGCAAATTTACTTTGGTCCGATGGCAGATAATACATGAAAATAGGCTGCCTTGACAGTTTCATCTTCATAAAGTTCTAGTGATTGCCCGTAGCATAGGAAGGCAGCTTCATAGTCCTCCTGTGCTTCCAGCTTGCGTCCCAGGACATAGAGTTCCGCGGCTTTAAGGCGGTCTGTTTTGGCATTTGTTAGTTGATCGCTCATTAGGGTACCCAGTGGCTATTGATGGTTGTCTTTTGTGCGCTTAATGACTGTGCAACTTCTTCATGGCGTATGCCGGCTGTATCTAAACGGGGTCGCAGGTTTCGACGGTGTGCATTGCCCATGCCGGCAATCAGGTAATCATTGGCCCTGGCATGCTGGACTCTTGCCCACATAATTTCTTCACGGGCCGGATCTACCATACTGAACACTCTCGCAATAGCGGCTTCCGAAGCGCCAGGCCGGGACGGCAAACTGGTAGGTAGAGTCTGTAGATTGCCAGGTAGGGCTTGACCTTCGGATTCTAGGGTTGGATTAACCGTTTGTACTCCCAGTTGTTCGATGTAGCGCGATGCGTATTCCTGAAAAACCGGGCAAAAGTCCCTGAGTATGGGCAGGTGTGCAAAGCCTTCGGCATGGGTAATTTCATAGATCCCGATCAAATCATCAGCGTCTTTTATTGTCATGAATTGATCCAGTACAGGTTGGTTTGCCAGATAGAACTCCGTTAAACGCCGGGCGCTTTCGATATAGTGCGATTCTGTTACTGGTTGAAAATTGTATTGGGAGATGTCGCTGGCAATATGAATCGCCATGGAGAGGTACAATGCCGTTCGTTCACCGAGTGAATAGTCGTTAACTGTCGGTCGTCCGCTCCAAAGTTGCCGATCTCTTGAGTTCATAGTAGCTGGGCTGCCAGCTATAAATACATTGCGGGTGAGAGTTGCCCCCGTCAGGCCTTTAATAACGATGTTTTCCATATGCGGAGCAAAATGTGTCCGGTTAATCAGACCGCCAACTCTTTCCTGTTGTTCAATTTGTTCCAGTCGTGACTCTGTACCGCCACCAATCTCATACTCTCTAAAAGGTTCAACCTCAGTAAACTCGTGGAATGGCTCGTACATAAAGCGGGATGTCTGTAACCCTAGAATCACATCTTCGACATTACCCAGGGGATTACTGTGAAACTCGCCCAATACGGTTAGCTGATCTTCCGGCAGGCGATACCAGAATGTACCGGCGGCTCCAGTGACTACATCACCAATGTAATCAGTCAGACCGTCGGCATAAAGTTCCAGTTCGGTAACGTCGTTAAAGACACGACGGACATTATCACCAATCAAATCCCTAATTAACACTTGACTGCCGACACGGCTGCGACTGCCGCCGGGCAGATAGTTAGCCTCATTAACCCTTGTACGGCCACCATTGATTCGGACTTCCCGTTGTACCAGTTGTCCGGGTGAGTCGCCCAGGCGGCTTTTGACCAGTGGTGGTTGAGGCAGATGCTTCTGTTGACCTAATTCAACCTCACTATTTTGTTCAAGACGACTCTCATCTGCACCTGATTGCTGTACTACATGGGTTAATTCATGAGCTAGTAACTTTTGCCCTGTCTGACTTTCTGGTTGATACTCCCCCCTCTTAAAATAAATATCTTGCCCTGTTGTAAACCCTCGCGCATTCAGCGATCGATTCAACCGCTCTGACTCACTGTTGGCATGAATCCTGACACCGCTAAAATCTGTCCCGAAAGCTTGCTCCATTGAGCCAAGAATCGGCTGGGCGATCGCTTGTCCGCCCCCACGAGTGCGTTGAATCCCCTGGTCAACCTGGGGACTCACCGCTGTTGCTCCCTCACCCTGACGCATGACTAAAGGGGTGATGCCGGGGCGATTGGACTCAAATTTCCCCTGTACTGGGGCTGAATTTGGGGGCTGTAATTGGTTGACAACCTCTTCAGCGACGCGATCGGCTTCCTGTTCGTATTTGTCATTCGGTTGCCCTACGGTAAGTTTGGGTTGCAGGGTTGATTTCTGCTGTTGCTCCCTCTCGCATTCGTCACACATCCGCTGGATAGGTGTTTCAGTTAAAGCCTTCGGTTGGGCAACTTCCTCCTCTTCATCCAGCATAGTTTCTCGCTGAAGGGTATTTTCCGCAGCCTGCATCTGCACTTGTGACTCTTCTTCCTCTGGAAGCTGAGTAGTTTCCCCCATGCGCTGTATAACATCAGCACGATGGGTAGAGAAAAAGGGCGCTGTTTCCCTTAACCGGGACCCTTTGGAGAAAAAGGGTCGCTTTGTGTGGTTTTGGCTTGGTTGTTTATGGGTACGGGTGCGTATCATGATTTAAATTATATAGATGTTAGGTTTTAGGTAATCCTCTGTCAAAGTGGATTGAGGATTTTGAGGAAGTAGGAAGAAAGACAGAGTTTCTTCCTTCCAGCCAATGCTTCCGAGCAGTGCAGACAGGATCTTGGTGGAACTACCAGATTTTCCTTTCCACACTGGGAAAAACGTTACGATTCGCTGCTGCTGCTTTCAGATTCAGATTCAGATGCTGATGCTGATTCTGATGCTGATTCACCACGCCTCAAAAACCAGACTAGTAAGATTAACAGCAGCAAGACAAGCACAATAGTCAGGATGATGAGCCATAACGGCCACTTTTCACTGGGACCGAACTGATCGGCTTGTCCCTGGTAGATTTCTTCACCCAGCACTTTAACTGAAATTGGAGTATCAGGATCGCCGGACAACGTCAGTATATAGCTGCCGTCTTGGTTATCTTCAATATCAACGACATCAATGCCGTCAATACTAATTGCCGAACCTTGTCCTGGACCAATCAAACGACCATCGATCGTTACCGGTCGCCAGTACACCAAGATCTTATTGCCATCGACAACAGTTGTTTCTGAAGAGGCAGCTAAGTCAATCTCGCCGAAACGAACATAGACACTCTGGATGGCTTCCCGTTGGATTGTACCAAAGCTGGGGTCTTCTGCGATAACACGGTAGAGAACTTGATACACCCCAGAAATGTCGCCAGGATTGTAAGCAGTGCTGTAAACACCATCCCCTTGATAGTTGAAGGTTATTTTTGGCTCGTTCGGTTTGAGTCGATTGACAAAGTCAGGATCGTTACGAAGCAGATCCAAATATTTTTGATATCCTGCTGAACCCGCATCTTGTAGACAGGCAAGACAGGGATCGACTCGGCCCGGAGTCTTGGCTAATAAATCCCCCAAATCATCACCGGGTCTTAAGATCAAAGCTTCGACATTGGCATTAGAGATAGGTTGACCGAGCCAACTAAGTTGCACGGTGGGAGAGAATGTCTGGCTAGTGCGTGGAGCATCAGGGGTTACAGACCAACTCATATCAAGGGAACTATCGTCGGCAATGCTCACCAGGCGGAAAGAGAGCGCATTGACAACATTGGAGGATGGACTGAGTCGAACCTCGTAACTTCCCTCCGAAACCAGAGAAGGCAAACTAGAGGGTGCTAAAGGTGGGGATTCAAAACGGCTGCGCAACCAGATTGTTCTGGCTGTGTCACCGACAACAGTAGGCTGAAAATAATTGGTGACATCATCGCCATCTTTAAACAAGCGAACATTTGCCAGCAATTCCTCTAAGTCCTGTCGATCGAGTTCTTGCTCGAATGTCAGTTTAAGAATGAGCTGGCCGACATTTTGATTTAAGCTGAACGGGGCTAAAGTGATCTCCCTATCAAGAATATCCTGATATTGTGCAACGATTTGGGGACTACTTCCTGATAAAGCTTGGATGATCGCCTGGGTTAAAGCAGTGCTAAAATCTACATCAGTGCCATCTTGGAAAGAAAAATCTAATCCTGTGGTTGTAAAAATAGCTGCATTATCGCCATTTGACGATGCCAAGGCTTGCAAGAGGTCAGCATAAGTGCTGCTAGGCTGTAGAATACCGACAGATACAATTTCAATCGGATTGTTAGCCGGATTAGAAGCTGGACAAGTGGCGTTAATTGGGTCTCCGTTCATGTAGCTTGTTCCATCTGCGACTAGATTTGGGTCCCCAACCGGATTTTGTTCGCCGTCTGTAAACAATATAATGAGTCTGGCTCGACTACAGTCATTTAGCTTTCCTTCCGCATCTTGCAAGCCAGGTCCCATCCGGGTATAATGACCAGTAGGACTAGTCGGAGAGGGTTCTATTGCACTCTCAACAAGATCAAATAACAACCCATCAATCGGTTGAGGTGTAGCAAAGGACTCATCTAAGACTCCATCGCCAAAAATAGTCAGGCCAAGACGGCTACCTTCGGGAGCAGGGATCTCAATTAAATCATTGATAAAACTTGTTAGGGTCATACTCTCACGAATGGCAGTTCTTAAAGCTTCCCAACGCCTTAAACTGCTAGGATCATCTGGGTATGCAGGCTGATTCATACTGTTAGAGCGATCGAGTACAAAACCGATATCGAATGGCGGCTCATTGATATTGAGACTATATGCGCGATAACAGGTACCGAGTAGCGACCGAGCCGCTAAATCAAAATAGTATAAACCAGCAGGATGAGCACCCTCTGGAGCCCCAGCAGAGGTTGAAACATGAGCCCTTTTCTCGTTAGCGTCTCCCTCCTGAAGTTCTATGTTTACATTGCTACAGGTGAAAGAGGAAGCCCCAGGAGAACAATCATTAGGGTCTGTGTCAAAAGTCAATGAATCAAAATCTGCTTCTTTTGGATTGTCTTCATCGTCATAGTCAACAACATTAATGGTTAAGTTGACTTGGTCACCGACGATAATTGATTCATCGGCAGTATTAGGAATGGGATACGGATCAAGATCAGCAGGAGGACAGAAATCTCCTGCACTATTGCTAAAGATAATATCTTCAGGGCCAACTTCAAAGTCAGCCAAAGCAGGGTAACTCAACAACAACAAACAAATGGGAATTACCCATAAGCAATGCCACAATAAACGGCGTATTTTACTCACTAGATTGGAAATTAAGGGTTTCATAATTCGATCCTCAGTAACTTAGACAGTAAATTCAAGTTCGTGACGGTTAAATCGGTTAGGTCAAACGTTGTAGCTACATTCAGTGGGCATAGTGTTTCTTCCGCCTTAATTTGTCCAACTGACATGTAAAAAATCTGCCATCCAGGGTAGGCGAATTACCCCGATTCCCCAGGGCAGTTTGTTCAGCAAAACATCTTGGGCGCGGCGCTCAATTGTCAGTAGCCAGCCCATATCCACAGGCGTTAGCTTGCCGTCGCGCCAGAAAAATGTTTCTCTGAGCCATTCTGGGGAACTGCTGCGCAGGGCACTCCAGTGCCTCAGCACCGCACTCAGCAACTCATCGCCAGCCTGACGTTCTCCCTCATTCAGGTCATAAGGAGGTAGAGGTTCTTCCCAAGGCCAAGCACAGAGCAACTTCGGCAATAACAACTCATATTCTGGGATGTCGATCTCGCCAAAGGAGAGATAACTCAGCAGGGCGATCGCTCGGCGCTGGGACAATTGCTCTCGGAAGTGTTTACCTTCTAGTAGGTCGAGGCTGTTGAACAACTCCTGAAAAAACGGATGCAAGATTACCATGCCTGCCCCCTCTACATAAATATCTTCAACCGCCTTAGCCGGATAGCTCGGTTGGGTTGAAGCTGGTAAAGAAGAATTGAGGGGCATTGATGAATCTGGGGTTACAGGGATTCTGCCCTCAGTTCCCGCCATCGGCTCCGTTCTGGGAAATTGTGTTTTGGTTAACGATTGTGATTCACCCCTTTGGGGTTGGGTGGCAGCCTCTAGCCAGGATTGCCAGGGCGAGGGTAAGGGAGGTAAGTCTTCCTGTATATTTAACCTCTCAATACCAAGAGGGGATGTCTCAGCTTCTGGGATTAAATCATCACAGATAGTTTGCCGTTCGACCAATAAATGCTGCATTAAGGGTTGACCATCGGCACTGGCAGCAGCGGTGAAATGACCTAACACAGTGGTCCAAAACCGCTCTCGCCATAATAATTGGGTTGTCTGAGGACAGTTCTGCGGCCTTAATAACACCAGAACCCTGGCGGCATATGGTATGCCGTTGAGGTGCTGGAGAAAGGTTTGGAGGAAGCGATCGCTGGCGGTAGAAACTACGCGTGGTAATACCTGAGTGTGATGCTGTAGACAAACTGCTAGGGTGCGCCATTGCACTGGAGTCATAGTCCTTTCCAGTGTTTCC
>JAAUYA010028695.1_pt1 | contig 19554 bp, 17 predicted proteins | sample 7278161 | NCBI WGS metagenome assembly JAAUYA01 (sample SAMN14350120, study PRJNA611818) | marine sediment metagenome | isolation source: surface marine sediment (3m) | place: French Polynesia: Moorea | collected 2018-08
CTTTAGGCTTGATATTTAACGGAATTATTTTAGGGTTCATTTTTTTATCTCTGGTTATTTTTGTTGCCGAAACTTATCCTCTTTCTTCTAATGTAAAATTATACTTACATCAACTTGATTTAGCTATATTATTTATTTTTAGTATTGAATATTTAATTCGCTTTTGGTGTGCAGACTCTAAATTAAAATTTATTTTTAGTCTCGTTTCGATTATAGATTTAATTGCTATAATACCCCTATTATTTGGGTTTATAGATGTTAGATTTATTAGGATATTTCATGGATTTCGCATTCTACGATTAGTTCGCTTTATTGATTTTGAAATTTTTATTTTTAGGATTAAAACTGAAGATAGTGTAATTTTAGTAAGAGTTTTATTAACTTTATTTTCCTTGATTTTTATCAATTCAGGTTTAATTTACCAAATTGAACACCATTTAAATCCTGATGGATTTAGAAATTTTTTTGATGCTTTATATTTTTCTGTGGTCACTATGACTACTGTAGGTTTTGGAGATGTAACTCCTTTATCAGATACAGGAAAATTTGTTACTTTACTAATGATTTGTTCTGGAGTTTTAATTCTTCCTTGGCAAATAGGTCAATTAATTAAGCAATTGGTAAAAACGGCTAATCAAGCAACCAATCAAGTAAAAAAAGTATGCTCCAGTTGTGGCTTATCTCTACACGATCCTGATGCCAATTTTTGTAAAATTTGTGGACTTCCCTTACCCAATAGCACAAATATTGGTGGTTGATTGTTTTTCACTATCAACCACCAACTGTCTACTTCCTGCTTGAGCTCTGTTCAGATAGAGATTTACTACTCGCGGGTTAAATTACTTGTTCTACTTCAGCAATTTCAGGGATAAATTCTCGCAAGCGGCGCTCGATGCCCATTCTCAGAGTCATGGTAGAACTAGGACAAGAACCACAAGCACCTTGTAATCTTAATTTTACAATCGGACCATCAATTTCTACTAATTCTACATTACCTCCGTCAGCCATGAGGTAAGGACGTAATTCATCTAAGACTTGTTCAACGTTTTCGTTAGTTAATGCTAATGACATAGTTTTTATACTTAGTTTTGCTTGTGACACTGCTCCACAGGTTTATGCTGAGGCATTAAAAGTGGATTTTACTTGATTAATCAAGATCTATATTTTTGCTTTGTCTATACCCCATATAATGAGGCATTTAGAATGTAGAAGAACTCCACATTCTGCATTCAATTAATTAACTTGATTCTACCACAAATATCTAGATTTACCTGTAGCGCTGACATACTCAAAACTGACCTAATGATTTTAGATTGAAGAGGGGAGATTACAGATTAGGTAAACACAAGCCGAAGCTTTGAGCGCATGGGTAAATCTCAAATCTACCCTCACCGAAGATTGGAGATTGAAGAGGTAAGATTGCAGATTGAATCCATACAAGCTGCTAGCTTGTAGCATGGGTAAATCTACAATCTTCGCTTCAACAATCTGCAATCCTCTGAAATCTAACACCTAAGACTTTAAACCTATTTATTTATTAGGTTGAGGAGTCATACGTAAATAGGGTTTAACTTCAGTAACTCCTTTGGGGAATTTCTGTTTTGCTTCTTCGGTAGGAATAGAAGGTACAACTACGCAGTCATCTCCATCCTTCCAGTTAGCGGGAGTAGCAACTTGATGATACTCCGTTAATTGTAAAGAATCAATCACCCGTAAAATTTCATCAAAATTACGTCCCGTACTCGCAGGATAGGTAAGGGTTAAACGTAGTTTTTTCTGAGGATCGATAATGAAAACACTACGCACTGTCAAGTTATTTAAAGAGTTGGGATGAATCATACCATAGAGATCGGCAACTTTACGATCCTCATCTGCAATAATGGGGTAATTAACAGTGGTATTTTGAGTTTCGTTGATATCTTTAATCCAGCCTAGATGAGATTCTACAGGATCGACACTCAGGGCAAGAATTTTGACATTGCGCTTGTCAAATTCAGACTTAAGACTAGCTACTGTACCTAACTCAGTGGTACAGACAGGAGTAAAATCAGCAGGGTGAGAAAATAACACTACCCAGCTATCTCCAGCCCACTCATAAAAGGAAATTTCTCCTTCACTAGAGTTTTGTGTAAAATTGGGTACAGAATCGCCTAACTGAAGAGCCATAATCTAAATACTCTCCTCCAAGATTAATATTTACGTTCTTCCTGTAGATGATGACATAATTTGCTGTTTGCAAGTCAGGTTTTTTACAAAACTTATAGTTTAGCTGGAGGAAAACGAATAGATTGGTTGCTACAGTCGATGATAAGATTAGACAATATCAACAAATTTTAAGATTATTCTTTAGGAGGTTAAACTTGATGAAATTGTGGGGTCGCCTTTTTGCATTTCTGAGTCTAATTCTAGCTTGCTTTGTATTTATCGGACAGACACAAGTACAAGCAATGGAGCTAAGTTTTGCCGTACACTCAACTTCTCCCGTCTTGGCAGTAACAGGCGATCGCCGTAATGTCGCTGACGATAAACTCGGTACAGAATTTGGTCAAAAAATCGATCTCAATAACAGTGATATCCGTCAATTTCGTGATTTAAAGGGATTTTACCCGAAATTAGCAAGTATCATCATTCAAAATGCTCCCTATGAAAAAGTAGAGGATGTTTTAAATATTCCTGGCTTGAGTGAACGTCAAAAACAACGTCTCCAAGCTAACTTAGATCAATTTACTGTTACACCCCCTACTTCAATATTTCAAGAAGGGGACGAGCGTTATAATGTGGGAGTTTACTAAAACTTTTCCTTGCTAAATTAATTAGATTTTTTAAGTGATACCACTCCTAGTAGGAGTGGTTTTTATTAAGTTTGATTAAATTGTTATTTTTTGTATAAAAATCTGCACCCTTTGACCTTTGATAATGTTAGCTTGAATTTAGAAAGAGTTTTCAGAAAAAAGGAAGAAACTAAATGTCTGAACAACAATCATCTTACAATTGCAATTGTACTAGCCAAGAATTTGAGCAAGCAGCACTGAACCGTTTTCGCTCCATAGTGGCTTTCATCCCTAAGGAGTGTAAAATATTCCGTGAACCTTGGGATTCTTCAACAGTTCTTTGTCTTGATTTTCAAGCTTGCCCCTATTTTTTAGAAGTGACTAAAGGGAAAGCTGAGCTATTGTTAAATGTAGTTAAGGATTTAGGATTAGCAAAATCAGTGATTTTTCGTCTAGGTAATCATGTTAGAGGGTGGAGATCGATTACTCTTACTGACTACAAGTATTAAATTTGGCTGTTGATGATTACTTATTAACCATTTTAGGGAATAGTGTATATAGCCCTTTTGGGAAAGAAGTTTAAGAATTTGGCGGGTGTATTAATGACTAATCAAAAAGTATCAGAATCTTTCCATCATCCCCAAGACAATAATTTGTTGCGGCAGTATCTTCAAGCTCTAGATTCAGAAACCATCACCAGAATGTCTCAACCCTCTCCTGAGGCAACTCAAATTATTGAAGGTAATATTCTTCAACTGTTAGGGGAGCTTCCGCCAGAGCATCTTGAAGTTGTAATTACTACCAGTAAGGAAAATTTAGCCATATTATTAGCGTCGGCGATGGTGAGTGGTTATTTTCTCCATAATGCCGAACAGCGTCTGGAATTAGAAAAAAATATCGCTGCGACTAATAATCTTGATAATCACTAGTACCGCTCTCCTTCTAAAGATTAATACTTGATACCCTACACGATATTTTATCAGCTAGGGTATCACTTTTATTTGCTCGTAAGCATAAATTTCTGGAAAATAGAAAATGTTGTCACTCGCAAGGGACTAAATTGAGTTATTGTTAGTTAGCAAAAAGTTGATTTAACCAAATGATAAAGCTCTTGATTATATCTTGATTATTGTTTAGGAAATTCTTTTTCTTCCAATATTAACCCTTGAGGAGGGGGAGAATGAGGAATATTTTGATAACCAACTTCAACTAACCTATCTCTATATGAGTAGTAGCAAAAATTTGTAAATTTAATTCTTTGGCTGTTTGTAGAAGTAATCCCCACATCTCAGTTTGGGCTTCATAGTGTAATCCTGTTGCAATTTCATCTATTAATAAAACTCCGTTCTCTACACTAACCATTAACATCGCTAAACTTAAGATTCTATTGATTCCTTACCCCATACTGGTTAAGGGCACAGGAGTATCTTTTCCTTTTATTTTTACTCTAATCGTGGGAGAGTGTTGACTAAGAGTAAAGCCAATTATTTCGATGTTAGGTTCAATAATTTGTAAAGCTTTAGTAACTTTTTCTTCTTTAGAACTTAGATTTATTTTATCCCATAACTGTGTTAATTCATCAATGTTAATTTTATTAATTGATAAAAATTTACTTGGTAAAAGATAGGCGAATTCATATTTTCTTGCATCACATGATAGATATTGCTCTCTAAAATCTATATTTTGATAAGACAATGAAGTACTACTTAAATTATATGTAAAATATTTTTTTGTCTTTTCTTTTTTGCTTGCCAATTCTTCGGTTATGAAACTAACTTTATCTTTGTTTAATGTAATTTCAAGATGTATTAATGTGTCATGATTGGAATTTATTTCTATCGTCTTATATGTATTTATCAATACCAATTTTGTACCAAAATAAAGTTTTTCAAATGTATATAAAGTAGATATATTTGTTTGTGTGAATTTTTATTGTGATTAGATAATTTAGTGGATTCAGAAGTTATTTTTTGAATAAATTCATCTCTATTTTGTAAAATCTCAATGAGTGCTGGTGTTCCTTGGTCATGAAATGATTCGGGTTGCTTTACCAATAAATAAATTGCTTCTAATAAGCTAGTTTTACCAGTATTATTATCGCCTACAATTAAATTAACTGAAGTTAATCCATCAAGATGAAAATCTTCAAAAAGTGCGATAATTTTTAATAGAAATATCACGTAACATTAAGCAGCCATCCTTGAATTAATCTACCTCATATTGTATCTCAGTTAATAAAGATTATTTGTCAGTAGTTAGTGGTTCAACAACCAACAACTAATAACTATCAATTAAAAGTATTACATGGTAAGATGGTTTGTTGAAGATTTAAACTAGAGCAAAATTAGGAAAAACTTTAATGAATCCCGTTCCCGTTGAATCTACGTCTACCCAGGAAGAAACTACTGAACTATCTCCTAGTTATAACATCCCCTTAGTATTGATTTTTACCTCTATACCTTTGGCTTTAATTCAACCATGGGTAGGTGGGGCGATCGCCTTGTTGGGTTTATTCCTCCTGTTGCAAACATTGACAATTAGACTACAATTTACCTCTACTGCACTAGATGTTTATCGTTCCAATGAGGTAATTAGAAGTTTTCCTTATGTAGAATGGGAAAATTGGCAGATTTTTTGGCAACCAGTACCGATTTTGTTGTACTTCAAAGAAATTAACAGTATTCATTTCCTACCCATTATCTTCGATGCTAAAACTCTAACTATCTGCTTAGAGAAGTATTGTCCTCGAAAGAATTAACCCTTCAAACAAAATCCAGCATTACTCATGTCAGAAACAGATAAAAATCAACAACCAAACCAAGAACAAAATTTAATCCCCCAATCAGAAGAAAATTCTGAGCGGGAACCGATAGTAGAGAAAGAGGTAATTTTAGATACATCTGAAGATACAGAAATTACCGAAACCCAGCAGAATGATGAATCTGAACATACATCTAACATCGAGTCTCAAGGCGAGTTAGCAGCAGAAATTGTTGCTGAGGAAACAGTAAAATTAGATGAGGAGCTTCCAGAAACAGATTCATTACAACAAAATGTTACTCAATTACAACAGCAAAAAGAAATACTTACTGGAGACATTAAACTTTTAAAAGACCAAAAAAATAAGCTTCTATCAGAACAAATGCAAATACAACAAAATATTAGATTCATGATAGAAGAAGGAGCTAAAGAATTAGAACAAAGAAAACAGGGGCTAGAAATTTCGATTCAAAAATTAGAACGTCGTCGGGAACGGATCCAGGAAGAAATGAGAACTACATTTGCAGGAGTTTCTCAAGATTTAGCTATTAGAGTGCAAGGATTTAAGGATTATTTAATCGGTAGTTTACAAGATTTAGCGGCTGCTGCCGAACAATTAGAATTACCCACTGCTACTGTCCAAACATGGGAAAGCTCTCCAGAATCAGAACCTCAACTCAGAGAAGATAAGCCCCATCCACAATTCACTCAGAGAAGTTTTCAGGAAGAGAAGAAACAAATACGCAGCTTATTAGATCAATATCGTACTAGACCAGATTATTATGGCCCGCCTTGGCAATTACGACGTACCTTTGAACCCATCCATGCAGAAAGGGTGGCTAATTGGTTCTTTTCTCAGGGAGGCAAAGGAGCAATCCGTACCATGGGCACTCGCCTGCAAAATATTTTGGTAGCTTCGGCAGTGATCTCAGTTTTGAATCATCTCTATGGCGATCGCTGTTGTGTTTTACTCTTAGCTGATACTCCAGAGAGGCTAGGAGAATGGCGTAGGGGATTACAGGATTGTTTGGGTATATCTCGTAGTGATTTTGGTCCAGATAGAGGAATAGCTTTGTTTGAAGCTCCAGAGGCACTCAGTCAAAAAGCAGATCGTCTCGTTGAAGAGCGACTATTACCTTTAGTGATTATCGATCAAACTGAAGATATGGTGAGTATGTCTCTATTGCAGTTTCCTCTCTGGCTAGCTTTTGCACCTGAGCCTCAAACACAAAGTTCTAATTATTTTTATTAAAGAAGCTGGAAGTTTACATGGAAGTAAAAATTGGTTGGTTATATCCAAATTTAATGAGTACCTATGGCGATCGCGGCAATGTGATTTGTCTACAACGGCGATGTCAATGGCGAAATATCGAAACTTCTATCATCCCCTTAGAACAACAAACCGCAGCATCTACATTCTCCCAAGTAGACATAATCGTCGGCGGTGGGGCCCAAGATCGACAACAAGAAATTGTCATGCGCGACCTAAGAGGGGCAAAAGCAGCAGCTCTGAGAGCTAAAATTGAAGCAGGTACACCTGGATTATTTACCTGTGGCTCTCCTCAACTATTAGGTCAATATTATGAACCCGCTTTTGGTCAAAGAATTGAGGGTTTAGGAATACTTGATTTTGTCAGCAAACATCCTGGTCCTCATGTGCCTCGCTGTATTGGCAATATCGCTTTTGAAGTTACTGCCTCTCCCTTGGCTCAAGATTTAGAGAATTTGTGGGGAAAACCGGCTGTAGCCATCGGCTTTGAAAATCATGGTGGCAGGACTTATTTAGGCAAAGTCACACCCTTAGGAAAAGTAATCAAAGGTTATGGTAACAACGGGGAAGATGGTTGGGAAGGCGCATTTTATCAACAGGCGATCGCCACTTATGCTCATGGTCCATTATTGTCCAAAAATCCCTTTATTGCTGATTGGTTAATCCAAAAAGCCTTAGAAACAAAATATCAAACTGAGGTGAAGTTAACAAAACTTAACGATTCTCTAGCAATTCAAGGGCGAAATACCATGTTTGAGAGATTAGAGTTACCAAGATTGGTTAACCGCTTTGCTCTAAGTCAACCCACCTAAGGGGGAAGTCAAAAGTCCAAATTCAAAGGACAATAAGTCTTCAACCTAAAAAATAAGGGAGATTGGCAGCCTCTTATGGGGAAATCGGCACGGAAAAAAGCGGTTTCAACCACCGTTGTTGATGATAGTATATATTTATCAGATTTTTAAAATAATCTGATTTGATATGTATGTTAACTATAATTAGGCAACAGATAGGCAAATAATAATTTGGATTCTTGCCTTTTATTCACTTAACCACCGGAAACTATGACTGGAAAAGTAATAGATAGTGGTGCTGGTAGCGCTCTCATTTTACTACTACCCCTAGCTTTAGTAATAGTAGTTTTGTTTGTCGCTTGGCCTCTATTGGTAGGCTTGTTTGTGCTAGGGTTAGCATGGAAACTTTGGCAAATTTACCAATGGCAACAACTATCTAAGAAAATTAATCCGATCTTCAATCAATTAGTACAAGCAAATCAAGGTTGCTTAACTATATTGGATATATCTATGAAAGCAAACCTCAATGGAAGGACTGCTAGATGGTATTTAGACCGCCAAGCACAAGAATATGGCGCGGTACGCAAATTACATGAAGACCGAGGTATAGTTTACTATTTCCTCACTGCAAGTGCTTTAACTAGTATTTTTGAGGATAGTGAACCAGAGAGCGAAGCAGAATTAGCACCCCTTAAAACCCCTTCAGTAACTACCCCTTTATCTGTTGATGATACTCAAAAGGTAGAACCAGAAAAAATCAGTATTACTCCAGAAACAGAAGCACTACTGACCACTGAAAGCAAAGTGACTGAAGAGACATCACTGGAAACAGTAGAAACATCACCACCGGAAGAATCTCGACCTCAACCAGCCTCAGAATCAGAAGCTAGAGAAGAAATTCCTAGTTTAACTCTAAATCAAAGCGAATTAGCCAAACGTTTAGAGGTACATTCTAGTACTATAGGAAAACGTAAACACGACTCCGATTTTTCTCTTTGGAGTCAGAGTAAAGATCCCGAAGGGATTCCCTGGCAATATATCGAGGAAACTAAAGCCTTTGTTGCTCTGGGGCATCGGTCAAGTATTTATTATTGACAAATATTCATTTTGTAAGTAAAGAAAACCTTTGGGAAAGGCTAAGTATTCTCAAGAGAAATATTGTGTGATCGCCATAGCTCATAGCTCGGATGCTTGGCTCCCAAAGAACACATATCTGCTCCTTTTTGTCAATCTTCATTTCTTGAGCGATGCCCTAGAATCTGAAGCAGAGTCATCTTAACTTAAATGAACTACCCCGCCTCAAAGCAGGGCGGGGTTTCTGAGTCCCCCGCGTTTCTTTTTTGGCGAGACTTTTGGCATTTCTTCTGCCCTAGTAGTCCACCACAATGGTAGCGAACGATGAGTTAGGATGCTTTTTTTCGTCTAAGGTATTAGTATTGGATCTAATAGTATTAGAGATAGAAAAAAGGAGTTAAGTTATGTATATCAAAAATCTTATCCCTTTAACAATATTAACACTGTTCGCAACAATTGCCACTGAGGTAATAGCTGTAGAGCCAATTACCGGGAGTATCAAGTCGGAATCTTACGATGTTCAGAATCCTTTAGCTGAGCAAGTTTCCCCGGTTAGATACGGATCTAACTGAAATATTCCCCAAACCTAGAAATCCCAGAAGAGAACCACCAAAATACTGAGTTTTAACAACAATATCTCAAGAGTATCTTTCGTAAATAGCCAAAAGTACACTCTTCAGTGAACAGAGTTACCTGATTAAATCTAAGCCCTGAGCCGAAATAAGTTACTTACTAAATTAGTGAACACACCAGTCTCGGAGTTCTTTTCTTCGTTTTGTTCCTTCTTCATTTTCATTAACAATGGACGTTTTCTTGAGATAATCGTCTAGCTGATTACAACTATTATTCAATAAAGATCCAAGATCCGAATTAACCTTATTTAACTTCTCGAAGTCAAGCCTCCAATAACTTATTTTACTCTCTGCGTCAATAAAGAAAAGGGTTTCCCCATCATGAGTAAAATTAACCTGCTCTATAGATATAACTTCTCTGCCTGCCTTAAGAGTTGCAAGTACAATTCCATCTTGATTCCATATTTTTACTGTGCCGTCCTTACTCGCAGAAGCGAAGATTTTACTCTCAGAATTAGGCCAGAAACTTAGCTCATAAACAATTTTTCTATGCCCTAGTCCCGTTGTTTTGATAGATTCAAACTCCTGCCAAGAAGAGTCTTTACTTCTCCAGATTTTGATATCACCATTAAGAGTTCCCGCGGCAAGGATTTTACCATTGGGGCTTAAACTTACGCGATGAAAATCAATCTGTTTCTCGCTAATGTTCTTAATCGTCCTACCATCAAGACGGCTGATTAAGATTTCAGAAGCACTCACTGAAGCAATTAGCCCGTTGTCACTGAAACTGACATTTCTTACTTCACTTGTGTGTTCTGTGATGGTATGTAGCAGTTTGCCATCCAGATTCCAAAGCTTCACTGTCTTGTCATCACTGGCAGAAGCAATCATTTGACCATCAGGACTGAACTTTACATCATTGACTCTACCTGTATGATCTTTGAGGATATTTATATTTAGTCCATCCAGATTCCAAAGCTTGACTGTTTTGTCATTACTAGCAGAAGCAATGATTTGACCATTAGGACTAAAACTTACGCTATTCACATAATCTTCATGTTCAAATAGGCGGTTGCGGTGAACTAGCTCTACCTTAGCCCTATTTATGAGTATCACTTTATTTTCAACTCGAGAAGGAGCAGCAAGTATCTTACCATCAGGACTAAAACTCGCATGACCATAGACTGGCTCGGGAAGTTGGAAAATCTTTTCAGGTAGATATTCTAAATTCCATAGCCTAACGGTTTGATCAGCACTAGCGGAAGCTAGCATCTTACTTTGCGGACGGAAATCAACCTGGTTAACAATGTCTTTATGACTTTCAAGAGTTGTAATTAAAGGACCACCATGACCAGTCCAGAGCTTGATTGTGTCATCAGTACTAGCTGAGGCAATTATCTCACCATCAGAGCTAAAACTTACGCTGTTGACTCCGTTTTCATGTCCCAACAAGGTTTTAATGAATTGACCGTCACTGCTCCAGAGTTTGACGGTTTTGTCATCACTAGCTGAAGCAATTCTCTTCCCATCGGGGCTGAAAGTTACGCTCCAGACTGCCTCTTTATGCCCCTGTAAAGTTTGCATTATTGTACCATCACGACTCCAGAGTTTGACAGTATTGTCATTACTGGCTGAGGCAATCATCTGACCATCGGGACTGAAAGTTACGCTATTAACATCTTCTTCGTGTCCCTTCAAGGTTTGAATGTAGCTACCGTCACGACGCCAAAGTTTGACAGTATTGTCAGCACTGGCTGAGGCAATTATCTGACTATCGGGGCTGAAACTGACCCATTTAACCTCATCTTTATGTCCCTCATCTCCCTCCAACGTGTTTAGTAAAGTACCATCACGTCGCCAAAGTTTGACAGTATTGTCAGCACTGGCTGAGGCAATCAACTGACCATCAGGGCTGAAACTGACGCACCAGACAAAATCTTGATGTCCTTTTAGGGTTTCAATGGGTTTGCCGTCTTGATGCCAGAGTTTTACAGTGTTGCCATCAGCGGTAGCAATCGTCTCACCGTCAGGGCTGAAACTCACACTCAAGACAGTATTTGAAAAATTTAAGCGATTGCGTTCTCGAATTAGGTGAATTGCTTCACTGAGTTTACTTATAGTCTCTTTTTCTTCTTGAATAAAGCTCTCTTCTTGAATGAAGAATGCCGATATTTTCTTGGTTATTTTCGCGATTGTATCTTCTTGTAAAAGTTTACCCGCCTTTACAATAGTTACTAATGCTTCTAGCTGCTGGTTCTGAAGAATTTGCGTTTGATATCTCGAATTGAGTTGAGCGATCCTTATCCATTTATTTTGGTACATTACTGACATTAATAGTGATAAAGTTGCAATGATTGCTAACGATGCAACTCTTAGTAAGCTTCTCTGAATAGATTCTCGTTGCATTTTCTCCTTTTCAAGTTTTGCACTTACCTCCTGTAACTTAGGTTGTTGTTGTTGTCGGATAATGGCAACTAGATAATCATGAACCAGTTGATAGCGTTTAGCTGGCATCAGCAAAACGACTAACTCTGATTCTAGAAAAATCCTCAAGACCAATTTCAAATTTTGTACTTTTGCTACTCCCAAAGTATTTAACTCTCTTTCCAGCTCATCCTCACTCTTGAGGGGGCGAATATTATATTCATCTGTCAGCAAGAACAAGACCAGTTGAGCAGCATCTTTATTCTCATTGCCGCAGGCTTTCACCACATCATCTACATATTGCTGTATCAGTAGATCTTTGGGACTATGTTGCTGATATTTATCTTTGCCTTTGGGTTTATAAGTACTATAAGCATCTAGCGTTCTGATCCGCTCAGTTTCTAGCTGCGCCCCCACAACCTGTAGCTCAATCGGGCGAACTTTCCCCTCTTTGTTTGTTAAATCCTGCACTAATACATTAACCAACTCTGGTTCTAGAGGAAACTGGTATTTTTTGGTCAGATTCAGAATAATGGATTTCGCATCTTTGGAGTCAAAGTTGCCCACATAGTAGAGATTGTTCTTATCCAGAATGTTGTTGTTGATGGCATCCAGGTTGACCAGGCGACTGCTCTGCAACAAAAAGTGCAGATAATCCTCCCGCAACGACAGGATAATTTTTAATTGCTTAATGTTGAGACAGTCGCGAAAGAACTCAGTAAAGCGTTTCCTTTCTTCTTCCTCTTTATAAACCAAGAAAAACTCTTCGAATTGATCGAAAATTAGTACAGTTAACAGATTACACTTATCATTCTGTTTTAGCTGTTCAGAAATCTCTGTTAACAAATCTTCAGTCGTACTAGGTTGTGGCTGTTCCTTTGGCTTTACCCGAGCGAGAATCGCTTTTAGTTCATCACATTCAAGGCTCCTATTGGTTTTTACTGCGGTATTCTCAAGAGCCTCGACTAAATGTTTCCCTAATTCTGTTACCCAACTGATGTAATCTCTGAGCAAAATCGGGACAACATCTCGGATACCAATTGGCTTCTGTTTTAGAAGGGGGACTAACCCAGCTTCTACCATTGAACTCTTGCCCACTCCCGACGGACCATAAATCACGGTCAGCTTTTGGTATTTGTGCTCAATGCGTTTAATTAGTCGTTCGACATCCTGTCGCTGACAGGAACTAGCAATTTCATCAGCTATGGTTGCTTGCTGCTGAGTGCTTCCTGGGAGCTGTCGGGGTTTCAGCCGACCAGCACCAATAAAAGCACGGAAATCAAACCGTTGCTCAATTGAGTGCCGTTCTTTCTCAATCAGAAAAGCTTTTAGATATTTGTTTTGCTCGAAGTAGAGCGATCGCAACTCCTCCAGAATCTCAATGTAAACCTGCGCCTGCTTATGATCCTGTGGTTGTCGTTCCTTAGCTTGTTCAAGACTGTTGATAGCTTCCTTAACCTGTTTTTGCTTCCGCTGCGATCGTGCTAAAAGTAGCAGATATAAGCCCTGACGGGCTTGCTGCTCCTTGGGAGCCCTTGCTAGGATGTCCAGTGCCTTCTGAGCCTGCTTCTTTGCCTTATTCCAGTTTTTATGGTTTAGTGCTACCTCAGCTAAAAAGCCATAATCCTGAGCGAGGAGAGACAGGCAGTCTTGTTCCTTTAAGCTCTTTCTAGGCTTTTGATGTAGCTCCTTGGATTTTTGAGCCAGATCGGACAATTTTTCCCAATCTCTTAGCTGTACCAGTACCTCGCCTTGCTGATTAATAAACTTAGCGACCAAATCTGATCGCTGCGCCTGTTCAAAGAGATCAACACATTGCTGGAAATAAGAGCTAGCTTTCTGCCAATGGCTGCAGCTTTCTAAAAATAGAATACCAGCTAAGCCATCTATATCAACAAGAGTAGTCCAAAACTTAATGGGTACATTATTAAAGCGTGAGTCCCTTTCTGAGCTAAGTAGTTCAGCTTTGCGATAATAACACAGCCCAATATGAAATAGTAGTGCTCCCTGCCACAACTGATAGTTGTGTTTCTTCCAAAATCTAAAGCTTCGCCAATAGTCGCTTAAAGCATCATCTATCTGGTTACTGGCGTAAGCATCTCGACCCCGAACAAATTGCCAGCAGGCTTCTAAATCGGCAGGCAATTTCTGGTCAAAGTTGTCTAAATCCCTGAGTGCTGATTCGAGTTCTAAGCAATAGTGCCGACCGAAGATGTCCTCATTGGCTGGAAAATGGTTAGCATCTGCGTCCAAAACTTTTGAAAATAGGCTTTCAGCCCTTTGCTGGAGAGCATCAACTAGCTCATCTAGTTCATCTTTGGAGGGTGAAAATACAGCGAGCGTAGCCCAACTCTCGAAATCAGGTACTAACCGAATCAACTTCTTCACAATCTGATCATCGACCCACAACACTAGCGGGAAGGGGCAATGTTTGCGAAACTCCTCCCGTACTTGGTTGAGGGAACTCAGCACCCGATCTATGTCCCTTACTGACTCCAAGCCAAAGAGCATCAATGCTGCTGGCTGTTTATCCCCCAGTTTTTTTTGGATTGTAGAGTAGACCCCCTCCACATCCGGTTTGAGGCAGAGCTTTTGTATTTCGACAGAACAAAGTTCTTTTAGTCGCCGCGTCATTTGCTTTTGCAAGATAGGGTAGTTGCAGCGAGCCAAAATGAGCTTAAACTCCCCCTGAGACATCTCAATCTCCCAAGCTAGATCCTCTAATGACTGCTCTTTATCAACGAAACTTGCAGGAGAGTAGCCAGCTTCACTCATAACTTCAATTCCTTAAATTTTTTAGATTCTGCCAAAATCGGATTAACATCAAACCAATGATCCTCATCGTATCTGTACTCATAGACAAACATGCTGCGCAGTAGAGTTTTGTAAATATAATCCCCACTCACATCTTTCTGTTGTGCTACCAGACGCAGCCATTCCCAATCACTATCGTTAACCCCTATTATTCGGTGATCGCTGTACAATCGAATCGAATCTTCTAAACTTTTACGGGAGATGGGCAGCTGCTTTTCCCTCTTGATAGAGTCATTCAGCAGACGCAGCAAATTTCGTACATGACCACCACTGATACTGCATAAGCGGTCTAAAGTCTCAGGACTATCAAAAACTTCTGTTATTTGGCTAAGGCGCTGCTCCTCATTCAAATCTGGGAAGGCTCTTGCCAACACCATCTGTTGCAGCCGGTTCATTCCCTCCTCACATCTGCTGCCATTGCGCAATTGCACTGGTACCATGGGCAAAACCTTGGGGTCTTCACCAAATCGTCCTATCATAGCATCGAAGTCATCTGAGAACCTCAACGCCAGCGGCATCGTATAAATTACATGACAGTTGAGGCTGCGTAACTGCTCCCCACGGTCTACAAACAGATATTCTTGCTGCGGGCGTCCCACTCTGTCGAGATTATCTACAATCACCACCAGTCCTTCTAGACGCTGCTGTCTCATTCCTTTGAGTTTCTTGATGGCAGGTTCGAGCACTTCTTGATTAATCGCATTGATAATCTCTCCTGTTCGCGGTTCTAGATATTCTCTCAACTTATCGCGAGCGTCAGGACTGGCTTTGGTTTGAGCCGTAATTGTGGCAATCCCCAGCGAGAAATCCATCTGGCTGATCTCCACAGGCATCTGTAAAATCTCTTTCATTTCCTGAAATCGCGTCTTAAAGTACCCTGGTTCCAGACTAATGCCTTCCTCTTTAAGATTTTCAGCAACCTGGCGGGCGATCGCCAGCAAAATATCGCTGATATCCACATCATTCATTTCCAAATCTTGAGTGGATTCAAAATAAACTACATGAAAGTGTTTCTTCTCTAGTTCTGCTTTCAGCCGCTGCAATTCTGTAGATTTGCCACAGCCGACATGTCCGGTGAATAGCTGGCAAGTAGGTTGATTAGGCGACCATTCAGTGATATTATCCCTTAGTTCCTCAATGATCGGACCGCCGCGAACCGAAGAGAAATCGATGTAATACTTCTCGTCGTCTTTAAAATTGCCGGTAAATAAGGTTCTAACTGGGTTAGTAGCTTGAAAAAATTTCTTTACATCTAGTTCCATAATTCACTCAACTTGCTAGTAGAAGTCTGAGTATCCATTGTTTTAAAGCTTTCTGAATCCAATTCTCTGACATATATATTGTAACCTCATCTCGATCCCTATCAGTCTCAGTATCTACCAAGGCTGCAAGGGAGCAGGGAGTGAGGGAGAAACCTGGATATACTCTGTCTGAACGGGTAATATCTGGACTTTTTCAAAACGGCTCAAAACGCCTTGACGCTAAGAGATAGACGCTCTTGGCAAAAGTTAAGTTTTGAGCCGTTTGCAGTATACATCTTCTCCCTTTCTGCAGAACGAACGAGCGAAGCGGGCTCCCTTACTGTCTCAACCGACAATTTTTTGTTAACCGAACAGTATTGCAACCCGCCTAGTGCGGTTTTTTTGCCATTGGTCATTTGCTACGAGAAAATTCCTATACTTAACCACCAGAAGAAAAAGATTCAGATTAATCTAGTATTAAGCTTAATTATATTGAAACAGACAGTATGGGATTGACTAGCAGGTTCCCTTGGACTATTTTTCATAGCAAGTTACATCAAACCCTAAGAGATAAACAGTTATTACCTCAAAATAGCAAAATATTAATAGCAGTATCCGGTGGACAAGATTCTCTCTGCTTGGCTCAATTAATGCTTGATTTACAGCCGAAATGGCAATGGCAAATGGCCATCGCCCATTGCGATCATGGTTGGTCATCAGATCTTGGTTTAGCAGCTCACGTAGCTAAAATAGCTGAAAATTGGGGTATTCCTTTCTATCTTCAAACAGCTCAATCTCAATTACCAGAAACGGAAGCCGCCGCCAGAGCATGGCGTTATCAAGCTTTAACCGAAATTTCTCAAACACAAGGTTTTGAGTTGATTGTCACTGGACATACCATGAGCGATCGAGCAGAAACTTTGCTTTATAATTTAGTGCGTGGTGCTGGTAGTGATGGGTTGAGTGCTCTGTCTTGGCAGCGTTGGCTTACCAATCAAATTAAGTTGATACGACCTCTATTAAACTTTTCTCGTCAGGAAACCTTGAACTTTTGTCAGCAATTTCAATTACCAATTTGGGAAGATGTCTATAATGACGATCGAAAATATGCTCGTAATCGCATTAGAGCAGATTTAATCCCCTATCTCCAAACTCAATTTAATCCTCAAGTAGAAGCTCAATTAGCCCAAACGGCTGAGTTACTCAAAACAGAGGTAGAATATTTAGAACAAACTGCTCGTCAAATCTTACAACAAGCAATTACAGAAAATCCAGCAGGATTAAATCGCTTGATATTACGGGAGGTTCACTTAGCAATACAGAGAAGAGTGATTAGGCGTTTTCTAGCCCAAAAGCTAGAAAGAGCTTCTGATTTTGAGCAAATCGAAGCAGTTACTAAATTAATTAATGCTCCTAATAAATCTCGTACCTCTACTTTAACCGGAGGGGCGATCGCTGAAGTTCAAGATTCATTAATTATACTAATTAGATCATAAAATTACCGATGAATCATTCCTTGTATTTCCTGAATAACTTGATTTTGTTCATTTGCATTATGCTCAAGTTCTGTGACACCTTGTTGCATATTTTGTAAGTTATGACGAATATTATTTAAATGCTCTTGGAAATTATGAAGACTTTGTTCTAACAGATTTATTTTAAACTCCATTTGAGTTAAGACGAGCTGAGAGTTTTGCCAAACTTCTTCTTTTTGTTTGAGTGATTCTTCCTGTTGGTGATAGGTTCTATTTTGTTCCTCAAATCTTTGTTGAGTTTGTTGGAGATTTTCTTTGAGATGCTGAATTTTGAGCTCTAGCTTTTGCTTTTGCTCTTCTTTGCTGTTTTCTTGCCCTTGGAAACTGTTTAAAATAGGTTCAAAGTCGATAGTATCGATAGTATCAAAAGATTCTACATCAAAAATCCCCTTACGACGATTGAGAATTTTCATATGCTGATTGAGAGTTCTTTGCTGTTTTTTTAAGTTGCGACGCTGACCTACTAAAGTCTCATCAAGGAGTTTCATCGCTTCTTGAGCATCAGCCAATTCCGTCTCTAAACTGAATTTATCGATCTCATTAGCTTGAGCTAATTTTGTTTCTATTTCTCTCACAAAATTCCCTTGTAAAGTCAGCTCTTCCTCCTGCATATTTACAAAATTAACCAGTTTGGCCATTTCTTGCTGAAGATTATCAACAATGCCTTCTAAATCACCTAAAGGCATATTTTCTAGAGCATTAATATCTATTTTGTGTTCCCTATCACTATCACTACCATCATCTGTTAAACTACTTACCTCTCTTTTGAGATTTTTAATGCCTTCTAAATGAAGATTAGTTTGTTCTAATAATTCTTCCTTACCAGTAATAACATGTTGTTGAATTTGTAAATCTATTTTGGTCTGTTGTAAAGTTTCAGAAATAGAGCTAAGTTCTTGGCGAGTTTGATTGAGGACTTCACACTCTTGATTAACTTTTTGTTGTTGCTGTTGAATTTGATTTTTGTCCTGTTCTAACTGGTGCCAATAGTGATCTAAACTTGCCTGCTGATTATTAACAGCTTCTGATGCCTGTCGATAAGGTTCCAGGAATGAATTAGAATCAAAAATTGAGTCGGAAAAACGAGTAAGCAAACTGTTTACTTTATCTAACTGCTCTCCTTCAAAGTTGATGTTTTCTTGTAGTTTTTGTTGATCTTCCTGGAGTTGCTTCCAAGCTTCATGAAGTTTATCACGTTCTTCTTGAAGAGTTGCTAATTCAGCTTCTTTTTCTTGTAACTGTTCTTGTTGAGTATCTAATTCATTTTGACGATTAGCTAGTTCTTCAGCTTGGATTTTCAGGGATACTCTCCACTGTTCAATTTCTCCTTCTTGGTTTTTAGATTTCTCTAAAACGCGAGAAAATTGTTTGAGTACATTCAGCAAGCGATTACCTGCTAACTCTGGAGTTCCTTGAATTGCATTGTTAGTGCCTAAATTGACGATAAATAAAGTTCCTTTGCTGATTTGCTCATTGAAGTTGTCACTAACAACTACTTCATCTCCGCTAACAGGACTCCAAATTTGGTCTTTACCCTGGCAAGCCAATAGCTTTAGCTCTGTCTTATAGCTTCCTATCAATCCTCTGGTCTGATTTTTAACTTCTGTAAGATATAACACGAATGCTGTTCCCTTTCCTGATGAGCTTGATTAATGGTCAAGATGATTTTTGCTTTTTTATTGTTTATGCCTAGATTCAGACAGTATCAAATTCCTAACATTATTTTAGTTTTTTTCTGTTTGATTTTCATAAAAACGCTTTCATAACCTCTAAACAGACAGATGACTACATTATCTCTTGTAGTTTATCTCTTTTAGATCTACTATGAGATAATTCTATCAAGAATTACTAGCTTATTTGCAAATTTGTCAAAGACAACATCCTTTAAGATAGACATTATACTCAATTTGAGGCTTTGCTGACAAGACTCAAATTATAATTATTAAGTTGTACCATAGATGGTTATAACTAAGAAAGAGTATTGTGAAAATTGATTAAGATAATAGTCTTTTTCTTTTATTATATGACCAAGCTACATTTAAACTATGTATGGTAACTTACAAGAGATTAATATTGGTAGTATTCTACAACTAATTGAGGTGGGGCAAAAATCAGGTGTACTATTAGTGGAGACTCGCTCGAAAAAAAGAGATGAGGAAAGTGTATTCGTTATTTTTTGCTGCTGGGGTAAAATTATTTATGCAGCAGATAAAAGCTCTTTCAATTTAGTACGCCTTCGTGACTATCTACAATTTTATAAACTAGAAAATATCTGGGAGAAATTATTTAATGAATTAATTAC